>ENA-OPBS01002498-OPBS01002498.1-human-gut-metagenome-genome-assembly--contig:-NODE-2498-length-12669-cov-5.033138_pt1 | contig 12669 bp, 8 predicted proteins | sample MGYA00241074_ERZ501463 | MGnify/ENA primary metagenome ERZ501463 (study PRJEB25962, sample SAMEA2042578) | human gut metagenome | biome: human gut; feature: human-associated habitat; material: faeces...
TCACCGTCACAAACAGCAAAAAAATTATACTACTACCCAATCAGTGCAGGGCATTTTTTCTGCATTAAGGGCTATCATCTAATTAGAGATAATTATAACAGTCTTTTGATAACGCATATCATTGACGGCACATTTACTTATATCAAAGACGGGAAACATATTACCGCACGAGCAGGCGATACGGTTATTCTTGACTGCTATAAACCACACGAATACTATACAAATGACAGTTTTGAATCCATTTGGATACACATATCCGGTGCAAACAGCTTTGAACTGTTTGAGGAAGTTGAAAAGACAGACGGAAATCTTGTAAAATGCCGTGATGTAAATCATGTAAAAAAACTTTTATTTCGTATATACGACAGCATCAGCGGTGTTAATCCTCCGTCAGAGCTGAATATATCCCTTGATATTTACAAAATATTTGCAGAACTGCTCAATCCACAAAGTATAAAAAGCAAGGGCGAAAGCAATTACGAGGACAGCATACAGGATGTCAAAAATTATATTGCCGAAAATCTAAACGAAAAGCTGACCGTTCAAAGACTTGCTAATGAATCACATATGAGCACATCTCATTTTTCAAGAGTTTTCAAACAGCAAACAGGCTTTTCGCCTTATGATTATGTTTTGATAACACGCCTAAACAAAGCAAAATATCTGTTGCAAAAAACAGAAATGTCTGTTTCATCAATTGCATATGAAACAGGCTTTAACAGCGAATCAAATTTCATTTGCTTTTTTACAGATAATGAAGGCATATCTCCCGGCAAATTCCGAAAACTGAAATTTTAAGAATTAACAAAGCAGAATTCCGAAAGAAAATGATTATAAATCGTAAGAATTCTGCTTTTTATTTTGTTATTATTAAAGAAAATGCATTATGCGGAGGTTAAAAATGAAGACGAAAGTATTACATTTTGATAAAACAATTATGCATTGGGATGAAGCGTTACCTCTTGGTAACGGTGATTTAGGCTGTCTTATCTGGAACAGTTCTGATAAACTGCGTTTCAGCCTTGACAAAGGTGGAATATGGGACTGCTCCAAATCACCTGAAAATCAGAACAATTTTACATATAATGATATCAAAAATCTTGTTGCAAACAGAAAGCAAAGGCAGATTCAAAAAAAATACGATGATTGTTACAGCAATCCGACACCAACCAAACTGCCGGTAGGTAAAATCATTTTGAATTTAGGCATCAAAGAAAACATCATATCCGATCTGGATTTCAACATCGCACAGGCTGAATTAACGATTGGTGAAATATCGGTAAAGTCCTTCATTCACGCACAAAATAATTACGGCTTGATTGAAATAAATAAAACAGGCGTCAACTTAACAATTGACAACCCAAAATACGGAAAAATCAAAAAGTTCTCTCTTAAATTTCCCTCAAAAAGAACTGTCCAATCCCTCAAAAATCTACACTATCCCGATGCTGAATTTTTCGATGAAACAAAGGATGAAATAAATTATAAATACTTTATTCAGCCGACAAATGATGGTTTTTACGGTATTGTTACGGCAAAATATGAACACAATAATCAAACACTAATTGCATATACGGTTGGATTTGGTAAAGACAAAAGTTTTGTTGAAAATTGCAAAACAACAATAAAATTCGCAATAGAAACAGGATATGATACTGCATATAATGAGCACAAAAAATGGTGGGAAGAATATTGGTGCAAAAGCAGTATAATTCTGCCTGATAAATTACTTGAAAAGCAATGGTATCTCAACAATTATTTGCTCGCCTGTTGCAGCAGAAAGCACAAATACCCTATGCCGCTTCAAGGTGTATGGACTGCCGACAATGGCTCTCTTCCGCCTTGGAAGGGTGACTATCACCACGATTTGAATACACAGATGTCCTACACAAGTTATTTGAAAGCAAATCACCTTGAACAGGGCGAATGCTTTATAGATTATCTGCTTGATATGGCGGATGCAGGCAGAAGATTTGCTAAGCGTTTTTATAATTCAGACGGACTCTGTCTGCCGTCTGTTATGGATATAAAGGGGCATGCACTTGGCGGCTGGTGTCAGTATGCGCTGTCTCCGACGAATCAGCTGTGGCTGTGTCAGATTATGGCAAGGTATTATTTCTTTACAAAAGATAAGGAATACCTGAATAAAATTTATCCATATATGCAGGAAACAGGAAAATTCTTATTGAATATTTTAAAAGAAAAAAACGGAATATACAAATTACCGCTGTCAACTTCCCCTGAAATACACGATAATACACTCAAGGCGTGGCTTACACCGAACAGCAACTATGATTTGGCTTTAATGCGGTGCTTTGCGGAAAATATGATAAAACTGAGTAATGAAATCGGTTACAATCAAGAGGAGGAAATATGGCAAAAGCATCTTGAAAAATTTGAACAGCTTGCCGTTAATCAAAATAATGTTTTGATGCTGTCACCTGATGAAAGTCCGAGCTGTTCGCATAGGCATCATTCACACTGTATGTCAATCTACCCACTTAGAACTCTTGAATATACAAACAAGCAAAACGAACTAATAATTGATAATACTGTTAAAGATTTGGAAAAACACGGAATCAGCGAATGGGTAGGCTATTCCGTTGTCTGGATGGCACAGTTTTACATCATTCAGGGCAACGGCGATAAAGCAAGTAAAATGCTGCACAATTTCTTCAATTACAACTGTACGGACAATGGCTTTCATGTTAACGGAGATTTCAAGCATAAAACGGACTTTAATATGAAATACAGATTATTTACACTCGAGGGAAATTTTATAGCCACAGATGCCATACAGGAAATGCTTCTTTACAGTGAATGGGGCAAAATCAAGCTGTTTCCCGCCATACCGAGTAATTGGACAGATGCTGAATTTGAAAATTTCAGAGCATACGGCGGATTGCTCATAAGCAGTAAAATAAATGACAACAAGATAAGTTATGTAAAAATCAAAGCAACAGTAAACTGCACATTCACGATTGAAAATGATTTATCTCATCTGAATTGTAGTATGAAATTAAATAATACTAAAAATATAAATCTTAATAAAAATGATGAACTTATATTTTCATAGAAAAACTCCTCAGTTGAACGGCTGAGGAGCTTTTGCTTACAATGTATTCAATTCAATAACTTTTGCACTTTTTAAAATAAGCTTATCGGAATTCAAAGGAATCGGTATTTCATTATAAACATTTGAAATACCGAATTTTGTTTTCGGTGCAATACGTATAATAAGTGTTTGACTTTTCTCAATGTACTTTTTATAATCACGCAGGTGCATAACAAATTTTCTGTCAATATTGAAATAATCGTTGATTAGTGCTTTACCGCTGAAAACCTGAAGATTAAGTCCGTCAAAATCAAATTCAAGTTTAATATCAAATCTGTTTTCAAGTATATCATTCGGCAGTTTTAATTCGTAATAACTGCGTCTGCCTGTTGAATACAAAAAATAATTGTACGGCAGCTTCTTCTTTTCACATCTGTTAAGTGATATATGATTTTTCACATCCATATCACTTTCCTGCTCGCAATAGATTTTACCGTCATTGCTGTAAACTGTACCATTTAGAAAATATGCTTTGCCATTGATAAAATGAAAATGTTTTGCCTTATCATAAGGAATAACAATTATTCTTACATCATCAATAAGAGTACCGTTTTCTGAATAATCAAGATAAAGTTCTTTATTGTCTACACTGCATTTCGGCTCAATCCCCTCACATTGTGCAAAACGGCAAACAGTTTCGCCGTTAATTTCGGTTTTAACAATAGGCTGTGCAAGAATATAATCAAAATGTACTTTTCCCAGCGTAATATTGAACGGATAAAAGAACATCGTATCTGCTTTTATATTGGTTTTCGGCAAATTTATTTCTTTATCACCTGTTTTAACCGTTACACTGACATCATTAAAATCTTTGTACTTCAAGCCTTTCTCATAGGTGCCTGCAAAAAAATATCCGCTGCCGTTTTCATCAGTTCTGACTGAACATTTCAAAAAGGATATATCGTAAGGGTCATTTGATTTCAATTCAGGAAAATATGCCCGCTTGGTGCATATTTCTTTATCAAAATCATTTATAAAGAGATGCATCAGTCTGAGTCTGTCACCGTGAGAACGGCAAACGCCATATCTGCTTATCGGTGCCTGAAAATCATAATCAATTATCGAATAATTATTTGGGTAGCCCGTAAATCTGTTTTCCTGCATCAGTCTGTCATTCGGATTTGCACCGCCACAGAACATATAATATCCGAGCCAGTTTGCACCGCTTGCAAACTTTGCAAAACCAACACCATAGCCGTCTTTTTCGGATATATAGGGTCTGCGGTGCTGTGTGACCTGATTACCCGGACCGATTTCGCAAAAGGCATACGGAATATTATCATAAACATTTTCATTCACAACTGTATTTCTGTGCAAGTCTGCACCGATTTCGTCCTCGGTTTTTGCAGGTGTTATTGCAAAACGATTGTTTGGTTTGAGTGCCTTTTTCCCCATAGTCCACGGTGCATCTGGATACCCACCCATCATCGGCAAAAAGTCATTATCAGGCTTGCCGGACGGCCATGCAGTCATTGTAAAAAACGGCACTTTAAAGCCGATTTCTTCTGCAATACCCCTGAGCGTTCTTATATGCTCGGTTGAGCCTGTGTATTCATTTTCAAGCTGTAAACCGATAACCGTTTCACCATCAAGAAACGGTTTGACCTCTTTATAAAGTCCCTGCCAGTATTCACGCACCTCCTTAAGATACGCAGAATCATCACAGCGTTTTTTGAGCATTTTGTTAATACGCTTGGGAAATCCGCCACGTATAACCTCGCCGTGACACCACGGACCGATACGCAAAACACACGGCATATCAAGCTCTTTACAAACACGCAAAAAAGCCGCAATATCTCTGTTGCCGCAAAAATCAAAATTATTCTTATCTTCCTCGTGATAGTTCCAGAAAACATAGGTTGCAACTGTATTTATTCCGCATGCACGCATTTTGAGTATGGTTTCTCTCCAGCGTTCCCTCGGCAGTCTTGAAAAGTGTACTTCACCTGAAATAATTGTAAACGGCTTGCCGTTTTTTGTGAAATACTGTGTGTTTACACCATAGGAGCTATATGTATTTGAATAGTTAAAACGTCCCTGTTCAACAGACTTTGGTTCAGCCTTAATCGTTATTTGCATACAAATTTTCTCCATTTCTTATCAGTCAGCAGCGAAGAAATAAATATCAGAATTACCGATACAATCCAGATAATAATTACAGCATTCCAGCCTGAATGTTCAGCAACAGCACCAAACCCATAGGATGATACGGCACAGCCGATATGTGCTGCCGAATTTAATATGCCGCTTACGGATGAAGTTCGTGAACAGCCTGAAAAATGTATCGGCACAAGTGATATTATCAAATAGTTAAGTGCATACATTACAGATGTGGTAACCGCCAGCAGAATTATAATTATGTATATAGGCAGTTTGCCGATAAAGAGAAGCAGTACCATTGGCACAAGTGCAAAAAGTCCTGTAACACCTGCTGTTTTCATTTCATTTTCACCGAGTTTTTTGTAAAGCGGAACAACTACATACGCACCAAAGGCATTCATTACAGGCAAAATCACAGTCAAAAATACTGAAAATGAAGCTGAAACGCCATAGGTTTCCGCAATCATAGTCGGCACCCAGTTTGTTATTCCGTCACGCATCATACCATGCAAAAATGAAGGAACAATAATTATAAAAAGACCGCTGCGCATTGCCAAATATAAAAAGCTTGCTTTGTCATTGGCACAATTTGGTTTATCTTTTTTTTCGCTATTCTGTATTTTTACTTTTGTGATATATGATTTTACATAAAATACAGCTATGATTACAAATACAGAAGCAACAAAAATACAGATACCGCCGCATACAAAAATAATTTTCCACTCATAAAACTTAATAATAACCGTTGATACAAGATATGCACATATTGTACCTATCGGCAATGACAAGGAAATATTCAATATAGCTTTATGACGCAGGTTCTTATTGATAGTTTCCGAAAATATACGCAAAATCGGTGACCACAGCATAGACTGAAAAAATCCATTTAATGCCCATATGATAAGCATAAAAATCAGTCTGTCTGCCAACGACATGGCAAAACAGGATGCTGCACCTGCAAGTGAACCGAATATGATCATAGAAAACGGATTCACTCTGTCACCAATCAAACCGCTGATTAACTGACCGATACCATAGCAGATAAAAAAGGCTGTTCCTATTAAACCGATTTCACCTTTGCTGAAAACGCCTTCATCAACTATGGGTGCAATGGATGCTGCATAGCAGGTTCTTATAAAGTATGATGCAGCATATACAAACCATAAAGCTGCAACAATAAGCTTGCTTTTATTAGAATCTTTTAAAATATACTGTGTCATTTGTCAAATTCACAAATAGGTTTAGATGAAGCAAGAAAGGTTGTTCGGTCTTCAATTCTCTGTGAACCGTGCATGTGTGAATGACCGCCGTGATCCGAAGCAATCGAAATAAGCCAATCCTCATCCTGATATGACTGTCTCGCTTTTACCTGTTCAATTAAATAGTACGAAATGGAGTCAAGACTGCATACGCCCGAAATGTATCTGTAATTCTTATCTCCCCACCCGGTACTATGACCGTTGTGATCGGGACCCTCAAAAATTCCGAAAATCAAATCAACATCACTTGCAATTTGTTTGAGCATATGCTCAAAAAGATGTTTATCACTGTCAAGTTTATAAAAGTGTTCAGATATATTATTTTTTTGCGCATATTGATTTTCCAATAAATATGTATTAGTGAAATGTTCCGGCCACTGCGCATTAAATGATGTTTTATATCCTTCACAGGCAAGTTTTTTCAGGGCTGTCGGATAATCTTCGTCCAGACTCCAATTTGCACCTGTTCTCCATTGTGGCTTAAGCCATTTGCCGCATAATGCACAGCTCCATCCCTGTGCTGTGCTTGTCTGCTGAAGCAAGCCGTTATCGCCTCCGACATAAGTTATATATAAGCCACCGCTTTTTTTGAGAGTTGAAACAGCACTGTATATATTGCTTTCATTATGTCCGCTTATTTTTTCGTCTGCACTTTTTATCAGATACTTCATTGAATCGGCACGGCATCCGTCCCAGCCGATAAAAAGGCACTTCGGCTTTTTGTCAGCCTTTTCAAAATGTTTCAATATTATTTTATTGACAACTGTCTGCGGTATTCTTGTTTCATAAGTGTTATCAAACAATCCTTTAGCATTGACCGTTTTGATATATTGGTTTTTGCCTAACATAATAATCACCATAGCCTTTCAGGCAACAAATAGTTTATAAAAAATCACCTATATCCTGCGTTGTCTAATTCATTACAATATGTTCAATATTAACGGATTGATTTTCTTTCTGACCTGTAATAGTAATCAGCGTGCCGCCAGTTTCCTTTGCATTGTTCCACGGAACAGGCGATGGGCCGGTTTTGAGTCCATAGGTATATGTAATATCGTCATAAGTTATGCTTGCATTGTTTTCATGGTCATGACCACAAAAAATGTATTTTGTTGAACCAAGTTCCTTGCACTTATCGACGAAGCCCGATTTGACAGGTGCAGTACCGGGCAGATACTGACAGTAACCGAAACCATACTCCTTGGGGATGTTGTAAACACCGTTTTCATCCTGAACGCCGTATTTTTCTACTGCTTCACGGAATTCAGGCTGTGCAAAATGCGAAAAGGTCATAGACGGAACGGTTCTGCCTGTTGTTTTTTCAATTCCTTTAACATTCCATTCATACCAAGCAATCTGCTCATAGCCCATATAGATTTCTTTTGTATAAGGTTCATTTGTTTCTTCATCAAGATACTCCAAATATCTGCCGTTATCAAACATAAACAAAGTGTATATAGGCTCGCCCTTTTCAGTAATATTGATTACATAGTTTCCGCATCCGTAAAGGTTTGACGGACCTTTCTGCATCAAGCAGTGCTCCGCCGCCATATATTTATCTGCCTGCCAATTTAAAGTGTTTGACGGAATTTCATTATCGTGATTTCCAAAAACAGGTGCCCATGGAATACCATAGCTTTCCATATGCTTAATAAAATTATTAATTGAAAAACGGCTCGACATGGCAGATAAAATATCACCCGGAAGTGTAATCAGATCTGGCTGTGTTTTTTCTACAAGCGCATCCATCTGCTCATAGCATTCCTTGTTTTTGCCAAGGTTTGACCAAAGCTGGGTATCCGTAAACATAAGGATCTTAAAGTCTTCTCTTTCCTTTTCAACTGTCTGAATTTTTGCAATATCAAACTGCTGATCTGCACTCCATATCTCTGTATGCTTTTCGCCTGTTAAAGGAAAAAACAGTATGCCAATAACCGTTAACGCTACTGCAAGAAATACACACACTGCAATTTTTATTTCCCTTATTATTTTTGCTTTTTTAGACATATCATTTTCTCCTTTAAAACTATTTCTGATTTTCAAAAGTTGCAGAAAATTCAAGACTGTTTTGCTTATTAAGAATAAATCTTTTGTCCAAATAATTGCCCCCACAAAGTGGATTATTTATAATAATACTATGTATTATTCTCTATATCAAATCCCTGCATAACCAGTGATGACGGAACAATAACACTTTGCCATTTACTTTCGTTAATGGTACTGAAACCATAATCCTGATTGTAATCAAATGCATTCGGAATAAGTTTATTATATATAAACCAATACAAAAATAATTAAGAAAAGCAATCAAATACTTTAGAAAATCCCTCATTTTTTATGATTGAATTTCTAAAGTATAAAGCAGTTTTTCTAAAGGAACCTGTAAACAAATATGTTATGCTGTTTAATATAATAAGTAGTGAAAGAGGTTATCTTATGAGAGAAATACTGAATTTTAACTATGATTATTCAAAATGTATGGCAATGAAGCTTGGAATGGCTTATCCTGAAAAGAAAATACCAAATAAAAGCCACATCCTTCTCACATTTGAAGATGCACTTGAATACATAAAAAAGATAGATAATATTACACAGGGAATCACAAAAATATATTATCTTGTCGGCTGGCAGTACCTCGGACACGATGATAAATATCCTGATTTTTTCGAGGTAAACAAGGCACTGAAAAGACCGCGGGATAAAACAGCTTACGACAGTTTCAAGTGGTTTTGTGAGGAATCAAAAAAATATCATTCCGTTATCAGTGTTCACATCAATTTTAATGATGCTTATGACAATGCGCCGTCTTTTAATGAGTTTGTTAAGACAAATGCATTAATCAGAAAGAAAAACGGCAAGCCCCACGCAATAGAAAATTATAACGGCAGAAAATGCTACAAAACCTGCCACAAGGCATATTGGGAATCCGGACTGTTCAAAAAGATGTTTGACAGATTTGTCGACACCTTCCCTTTCATTGCCGAAGCAGGCACAATCCATGTTGATAATTTTCAGTGCTATAAAAATTATGCACCGTATGTCAGCATTGAAGAAATGCAGAATGCCAGATATGAAATGATAAAATATGTATATGGCAAAGGCATAGATATTACATCGGAATTCACATATAAGGAAAGCGACAGTCTGCCAAACAAACCGATTTTCGGACTGCCGAGGGATCATTTCAGCAAATATCCAATGGATACTGTCGGCTTAATACCGCTGAGCTGGTGGTGTTACCGTATGACACAAAAAGAGCTTATTGAAACACCGCCGTCACTCTACTGCGGCGGCGAATACAGAGAGAAAAAATATAACAATCTGTTTTACGGTAATATGCATGGTGAAGATATAATCAGAAAGGATAATCAAAACTGGGCTGAAGAATTTATACACCGTTTTGCAACTTATCAGATACCATGCCATTTTTTGAATACACATAAAAGACTATCCATAAACGGCAGAGGCAATAATCTTAGCTGTATGTTTGCCGATAATATTATTTCGTATTCAAAAGGCAGAAAAATCACACAAAACAATAGAACAATTAAAGATGGTGACACGCTGTTTTTGCCTTTTATACATAAAGAAAAACAGTATATTGCATACAGCGAAAAAGGGGACCGCCGAGTGTGGGACGTTTTTGAAAATGTTACAAAGGCAAAAATATATCAGATAACCGAAAACGGAAACAAAATTATAAAAGAGATTAATATACTAAATAATAAAATCGAACTTCTGATAAAGGCAAAAACTGCATTACTGATTAAGTTTGAATAACAAAACAAGCACATCGAAAAGGAGAGGGTTCATAAGGAAGTCTCTCCTTTTGGCATTTGTAATCGGTTGGAATGATGAATTGTAGATATAATTTATTATTTTGGAGAATTACACAATGGAAAAGTATATTTTTGATGAAAGTAACGGACTTTTGTATGAATTGCAAGGTAATTACTACATTCCTTATTTAACAGTTTATTACGGCGAGAACTGTTCCACCATTTGATTTGGCTAGATACACATCTGTCATCGGTTTTCATTGTATAATTAAATTGTATTCCTTTATAATCTACAGAAAAATTATTTAAATGGGCATGTGCGGCAAAATCATACTGTCGTACTATCCGTTTTTTAAAAACATCAAACATTCCGGAATTAATATGTCCCGGACAACACTCCTCATTTTTCTCGCCAAAACCTATACTTGGATCAAAACAGCTTTTCTCATATTACTTATAGGCATCAACATATTCATTAAGCGGAATATGAATAAAAAGCATAGGCTCAACTTTTTCACATCTTTCTTGCACATTCAATAGCTTTGTATAGTTTTTTGTATATCTCGTATGTTGTATCATAATGCTCGACATTGTCCTCGGAGAATTTCACCTTAGTTAAAATAGAATCACTCATTTTTTCATAGGCTTGAGATATGTCACTGTAAAATCCATATCCAACTGCTGCAAGAATGGCAACTCCTAAAGCTCCGCTTTCCACATCATCTGAAGTATAAATATTTTTTTGCAAAACATCTGAAAGTATTTTAAGCCACAATTTACTTTTTGCTCCTCCACCGCAAACTTTGATGATTTCAGTGCTTATATTGTTGTCACCAAACACATTTATGCAGTCTTTAAAGCTAAAGCAAACACCTTCCAAAACAGCTCTGTAAAAATTGTAAACATTATGATTTACACAGACTCCGGTAAACGAAGCACGACAATTTGAATCAAGATGCGGTGTCCGTTCACCCATTAAATATGGCAAATATATAATTCCGTCAGCAGAAACATCAACGGCATTTTTATCAAGCTGTTCATAGGTTAAATCCTTTGCAAATGTTTGTTTAAACCAATCAACAGACAGACCACATCCCTGCGTAACACTCATTATGTGCCACATGTTCGGTTTTGCATGACAAAATGTGTGTGTTCTGCCCTGCTTGTCATGATTAGGTTTTTCAAGAGCAGTAAATACAACACCACTTGTACCGAGGGAAATACTTGTGCAACCTGGTTTAATAACACCGTTTCCCACTGCAGCAGCGGCTTGGTCTCCTGCTCCTGCAACAACAACCGTATTTGCAGACAAGCCTGTTTGTCTTGCTATATTCTCAGTTATGTTCCCTATAACCTGTGAACTTTCGTAAACATTCGGCAAAAACTCTTTATCTATATCAAATGTTTTAAGTATTTCACCGGACCATTTTCTGTTTTTTACATCAAAATAGCCTGTACCACTTGCGTCAGAAACATCAGTTGCATATTTTCCTGTTAGCACAAAATTTACATAGTCTTTTGGAAGAAGTACTTTTCTAACTTTTGAAAAAATATCCGGTTCATTCTCTCTCAACCATAAAAGCTTGAAAAGCGTAAATGAAGTATTTGGAGCATTTAAAGTCAAATCAATATATTTTTGCTTTCCTAAAACGCTGATAACTTTGTCAACTTCTTTTTGCGTTCTTTGGTCGCACCAGATTATGCTGTCATACAACACATCACCGATTTGATCTAAAACCACTAAACCGTGCATTTGACCGGATACACCAACTGCTCTAATTGACTCAGCGTCAACTTTACTTGATATTTCTTTGATTGTTTTAATTGCAGCATTTTTCCAATCTATAGGATTTTGCTGTGCCCATCCGTTATATGGTTGTTTTAATTCATAGCTTTGACTGTCACTTGCTATAACACTACCATTTTCATCAAATAAAACCGATTTGGTTGCCGATGTGCCTACATCTACACCTATAAAATAGTTCATATTTCTTTACCAGCCAAAATAATATATTGATTAATAAGCGTTTCAAGATATTCCTGCTTACCGCTTTGAACAGTAGGTTCACCATTTTCAAGGGTGTATTTTTCAAGTTCTTCAAACGATGTGGTGTGATTTGCAATTTTTTTGCCGATACCAGCTTTGTATGAAGCATATCTGTCATCAACAAATTTATCAAGAACACCGTCTTTAATCATTAAATCAGCCACAATTAAGCCATAAGCAAAGGCGTCCATACCTGCAATATAGGAAATAAAAATATCTTCTACGGTATTGCTTGCTCTGCGAGCTTTTGCATCAAAATTAAGTCCTCCGTTTGTAAAGCCGCCCTGCTTAAGCACTTCGTACATACACATGGTAGCGTTATACAAATCGGTAGGGAATTGGTCAGTATCCCAGCCAAGGAGCATATCA
>ENA-OPBS01002500-OPBS01002500.1-human-gut-metagenome-genome-assembly--contig:-NODE-2500-length-12663-cov-6.090181_pt1 | contig 12663 bp, 10 predicted proteins | sample MGYA00241074_ERZ501463 | MGnify/ENA primary metagenome ERZ501463 (study PRJEB25962, sample SAMEA2042578) | human gut metagenome | biome: human gut; feature: human-associated habitat; material: faeces...
ACCGACGATCTCCGCCGTGACAGGGCGGCATTCTAACCAACTGAACTACTGGGCCAATCAGTCACCTGACAGATATAGATGATACCATAGTTTTTAATACTTGGCAAGCACCTTTTTAAAAAACTTTTCGCATCAGGCATGGAAACCTTTCAGCCTTTCTCCTCTATTTCAAACGGAAATAATAGGTCTTTGCCGTCATGTTCTTCGGGTTGCTTGTTGAATGGATTTCAAAGATATTAAGGGAACGGATGAAGTCAAGGAATTTCTTATATCCATAAACACGCACGTCAAAGTCCGGATATTGGCGAATGACGAGATTACCCAAATAACTTGAACTGATCCAACCATTATCATTGGAATTCTCATCGGTAAGTTTGATCAGGGCACTGCGGATGGCCCGCACTTTTTTATTGCCTTCCTGAACCGCTTTGCTGGTTTTTGCGTGATTTCTTGGTTCAGCAGGTTCTTCCTGAAGCGCTGCCTGTTCGGTCTCAGGCATATCTTCCCGTTTTGATTCTGCATAAAGGACGTCAAGATACAGGAACCGATTGCAAGCAGAGATAAAGGAGCGCGGCGTCTTGCTCTCCCCCATCCCTAAGACATACTTATCCGATTCACGCAGGCGGGATGCCAAGCGCGTAAAGTCGCTGTCTGATGAGACAATGCAGAATCCATCAAGCTGGGTCCGGTAAAGCAGATCCATCGTATCAATGATGAGAGCCGAATCACTTGAATTTTTGCCGCTTGTGTTGCTGTACTGCTGTACCGGCTGGATTGCGTTATCGAGAATGGTCGACTTCCAGCTCCCCATCTGCGGACTTGTCCAGTTACCATAAATGCGTTTATAGATGACATTCCCCAGATTGTTTGCTTCTGAAAGGATGATATCGATATATTGCGGAGAAATATTTTCTGCATCAATGAGCAGTGCAAATTTTTTATCTTGTTCCATAGTAAAAAGCTCCTTATGTGGATGGTTCGTTGTGGATAGTCTTATTATACAGGATTTATAGGAGATAAGAAAGGGAGAGGGAGTGTTTAGGTAGATGCTCAGCGCTCAAATCGTATCATAGACTAAATAAGTGGGAGACCACAGCTGAAAGGAGACAATCTAATCTGGCCTGGATGGAAGTTGAATTAAATTTCCAAAGTGCAGCCAATTTTTACTTTTTCTTCATTAAGTTTTCATACATTTCTCAAAAAGAACAACCCCGCAGCTGCGGGGAATACAGGAGTTCGCTGCTAAGTCTAGGTTTAGTACAAGGGACACCCCTGCATGCGCGGGGAATACGTTGACCCGGCTGCGATTGTTGCTCAGACGAAGGAGTCATCCCCGCATGCGCGGGGAATGCTTATGGAGTAGTTAGCTTGTAAGCAGCCTACCTTCGTAGTTCACGCCAGCCGTTGACGTTTAGAACGATAAAAAAGAGTGTGGTAAAAAGAAGTGTTGCTTGTAAGAAGTATTCTGAAGGGAAAATCACAAGACAAACGAGTGTGATGCCAATTCCAGATACGCCTGTCCAAAAAAGTGTGATGGGAAGTGCCATCAACAAACCAAGTAAAGCCGTAATTTTTGAATTAGACTCCATGATGATCACCCCTTTAGGTTCATCCCCCTATGCGCGTGGAATACTCGCAACGTTGATAATACTTGCACGGAATTCCTTTGAATATAACGTCATTGGGTTTTGGGTCATCATACATATCAGTGTATATCTCGCAAGTACATTTTTGGTATTCCTCAATCGTCGTAAAAATACAGTCTTTGCATTGCTCGCAATTTTTGGAGTTGTCGCTCCATACTTCGCTATCATAACGGCTGAGATTCTCTTTCTTCATAGACGTCCTCCCTTATTTTTGGCTATCAGCAACTTCAAGGTCAATGTATATCTTGCTTGAATTTGTGTTTTTTTCAACCTTCGTTATCAAAAACACCGTCCCGCTTTCAAGATAATATCAGCTTCATCACTAAAAGTGCTTTGGCCTGACAGCCCATCCCAATTCGAGCCGCTACCATTCCCAAATGCTGAAAATGGGGTTCATTCCCGCATACGCGGGAAAATACCCTGGGAAACGGGAATGGCGGGATGGGTTCTTAGGTTCATCCCCGTATGCGCGGGGGTATGTGTCAACATTTTCTCGGGAGATCCCTATAAGATTGTGTTGCAGCCTAATTAAATGCGGAAAATGGAACTTAAGTGACCTATTGCTGTACTGCTGGCCGTATAGCCACCAATTCCCCCATTTCTAATTCCCACATGTGGAACCATGGGAGATTTCTTCAGTGCGCTTCTCAAGGCCTTACGCAGTTCCTCGCTCTTCGGTGCTTTTACGGGCTTGAACTTGCTGGACAGCGCTGCTTCAAGCTCATCATTTTGCAGGCCCGCAAGGACCTTGGCTATGGCTAAGCAGCCTTCCTTTCCCCAGCGCTGGCCTTGCTTTTTCATCCGGTAGGAATACTGTCTGGGGCTTTTCTCGCACGTCCCATAGCACCTCACCGATTTCTCTAGTCCCTTACGCATAGAATGGGGCTTCAGCATGTCCCAATTTCTATTCAAGTAACCTCAAAGGCGGAAGACCTGGTGACGCTCTTCCTTGGTCTCTACAAGGGTTTCTGCCGCATTGAGGTACGCATCCACCTTCTCCCTATTAAAAACTGTCTCAGGACGCGTAAAACGTCGTTCTGAAGGCCCTTGGGAGCGAAGCTGAGCCGTGTCTTGACCTTCTGGTTCACATGGTACGGATCCACGAAGAACTCAAACTGACCACACTCTCCTGCCATCCGCTCAAACGAGCTTCTCACGTACCCTGGTCCATTGTCACTGTTGCAGATAACGATGGTCTTCTGAAGGTTGTAGTAGCTTTCCAAGAAGCGTTCCAGCTGCATCTGAACCTTGGCAAGGTCTGTATCGACGAACTCACGCCTATCTACAAGTCTGTGCCTCTTCCCGTTTCCTTCCTGCTCCACGCCCACATCCAGCTGAATCCGGTGCAGCTCATTGTATTCCTTCTTTCTGGGCTTTTCCTCAGGTTCCTTGCTCTCCAGAGACGGATCTTTGCCGTTTACCCTAGAGATGTAGAGCCCATCGCCTTCGATATAGAGCGTGTCAGGCTTAACAAGCTCCCCATCCGGCTTTGCGTCAACGGTTAGCATGGTCTCTTCATACTTGCTGTATCTCCGGCCGGCGTCTCTTACTAGCATGGCCACCTTCTGGTGGCTGATGATCACTGGGGAAAGGATCTTGATGGACTCTTCCACAACGCGGTAGACGGACCTTGCAGCCAGCTTGACCACACAGAACTCAAGGTAGGGCGTGTACCTGCGGTAGCGCTCAAACCCCAGATGCCTATCAAGGGGATAGAAGGCCTTTTCTCCCTCCTTCTTCACCAACCTCCGTTCGTAGGTCAAAGGACCAAAGATACCTTGAATGGTGCGTGCATCCTTGCGCTGTACCTTATATCCTTCTGCCTTGAGGGATGCAAAGAGCTCATCATTAATTCGCTCAAAGGCAAGGGCAATCATGGCGATAACGGTGTTTAGGAGAAAGGTCCAGAGGACCTTTTCCATCTCAATTTCGTTCTTAGACCCTTTTATTATTTTGATGACATCTGATACAATCTTTTCCATGGGAGACCTTCCTTTGTTTTGATATTCGTGCCGTTAACACTATCTTAACAATAGGGGCCTCCCTTTTATTCTGCAAGGACTATTTTTCCCTACCGAAAAACATTTTACGCTTAGTTATCCTTTGAATTTACATATCTCTCAAACAGGGCCCTGGGGAGCCCTTTGACTTTCATTGTTTGATTATCCTTTGAATTTACATATCTCTCAAACCAGTCAGGCAAATCGCTGACGTCAACGTCGGTTTGATTATCCTTTGAATTTACATATCTCTCAAACATGTTGAAGTCTGGAACTTGCGTGGCAAGTGTTTGATTATCCTTTGAATTTACATATCTCTCAAACTCAGACGCCAGAACGGAGTCAGCGACAGCGGTTTGATTATCCTTTGAATTTACATATCTCTCAAACGGGAGGGCAAAACCGTGGATGACGCCGACGTTTGATTATCCTTTGAATTTACATATCTCTCAAACTGAGACTGCAGCTCTTTGGCCTTACTGACTGTTTGATTATCCTTTGAATTTACATATCTCTCAAACTCGAACGTGAAGGTCAACGGTATAGCGTTCGTTTGATTATCCTTTGAATTTACATATCTCTCAAACTATTCAACAACAGCACCCTGAGTATGACAGTTTGATTATCCTTTGAATTTACATATCTCTCAAACGGCAAAAACTACACCGGAGATTATTATCAGTTTGATTATCCTTTGAATTTACATATCTCTCAAACGAGCATTATCAAAACTTACACAGCAGGAAGTTTGATTATCCTTTGAATTTACATATCTCTCAAACACCGTCGGCGGCTTGTTCGTGGCCAGATTGGTTTGATTATCCTTTGAATTTACATATCTCTCAAACACCTCCTAAAGGTCATTTTTGTGGTTAAGGTTTGATTATCCTTTGAATTTACATATCTCTCAAACTTTGTTGGCCCGACGGATCACGGGCAAGATGTTTGATTATCCTTTGAATTTACATATCTCTCAAACCTCCACGTTCAGCAGTCGATGCGGAGCATGGTTTGATTATCCTTTGAATTTACATATCTCTCAAACATTATTGTCATTCGCATTTCAGACAGCAGGTTTGATTATCCTTTGAATTTACATATCTCTCAAACACCTCCACCCTTGCCGCCATTGCCTTTTTTGTTTGATTATCCTTTGAATTTACATATCTCTCAAACTAACCATTGCTCGTGGCTGACGGAAATCCTGTTTGATTATCCTTTGAATTTACATATCTCTCAAACTGAAGCTTCTGGAAGAATTCGCCAAACTGTGTTTGATTATCCTTTGAATTTACATATCTCTCAAACAAATGTAGTAAAATTGGGAGAAGGTGAAGGTTTGATTATCCTTTGAATTTACATATCTCTCAAACTCGACCGGCTCCTCGGGGGCGAGATTAAGGTTTGATTATCCTTTGAATTTACATATCTCTCAAACACCCAGAAAAGCTTTCCGAAGGGCTTAATGTTTGATTATCCTTTGAATTTACATATCTCTCAAACGTCTCTGGGGCGAAACCGTCCAGTCCGACCGTTTGATTATCCTTTGAATTTACATATCTCTCAAACGATGAGCTTTCGGATACGCTAATGAAAAAGGTTTGATTATCCTTTGAATTTACATATCTCTCAAACTGTGATAGGCAGTAACACAGTGCTATACCCGTTTGATTATCCTTTGAATTTACATATCTCTCAAACCTAATCTTGATTTTCGTCCCGGGCTGGATGGTTTGATTATCCTTTGAATTTACATATCTCTCAAACGGGAGGGCAAAACCGTGGATGACGCCGACGGTTTGATTATCCTTTGAATTTACATATCTCTCAAACTAATGTTGACCTCTTTGGCGAGGGTTTTGAGTTTGATTATCCTTTGAATTTACATATCTCTCAAACCGGCTAACTTACCGGAGCTTCAGGAGCTTGGTTTGATTATCCTTTGAATTTACATATCTCTCAAACACTTAACGGCTTTTGAAGAGTATATGATCAGTTTGATTATCCTTTGAATTTACATATCTCTCAAACATGACGCCAAAGGGTTTGAAGTGGCCGGGGTTTGATTATCCTTTGAATTTACATATCTCTCAAACAACGGGGCCTTACGAATCAGCAAATAGCCGGTTTGATTATCCTTTGAATTTACATATCTCTCAAACGCCATCAAGGGTGAGATCAGACCGACCAGCGTTTGATTATCCTTTGAATTTACATATCTCTCAAACGACAGTATAAGGCAATCAAACAGTTTGTAAGTTTGATTATCCTTTGAATTTACATATCTCTCAAACACATGTCGTGATGCTAGCCAAGAATCCAGGTTTGATTATCCTTTGAATTTACATATCTCTCAAACAAGTGGTAAAAGCAATGGGTATGAATGAACGTTTGATTATCCTTTGAATTTACATATCTCTCAAACAGTGTTATTATATTCTTTTCAGCTGCATTTGTTTGATTATCCTTTGAATTTACATATCTCTCAAACGCACTGTTTCTGGTTAGGCCGACACGCTGTGTTTGATTATCCTTTGAATTTACATATCTCTCAAACCTCATCTGCATTTTCCCAAGCCAATTCGCCGTTTGATTATCCTTTGAATTTACATATCTCTCAAACCTCAAATTTGATCAACGGATTATCATTCCGTGTAGATAAATTCAAAAGGTGCTAATTTATAATACACATAAATCGTTATCTATAAGAACCCTCTTTTCCTGATGAAACAAGGGATATCGGCGGTTATCTATAAGCAAAAATTTAAGGTCATGAGCCAAGGCCGTATCCACAAAAAGCTGTATTTCTTCACTAGAAAGATAGCTTCGAAGATTGACTAGAATAAAGATTTTATCTCCTTCAAAGCGTGAAATAAGATCCATAAGAACAAAGATTTTTTCACCAAGTCCATTATAATCCAAATTAATAGTGATTCCCAAGGCTTTTAAGAGATTTCCAACCGTTAATTTTTCGCAATCTATTTCAAGATCTAGACTCATGGCGATTTCTTCCGCTAGGTGTTCCATTTGTGCTAACAGAATCTGTGTGTTTTCAAATAAAGGCCCATTTGTAGCTTGAAATTCCATTCTTTTTTGGATCTTCGTAAGAAGCATTTTGGGAACTGAATCAATGGATAGGTAATCGATTAAAATTTCAAAAGCTTTTTCTAAAGGAACAGGCTTATCCTTATCAGAATAGATGGCTTTTCCATTATTTCCTTCTTTGATCTGCAAGACCAAGTCATTTATAATTTCGAAGAACTGATGAGGATTTTCAATAATGAGGGTGGGAACGGAATAATCTTTCCATGTTAAATTGATTTGATAATCTGGAATGAGGAGCTTCACAAAACCACCACCCGTTCATCACTAGCGAGTACATCCGTCTCAAAACTTCCCGCAATGCACTTAATATTGGAAAACTGCTTTTCCGTAATCGATAAGAGCTGGACCAATCCATCCTTGGGCTTATTTTTTAGGAGGATGGAAACAATGGCCTCTTCTTGGCCTTTATTTAGGATCATCCGGCAATAGACGGATTCCTGCATCATAAAAAAGCCATTCTTGATCAATAGCTTGCGAAAAGCTCGATATTCCCGTTTATCTTGCGCCGTTATTGTTGGCAGGTCAAAAAATACTAACAGTCTCATAAATCGATAGCTCATATTTCATAGATCTTAATCTTGGAAGTATCACACTTCTCCAGGGCTTGAAAAATGCTATTTGCATAAATATTGATAGCATTTGCTAAAAATTGTCTCGAGTCATCAATATAGAGAATCTCCTGAAAAAGGTTGATAATCTCTCGCTTTTCATCTTTTGCAAAGGTTGTTGGATTCATATTATAAACATAGCGGTCGACAAGGATGCGAAAGGGTTCCATTAAATCACAGCTAAAGTTATAAGGATTATAGGTGTTTTCATGAAAGATGCCCAGCTGCGTCAGATAGCCAGCAGAGACAATCTCACGATTGAATAAAGACAAAAGCAGAGAATAGCCATAATTAAGTCCTGCATTAATAGGCGAATCGAGGTCCCTGGTAAAGGAATTACCAAAAAGTGCATTAAAATAAACTTTAGCTGCATGGCCCTCCCTATTATGGGCGTCAGCCGACACCACATCATCAAGATACGACATGAGCATCTTGCTCTGTTCCTTCTTTTCCAGTTCATCTAGGAACAGGGCTTGCTGCCTAATTTTCGCCTTAACGATACAATCCCATACTTCATCTTTGATTTCTTGCGACCAGATCATTTGCTGCTTGATTTTTCGGATAGAGTCAAATCGTGCGTGCAACGGCAATAGACTGGACTGTGGATTATGGGCCTTATCACAAAAGATAAGATTGACTTTCCGATTCATCAGTTCGGACAGTAAATAGGCCGTTATCGCAACTTCTGTATTTTCAATGATAAGGGTCTTGATTTCATCAATGAAAATGCGCTTTTTAGAAACTGCTGTCTGGACTTCTACATAATTCATGCAGAAGTCCAATTTGCAGCGTTGCGTGATGACGATTGTTCGATAGCTCATAAATACTCCAAAAGATTTTGTGATTTACTAACAAAAAGTCCAGATGCTGATTGCTCAACAAGCCGAATATCGGAATATTTTTTTGAGAGTCCAGTTAAATCTGCGCTGATCATAATTCTGGCAGCTTGAGCAGAACCGTTAATGGATTTTAAATCGCAGCCAGAGCTCCGACAAGTTTTAAAAATTGATAAGATATTCAATAACGTTTGAACTTGTTCCTCTGGAGATAATTTAGTAAATGTACTTCTTCCATTAGTCAGCACATCAAATTGTGTGGAGAAGAACTTATTATATGGGTTATGTTGAAGTTTTTGTAAAAATAGTTCGTATAGGTTCAAGTTATCTTCCACCGTAATCTTATCAAACTTTTCCACAATCCTTAATTTATTATTTTCTTTAAATTTACGTGCAAAAGACTCCATCGCCTTAATATAACATTCTATCTTATGAGGTACAATAAGAGGTACCATAGCATGACACAACACCGATTTTCCCTTACTAGACTTTCCTCCAATGGAAAGATAAAAACCATCGATTGAAATCATGGAATTCAGTTTAATGTGCCTTGTTCCCATTGGAAACATTATATTTATCACCTTTTGTTTATCTTTTTGTAGGATTTCACTGATTGTAGTTTGTGCATAGTCCGTTAAGAATTCCTTATCATGGTCAATTCGAGCTTTATACAAGCCTTCTACAGGAATCATCATCAATTTATGTTGAGTCTTTTTATCTTCTAGTGTAAATCGAACAAGGAGATAATAAGCTGCTGTCGATTTGTCATAGCCACCATATTTTACCACGTCTAGTCCGGCTTTTCTTGGTACAAGACCGGTTGACGCTTTTAGTGGCTGAATATCAAACAGGCCTTCCTTTCGATCAAAAGAGAACCGCGTGAAATGAATATTGTTCTTATTTTGCTTTAACATTTTAACAATGCGGCCAAGATCCTCTTCTCCATTCCAAGCTACAAAATTACCATTTTTAATAGAATGCGTAAACAACGTCTTGGTCTTGACGGAATAGGGCTGGTTCACCATAAACCACCGGCGATTAAAGCGTTCATGATAGACATTTCCTGTTACAATCGCAAGAAATGCGTCCTTTGCATGGTGCAGGTCATTGATATTCCTCGATTTTACGAGACCAAACTCATGCCGAAAATCAGAAGAAAGCCCTGCCTTGGAGTAGACAATCTCCGTATCAGGGAACTTCCTTTTTAGTAAGATTGCCAAGGCCTTCGTGGATTGTCTTGTCTCAACAAGCTGCCGATTGATGAAATCCCACTTTTCATCATCTGTAAAGGGAGTGCTCCGCGTCAAACGCTGATACTTCTTGAGGGAAATCAGGCCATGGTTATAATAAGCATCCCAAAGAGGCTTCATTTTATTACGGATAGCAGCATCAAGAGGATATCGACTGCTCTTCTCTCCATTAATTTCCGATTGAACCAACACCTTGTTATCAAGACTATCGTCCTTGACCATGCTTTGGGGATAGATATGATCAATATTATAGAAGGACTGGTCCTTGATATGCTCCAACTTGATAGGGTCCCCGGTATACATATCCCTTCCAAGCTGCGCAAAGTATAGATAGAGCGCATCGCTTTGCAGCTGTCCATCGCTTTTGTTTTCAAGGATTTTTTCAAGGAAATCTACCTCCTGCTGAAAATCCTTGCGGATGGACCTATAAAGATTCTTGATTTGTTCTCTTCTTGTTACGCTCCTTTTCTTTTTGCTTTCCCCATCTCTTGCCATTTCGATAAAAATGCGTTTTGGCGCCGTCCCACAGGCTTTGCGTATGTCATTTACAACGGCAAGAGTTCGATAGATAGGACGTTTGACAGCATTTGAAATATACATGGAGTCCAGAAAATCATTCAGGGAAAGCTGCGCCTTGGCATAGTATGCTTCCTGCAGCTTGGTAATTTCATCCGAAAAAGTATAACATTCAGATAAAAGCTGCATCAAGTTATCATTGGTATTCCACATAAAATCCAAAATGGAAGCTCGTTCCCCCGTTTCCTTATGAACTCCCTTTAGGCCTGTGAGGAACATTTTGGAAAGCCGGCCAAAATCATGCTTTCGGAGCCTTGAAATATGCTTTACGTCGTCAGCAGTGAGCGTTCCATAATTATTGTTCAGCCAAAGACGGACGCGTTTTGTATCATCACTATAGGTCATACGCTCCACAATGCGTTCCACATCATCACGAGTAAGAACGCCACGCTCCATGAGCGATTTAAAATGATGGTATGTATTGTAATTGCTATGGATGGTAGTATCGATTCCCGTCAATTTACCATGCTTATCCAAGGCACCCAAGGAAAGCAGGAGATTCTGGATATCCTTTACGGTCACTCTTCTCTTCTTTTCAAAGAGGCCAAAAACCTGCTGTTTTACATCTACAGAAATAGGATAACCATCAATTCGGATATTATTGATTTCATTGAGGATCATGAATTTTTCATAAATAAGGGAGTCAAGTGGCAAAACATCTTCACCGGGATAATAAGTGCAGGTATTCGTCATTCTCCGAATGAACGCTTCTTCACTTTTATCAAGGTCAACTTTGTCGTTAAAATTCCACGGATAGATTTTCCCTGCTTTTCGTTCCAGCCAGGCATGCTCTGAATTGTCCTTGCGCAAGGGCCCAACGAAATACGGAATCCGAAAGGTCATGATGGAAAGGAGCTTATCTTGATTGGAGATGGCATCTTTTCCGCATTGGGTCAAAAAAGGCAGATAAGAAGCGGCTTTATTCAAAATAGTCTTTAGTTCATAATAGTAAAGCTGGTAAGGGATAACCCTGTTTTCACCTGATACTTGTTTCGGCATAAAGGAATTGTCTGTAAGACGCTGAATCATTTCATCAAAATCAACCTTATCAGCTTCACTGCATTCGATGTTCTTTACCTTTCCAAGGACATACTTGCAAAATTCTTCTTGGGTTGCCTTATTTTTGGGCAATGTACCCTTGACTTCTTTTACATGATAGGAATATGCGACATAGTTTTTGGTTGTTTCACTATCTACGTTTCGAAAAATGTCATCATATTCCTTTGCTAGATAGGTCTTCACAAAATACTTGAGCTGTGTCAAGTCATGGTGATGCTGTTCATAGAGCTTTACTTTCGATTCGGAGATTGTTCTGCCATCTTTGAGAGCATGTTTCATGATGGCCCAATCAAACAGCCTCCTAATATGCGCAATCCATTCACACTCATCCGGTGTAAGCGTTCCTAAGATTTCCTCAATTGCATCTTCCTTATCATTGAGTGTAAAGGAAGCATCATTACTTTCTTGAGGAAAAAGTTTATTGACCTTGACCTTTTTTCCTGCTAAAAGTTGGATAAGTCCATCTTCACTGATATTGGCATCAAAATTATCCTCCGGCTTTTGGCTGCCAAAGATCAGAGACTTCAAGGCTTTATACTTATCGTTGACGGAGTTTCGTGAAAGCAGGGTCGCTTGGAGTGCTTTTGACTCACATACCCAAGGTGACACCCCATTATCGGAAAGAAATGCCAGAAACTCAGGATAAAAGGCGTCAAAACTCAGGACATCCCCAATATTATCCTTATCCACTTCATTGAGGAAATGACCACGATGAGCAACCAGCCAGGCAACAGCCAAATAAACAAGCCGCGGGTCATGCTTTTCACTGCTTTCCATAAGGTCCACAATGAGATGATGGATGGTTGGATAGTCAGAATAATATTCCTTATCCGTATAGGTCGGGTCATTAAAGAAAATATGTTTATCCGTTTCAGCCACATCATCCCGCCATAAAGCGCTCTCATGAAGTCTGATAAAAAAACGTGGATCAATGGGACTAATCACGGGAGCAAAGATTTCTTGAACCAGTTTGACACGCTGTTGCCTGCGGTCAAGGCGTCTGCGGCTCGTACGAAAGCTTCTCCGTTCAGCTGATTGATTCCCCGCAGCAAACACGTGGGCACCCCACATCGGTTCGCCTTTAAATTTGAGCAAATGGTACGATGGGTCGGTTACGGCATATCCAACAGAATTTGTTCCTATATCCAGACCAAGATAATACATTTTTCCCATGTTGACATCTCCTTAAGATTATGCTAGAGTAAACATGTAAATATCCTTTAATTTACATATCGAGTTCAAATAACGTTTTTACGAAGTCGCCGGTTCGTCCGGCAGCACAGTGTGTGCTATGACCTGCTTAGGCAGGTCTTTTCTTTTTTCATTGCTGTTTGAAATTGACTGTATTTACTGTCTATTCATTATATAAGGAATCATCTTATAAAGCAATCTTTTGAAGTACTAAAAAAATGACATCTTCCATTATCTTCATATAGACATAGAAAATGGTTCTATAATTTATTTGGTTCTATAATTTATTTTGGGGCGCTAACGTGACCGTCCAGATGCGTGTCCTCTCAGCGCCTACTTTTTTCAATAAAAAAATAGGCATATGCACTCAAATCCTCTACAATTAAAGTGAT
>ENA-OPBS01002509-OPBS01002509.1-human-gut-metagenome-genome-assembly--contig:-NODE-2509-length-12639-cov-3.155594_pt1 | contig 12639 bp, 8 predicted proteins | sample MGYA00241074_ERZ501463 | MGnify/ENA primary metagenome ERZ501463 (study PRJEB25962, sample SAMEA2042578) | human gut metagenome | biome: human gut; feature: human-associated habitat; material: faeces...
AAACAAAGCAAACCGGCCACCCCGAAGGGCCCCACCAGAACAAGGTCAAGCACAATGTTCATCACGCTGGTCGCCACAATGACCTTGAGCGGCGTTTTGGAATCGCCGCAGCCCATGACACACTCTTTGCTCAGATCGTAGGGCATCAGAAATGGCAGCCCCATCAGATAGATGCGCCCATAGAGCACAGCGGTATCCAGGATCTCCGCAGGCGTGTTGATCAGCCGCAGCAGGGCCGGCAGGGTCACAAAGCCCACTGCCGTGGTCAACAGGGCGATGACCTCATCCACGAACAGCAGGTTGTACAGCAGCTCTGTCATCTCATGCTTTGTGGCAGTGGGCTTGCCCGCCGCCACCAGCAGGCCGCCGCCCAGCTCCATGCCGCCGGAGATGAACAGAAAGATCATCAGCACCGTGGAAGCGTTGGACACTGCCGCCAGCGCATCGGCATCCAGCCGCAGGCCGATGATCATGGTATCGGCCACGGCGTAAAACTGTGTTGCCACCATGCTCAGGATAATGGGCAGCGCGTACCGCAGCAACGCGGGCCGCACTGCCCCGGTCAGCAGAGAATTCTCTTCGTTCACACAAACACCCTCTTTTCACAAAAAATAAAACCCGCAGGGAACCTGTCGCCCAGGCCCCCTGCGGGTTCTTTTTCAGTTGCGCCAGCAGGAGTCGAACCTACGATGGGGGAGTCAAAGTCCCCTGCCTTACCGCTTGGCGATGGCGCATCGTGCAGCTAAGTATAGCATATTTTCTGCCGTTCCACAAGAGGGACACTGCATTTTTGCAGCCTTTTCCCCGCAGCACTTAGAGCGTTTGCGGCGTTTTTTGTCGTTTTTTGGGCTTTTAGACGCTGTTTTTATGCTTTCCATTTCCTGCCATGTTTTTACGAAAGACAAGTTTTAAAGAATGCAATTTTCAAAAAATGCGGTCTATCGGGGCATAAAATTCATCTTGCAAGGGTAAAAATCGTTTTTTCATAATTTTTATTATTTTTTCAGCCAAAAGCTGTATTTTTTGTTGCGGTTCTGGTACACTGGATGTGATAAATATAGATTGAAGAAACTTCTCCGCTGTCCGGGCTGCGCCCGGGTGGGGCAGGGTCTCCATCTTTGTGAAGGAAAGCGAGGGATCTCATGAAAAAATTCCTGAAAACGCTGGTGGTCGGGATCTGCCTGTTCACCCTGCTGTGCTGTGCGCTGCCGGCTGCGTTTGCTGCCGGCAACACTTCAGGGAGCAAAAAGGAACAGAACGTGTTCGCCATTGGTATGGATGCCCAAGGCGGTATCTGCTCTACTGTGGTAACCTACACGAACCTGTCCGGCAAACTGGAGAGCACGCCCGAGCAGCCTACCATGACGGGCTACACCTTTGATGGCTGGTACACCGAGCCGGTGGGCGGCAGCAAGGTGACCACTTCCACCGTGTTCACCTCCGACGCTACCATCTACGCGCACTGGATTGCCAAGGCCGGTGCTTCCACCGTGCCGCAGCCCGCCACCCAGCCCGCCGCGATTCAGTGGCAGAAGTATGTAGGGCCCGCACTGGTAGCCGGTGCCCTGCTTACCACCCTGCTGGTCTCCACCATGTTCTGAACAACGCTGTAAAACGCATTGATACCAATGAAGAAAGGGATCTTACCATGACTACTTCTACCATGAAACTGCCCGCCAGCTACGCCGTGATCGACGCCGAGGAGATGACCTATCTGGACGGCGGTGCAAGCAGCGCCTACCAGTCCTTCCTGGACGTTGGCAAGGTGTTCAACTACATCGCCCGCATCTTCTCCGGTGCAAGCTCCATCATCAACAACGTCAACGTCATCTACCAGTCCTTTGTCTCGCTGAACAGCCTGCTGACCAGCTTTGGCAAGTAAAAGGCTGACCCCAAAGTCTGCATACGGGAGCCGCGCTTTTTTCGAAAAAGTGCGGCTCCCGTTTTTTCGTGCGCGCAGTAGTTCAGTACAGTAGTGTGCAAAACTTCACATCTCAAAATTATGAACAAACTTTTTAAGTTTTTGGGGTCTTGCAGTCGTTTTTGGGGAAAAATACACACAAAATACAAAAAAATGCGATATTTTTTCGGCGTTATCTCTTGATTTTGTGTCTGTTTTGTTATATTGTTGTTACATGGGATGTGGTAAAATAAGGCAGCTTGTAAAGGAGCGCTTCCGCACCCTTTACACCCCGCAAATCCTGTGGCGGCAAGCGCATTTTAAGCCGTTTTTGTTAAGTATTTTCGTAGTTTACGAAAACCTTTTCGCTGGCTTGTACTTTATAGTTTGGGAGTTTGGACATACATGGCAGATCGTGAACTGCGGCGGATGCACCGCGCTGAACTGATAGAGATTATTTATGCATTGAAGCAGAGCGAGGATCAGCTCAAGGCGCAGAACGCCGCGCTTACCGCGCAGCTGCAGGACCGGCAGCTCCGGCTGGAAAAGGCCGGCTCCATCGCGCAGGCTGCGCTGGAGCTGAACAACGTGTTCGCCGCCGCGCAGGCCGCCGCCGATGACTATCTGCACTCGGTGCAGGCCAACCTTGCAGACACCGACGCCGCCGCTGCCAACACCCTTTCGCAGGCGCGCAGCGAGGCCAAACGCATTCTGGAGCAGGCACAGGCAGACGCCGACAGCCTGAAGGCGCAGACCCGGCAGGAATGCAGCGCCATGGTAGAGCAGGCCGAGCAGGAGGTGCAGCAGCGCTGGCAGACATTTGACCGCAAGGCCAACGCGCTGCTGGACCAGTACCGCAGCGCCGACAGCCAGCCTTCGGAGGAAACATGAAAAAACGCGATATCCGGTTTGCTTCCATCCCCTCCACCGAGGAAGTAGCCGCAGAACGTGAACGTCTTGCGTACCAGAACCGCTACCAGCGGGTGCTGCGCAGTACGGTCTATATATTGGTGGTGGTGGCCGCAGCGGCCGTGCTGCTGGCTACGCTGTTTTTACCGGTGCTTCAGGTCTCCGGCGACAGCATGAACCCTACGTTGAACGACAAGGACATTATCCTGCTGGTAAAATCCAACCACATTGAAAACGGTGAGTTATGCGGGTTTTACTGGCAGAACAAGCTTTTGCTCAAGCGCATCATCGGGCAGCCCGGTGATGTGATCGATATGGACGTGAACGGCGTGGTCTCGGTAAACGGCGAGGTGCTGGACGAGCCCTATGTGGACGCGCTGACCGTGGGCGAATGCGATATCCGGTTCCCCTATCAGGTGCCGGAAAACCGCTACTTCGTGCTGGGCGACCACCGCTCCACATCCATCGACAGCCGCAGCAGCGTGATAGGCTGCGTGGAAAAAAGTCAGATCATTGGCAGGGTGTTTTTAAGGGTATGGCCCCTGTCCAGTTTCTCGTTGATCCATTGAGCCCGGGAGGAGGTACTCTAAGTTATGAACGACATCCTTAAAACCTACAAGGAGCAGTTCCGCGAAAACCGGCACACGCTGCGGCGCTACACCGCATTTGTGCTGGCGCTTGCCATGATCACCACCCTGTTCGTCAACTGGCAGCTGCACGGCGTTGGCATCTCTATGACCGCGCAGTACCAGTGCGGCGAGGTGGAGCACGCCCACACGGCGGATTGCTACGACAAGGTGCTGATCTGCGGCTACACGGAAGGCCAGCTTGAAAATGCGGACGAAGTTGCCGCTGCCGAAGCTGCCGCCGCCAGTGCTGCCCAGAGCAGCGCCGAGGAAGAGATCATGCCGCTGGAGCTGGAGCCGCAGATCGAGTTTGTGCCCCACGAGCACACCGATGACTGCTATACCGAAGTGCAGACCCTGACCTGCATGGAGGAAGAGCACGTCCACGATGATGACTGCTACGACCCCGAGGACGGCACCCTGATCTGTGAAAAATTTGAGCATACCCACGATGAAAGCTGCTACACCACCGAGTACGAGCTGACCTGCGGCCTGGAAGAGGGCGAGCTTGTGGAGCAGGTGGTAGAGCCCACCCAGAGCGCCGAGCTGGTGGCCATGGCGGTGGCAGAGCCTTGGGCGCTGGAGCCGGTGGTGGACACTGTGGAGCCCATCTACCACCACCACACCGACGCCTGCTACGAGGAAGTGCTGGTGTGCCCCCTGCCGGAGCATCACCACACCGTAAGCTGCCTGAGCGATACCTCTGCCGACCTTGAGACCCCCGAGGAGTGGCAGGCCGCCAACGCCGATGCCGTGATCACCGGCGAGTGGAACGAGGATCTGCTCAGCGTGGCAAAGACCCAGTTGGGCTACGAGCAGAGCGAGAAAAACTTCGAGATTGACCCGGCGGACGGCGTGACCCTGCGCTACTACTCCCGCTACGGTCAGTCCTACGGCAATGCCTACGGCGAGTGGGACGTGATGTTCCTTGCCTACTGCCTGAAGTACGCCGAGATTCCCCAAAGCGCCATCCCGCAGGAGGCCAGCGTGCTTGCCCTGCGCAGCTCCATGAGCGGCATGGACTGGCTGCTGGAAGAGGACGGCAGCGCCGCCCAGCCCGGCGACATCGTTATTTATAATAAGTACGTCACCCGCACCGTGGCTGTGGACAGCAGCGCCGACAGTGCAGAGCCGGATCTGGACGACCAGTTCAGCGTGGATGCAGAGTTTGAAAACAGCGCAGAGCTTGAGGGCTCCGGCGTTTCTGCGCTGGATGCAGCCCCCAGTGCTGACGACAGCACCGGCGCACAGGATACCGCAGCCACCTCCGGCACGCAGGACACTGTGCTTACCCCCGAGCCCGTTGACCCGCAGACGGAGCAGCCCGCCGAAAAGCCGGTGGACAGCGCTGACACCGCTGCACCCAGCACCGTGACCTCCGTGTCCGGCTCAGACACCCTTGCCCCCAGCGTGGTATCCCCCGCTGCTGAGCCGCAGACCACCACCGTGACCGACGCTTTGCCCGTGGAGACCGTGGGCATCGTGAGCAGTGTGGACAGCGATGCCGACACGCTGACCGTTATTTCCGGCGACGTGGACGGCAAGGTGGCTGAGGTAACACTGTTCAACACCGAGGTGGAAAACGTTATTTCTGTGGCGTATGCGCAGATAGAGCTGAGCGAAGGCGATTCCGATTCGGACGATGACACCGCTTCTGATATTATTGAAACCGACCCGGTGTTCTCCTGCTCCGTTACTACCGTATACGAAACTGCATCCGCATCTGCGGTGCGTCCTTCCCGTTCCCGCGCTGCAAGGTACGCTGCACCCTCCACCTATGCCGTAACTGCCGTGTCTGCTACTCCTGTTGATATGGGCACTCATATCACGAACGTTTCTGTTCAGGTTCCCAACTCCACGGATGGCAGCGGCGTTGTAACCTCTTGGAAAGATGCAAACGGCATCGTGCGTCCCGGTCAGACCGTTAAGGTGCAGTTGAATTACAGCTTTAATGAGAATGAAATCACCGCAGACAACCGCGTCGCAACCTACAAGCTCCCCAACGGTATTACGCTGTTGGACAGTGTTTCAGACTCCGGCAATATCACTTGGCGTGACAGTACTGGTAAAGACGTTGTCGTTGGCACCTACAATATTGTTGGTGACACCGTCACGTTTACTTACAACGAAACATTTGCCGACGGCAAAGCCTTTGACGGTGACTTTGAGTTTAAGGCTTCTGCTTCCTCTGATTCCTCCATGGAAAACCAAAAAATCAATTTTGGTGGTACGACCGGTTCTGTTACCATCAAAAAAGAGGATCTGATCTCCGACCTGTCTCTTTCCAAGAATGTGCAGAAGGATGCAAGCGGTAAAGAGCTGATCAAATACGATTCGACGGCGAAAACGCTTGATATCGCCTATGAAGTGGTTGCAAAAACCACAAACGGCACCGGTGATACCGTAAATCTTACCGATTTCTTTGATACCGTAAATTCTTCTCTTCCCAGCAACGCTACCTATCGGCAAGATACGATCAAACTGATAAAGATTGCTGCGGATGGCACCGAAAAGGATGTCACAACGGACTATCAAAGCAAACTTACCGTAGGCACTGAGCTCAAATACGATGCTCTGCCCGAACTGAAAGCCGGTGAGCAATACGTTCTGCGGTATCACGCCACCATTCCTGTTAATGATGATTACACCTATAAAGCCATCAATAAGGTAAAGGCTGAGTTCGACGGCAAAGACAGTTACACGAGCACGGAGGTTAAAAACACCAATCCGCGCCTTACCAAGAGCGGCAATTATGACGCCAGCAGCCGTATCATCACTTGGACAGTCAAGATCAACAACCCCTATGGAGAGGATCTCCGCGGCAAAACCTTTAAAGATTTTCTGCCTGCCGAACTGGAGGTCGTAGGTGAAGTTAAAATTCAGCGCGGCTACTATAGCGACGACATTAAGCCCGTCTCTGCTGCGGATTTCAAGAAAGATAACTACACCTACACCTTCCCGACAGATTTGGCGCATGGTCCGGAAACTGAATCGTTCTACACGATTGAAATCAAGACGAAAGTTCCTGACAACACCACAGTCGGTACTACCTATACAAATACGGCTGATTTTGATGGCAGCGGCGCTTCCGGTGATGTTACTGTGACCGACCGCAGCTCCTATCTTAACAAGAGCCTGTCTAAGGCAGAGGACTTGGAAACCGGCAAGAAAAAGCTGACTTGGAAAACCTCGGTCTCCATCCCCACCGGTTGGAACGAGATCACCCTTACGGATACGATCCATGATGCCGAGGTAAATGGCACAGAGCAGGACGACACACATTATGCGGTCTTGTCCGAGCTGAAGGATGAGATCAAGAATAATCTGCATCTGACCTTGTTCAACTCCACCGAGACCGTTACAATGGCAAATGCGTCCGAGCATGATGTCACGTTTACCGTCACCTATTATGACGAGAACAATGCTGTGGTTACGAACGATGATGCTCATGTGACCAAGTTTAGCATCACCGCTAAGCTTGCCGATGGCAAAACGTTGGATGCCACCAGCATGGAGCTGAGCAACTACCATACCGTTGCCGATATCAGTAATGCAGGCATAGAAGAGCCGTGGCTGTTTGTAAACAATGCTGCCTCCGGTGATAAGACCTCCGATGCCAGCTACACCTATAAAAAGCCCAAGGAAGCAAAGCTTGAAAAGCTGGTCTATGAATACGGCAATTTCAATAACGCTGGCAGCAAGATCAGTGAGCTGGATTATACCAGCAACGGTGGTAAAATCTACTATGAGCTCACCATTCCCACATCACTTACTTGTAAAGATCCGCTGACCACAAAAGATTTGGTCATTACCGATACCCTGCCGGCTGGTGTTACCTTTGACATAAGTAGTGTCACGGTTGGAGCCAACGAGTACAAAGCTGACGGTTCTGTGAATCATCAAGCTTGGTTTGCTAACACAATTTATGGTTCTGGCGGCAGGTCAAACTATGATATTTCGGCAACCAAAAACTTTAGTGCATCAAAAACTCATATTGGCGCAACCGACACCGACCGTACGATCACGTTTACGATCAATAGCGGCTACAACGTTTCTGATAAACCGCAGGTTTTCTATATCCGCTACTCGGTCAGCGTTGCGGAGGACGTCTCTTGGGACGATCTTCGTACGGAAAACAAGTACCGCAACAGCGCAGAATGGAACGGCGATAAGGCAGAAACGGAAACCACCGTCAAGCGCAGCTATGAAAAGCTTTATAAGACCGGCACTATTGTCGATGAAGGCACCGATGCCACCGGCAATAAGCTTGCGACCAAGAAGATCAACTACAGCGTTGTTATCAACCCCACCGGCGATAAGCTGCTGACCACCAGCAATACCACCCTGACCCTGACGGATACGCTTAGCTTTGAGCCCTCTGACAACACCTCCGCTGATCTGGATCTAAGTTCGATCCATCTGTATGGTGTGACCCTTGATACTACCACCGGCAACCTTGTTGCAGACCATACAAATGAGATCGGTCATGACCGGTTTACGGCAACCTACGACAGCCCCAACCACACCATGACCGTCACCGTCCCGGATGAACTGGCTTGTGTACTGGAATACACCTATCAGATTTCTTACCCTTCCTCTACGGAGGTAACGGTTAAAAACCACGCAAACCTTATCGGTCTGGAAGAGAAATGGGTCGATACTCATGTTGTGAATTATGATTCTACGGCTACCGTCCGGTTCAGCAAGTTTGACCTGAACAAGGTGGATTCCAACGATTATCTGGTCACACTTCCCGGTGCAACTTTCCAGCTTGCAAAGTACAATAAAACAACAGGTAAGTTTGAAGAGGTTTGCACGCTGAAAACAAACTCTTCCGGTCAGATCAATTTCGGTCTGCTGGATTCTTCTGCAACAGCGGAAATCCCCACTATGAGCAGCGCCCAGTTGCTTTGCAGTACGCTCTACCGTATTGTAGAGACGGATGCCCCCACCGGCTATGCGCTTAGCAAGAGCCCGATCTACCTGCTGTGGGGTGCATTTTCCAACACAAAGCAAGATGACGCGTTTAAAACTGCTACCGGTGAAACTTGTGTCAATGATTCGGAGTACAACCAGGGAATTGATAGTAGCAAAGTGACCTACCTTGCCCGTGGTGATATCAGTGCTGTATATGTGCCCAACACCGCTAACAGCATTACGGTTGCCAAGCATTGGCTGGATACGGACGGCACAACAGAACTTGCTCTGGACAAGGTCAACTCCACCTACACCGCAACCGTAGAGCTGCGGTGCAAGAGTTACCAGTATAGTGGTGAAAAGTCTGATACAAAAGTTGAAAGCGTCACCTTGGATAATTCCAACAACTGGAGCTATAGCTGGAACAATCTTCCTTTGACAGATTCCGCTGACAGCAGTATCACCTACAAGTACTACGTTAAGGAAACAGCTTGTTCCGGTACGTTTAAATACGACCTGAACAACACCGGCATCACCGGCGGCACCATCCTGCTTTACAATCAGGTTGCCCGAGGATGCTAACTACGAACTTCCCTCTACCGGCGGGTCCGGTACACTCCCGTACACAGCCGTGGGCGGCACAATGATGCTGTCTGCGCTGGCATACAGCTTTATCCACCGCAAGCGCAGACGCGAAGGGAGGGCAGATGATTAAACTGCACTTCCCTGCCGGACGCCCGGAGCTTAAACCCCGCCCGCCCAGCGCAAAGTTTACGCGATAGTCCGAACAAAACTACACCCCTACTCCCCCCCTGTGCAAAATGCAGGGGGCGGCAAGGGGCAGAAAAAAGAAAGGGGCTTTTTCCATGAAAAAAGCAATGAAGAAACTCATGGCTGCGCTGCTGGCAGTTGCTATGGTTTGCGCCATGGCGATCCCGGCGTTTGCAGATGGCAGCAGCTCTACCAGCACTGCTCCTGTTACCACCCTGTACACGATCGCCGCACCTCATAACGGTCATACCTACGAGATCTACCAGATCTTTACCGGTGATTATGATCCATCCAATAAAACCATGCTCACCAACATCAAGTGGGGCAAAAACGGCAAAGGTGGTGCGGTTGGTGATGCTGTTGACCAGGCTATTCTGAACGAACTTTCCGGTGTTGCTTCCAGCGCAATCGACAGTGCTAAGCTTGCCGTTATCGAAAAATATGTCACTCTGACCAATCCTGTAGAGACCATTGTAGACGGCGGTTCTGTTGAAGTTGCTGGCGGTTACTACCTGATCAAGGACCAGGATGGCTCTCTGTCTGGCTCTGAGCCTTATACCACTTACCTCGTTTCCGTTGTTGGCACTGTTACCATCACTCCGAAGAGCAATGATGTTCCCGAATTTGAGAAAAAGCTGAAGGACACCAACGATTCTACCGGCGATGTTTCTGACTGGCAGGATTCTGCCGACTACGACATCGGCGATTACATCCCCTTCCGCCTGCAGGGCACTGTTCCCGAAGACTATGGTTCCTATAAGACGTATTACTACGCTTTCCACGATGTGGAAGAAGCCGGTTTGACCTTTGACCCCAGTTCTGTGGAAGTCCATCTCGGCGATGAAAACGGTGCGATAATCCCTAATACCGATTATAAGGTCCTTACCAAAAAAGACGGTACTACGTCTGACACTGAATGCACCTTTGAGATCGTATTTGATGATCTGAAAAATATTTCCAGTGTTGCTGCTAATTCTACCATTACCGTTACCTACAGGTCCAAGCTGAACGATAACGCGGTTCTGGGCAAACACGGCAACGTCAACAAGGCACAGTTGGAGTACTCCAACAACCCCAAGGGTACTGGCACTGGTAGAACCCCTTGGGATAACGTCATCGTCTTTACCTACAAGGTGGTTGTGAACAAAGTCGATCAGGCTGGTCATCCTCTGGATGGTGCACAGTTCACTCTGACCAAAAAGACCAAGAACGGCACGGATGTTGTCAAGACTATGGACGTTAACACTACCTTGACTCAGTTTACGCTGTCCGGTCTGGATGACGGCGAGTACACGCTGACTGAGACTGTAACCCCCGCCCACTACAACACCATCAGCCCCATCACCTTTACTGTCAACGCTGATCATACTATCACTTGGGGAGCCGAATCTCGTGATAGTATCCTGACTTCTTTGAGCGGCAACACGGCGAGCGGTGAGATCACCTTTACTTCTAGCAAAACCGACGGAACTCTGACTACAAATGTCATCAATAATATCGGCACTACCCTGCCCGGCACCGGCGGCATCGGCACCACCATCTTCTATGTGATCGGCGGCGGCCTGATGGTTGCAGCAGCCATCCTGCTCATTACCAAAAAGCGCATGGAGAACCGCTAACTTCTCCTTTTCCCCAGCACAGAGCGGGGCTGCAAAGCCCCCTGCTCTGATCCTGAAACTATAACGTTAGGGAGTAGCCCATGAAAAAGAACAAAAGCACCATTATACTGATCCTCGTCTTTTTCGTGGGTCTATCCGTGATGTTATACCCCACCATCAGCGATTATGTCAACCAGCGCAACCAGTCCCGCGCGGTGGCAAGCTACGCGCAGGACGTGGACAACATGACCGATGCGGATTACAGCGGATACTTTGACGCCGCCGATGCCTTTAACGCACAGGTAGCCGCCAACGAGTACGCGCTCTACCGCCCGGATCAGCTTACTGGCTACGCCGACACGCTGGATATTACCGGCACGGGCATTATGGGTTACATCACCATCTCCAAAATAGGCGTGGAGCTGCCCATCTACCACGGCACCAGCGACAGCGTATTGCAGATCGCCGCAGGCCATTTGGAGGGCACCAGCCTGCCGGTGGGCGGCGCGTCCACCCACGCGGTCATCTCGGCGCACCGCGGCCTGCCCAGCGCAAAGCTGTTTACCAACCTTGACCAGCTGGAAGTGGGCGATACCTTTACCATCACCGTGCTGGATCGGGTGCTCACCTACGAGGTGGACAAAATTTCCATCGTGCTGCCCACCGAGACCGACGAGCTGAAGATCGCCGAAGGCAAGGATTACGTCACCCTGATGACCTGCACCCCCTACGGCATCAACACCCACCGCCTGCTGGTACGCGGCCACCGCGTGGAGACCCCGGATCAGTACAAGCACATCCGTGTTACTGCCGAAGCGCTCAAGATAGAGCCTATCATTGTTGCGCCCGTCATGGCGCTGCCCATGCTGCTGATCCTGCTGATCGGTATGCTGCTTTCCACACGCAAACGCAAGAAAACAAGAGGTGAAGAACATGAAAAGCATTGATCTGCGTCATCGTCTGGCAGCTGTGCTGCTGGCTGTGTGCCTTGTGGTATGCTGCGCCCTGCCGGCGTTTGCCACCAGTGCCAGCCTTGTGTCCGGGCGGCTGGGCTCGCTCCACGTCCGTCTGTACGACACCCACAACGATGTGCCCCTGCGCGGCGGCGAGCTGACCTTGTATCAGGTTGCCGCCGTCAAGCGCACCGGCGGCAGCCTGTCCTACGCCTATACCGGCGATTTTACGGGCTGCGGCGTGCCGCTGGGCGATCTTTCCGACAGCACGTTGGCTGACCAGCTGGCAAAGTATCTGCCCACCGTGCCCGCCGTTGCCGCCCAGCAGAACGTTGACGAGGAAGGCTACGCCGACTTTACCAAGCTGCCGCAGGGGCTGTATCTGGTCATGCAGACCGAGGCTTCCCACGGCTACGAAGCCATCAAGCCCTTCCTTGTGTCCATTCCCCTGCCGGATGGCGACAACTGGATCTACGATGTGGACGCCACCCCCAAGGTAGGCGCTACCATCCCGGATACGCCGGAGACCCCGCCGGACACCCCCGAAACGCCCCCAGACACCCCTGACACTCCCCCGGATACGCCGGACACCCCCGATACCCCGGAGCAGCCGGATACCCCTGACACGCCGGTAAGCCCGGACAGCCCCGATAACCCGGTAAGTCCCGACAGCCCGGACAATCCCGTAAGCCCCGAGAACCCGGATAATCCGGTCTCCCCTTCTAACCCGGATAAGCCCGTTCTGCCCCAGACTGGTCAGCTGAACTGGCCTGTGCCGGTGCTGGCCTGCAGCGGTGTGCTGCTGTTTGCCGTCGGCTGGGTGCTGAACCGTCAGGGCAAAAAGGAACACTGAACCCTACTCCCTTCCAGCACGGCGCGCCGTGCCCTCTCCCCCGCAAGGGGGAGTTTTTTTTGTTGGGGTAAAACTCCCCCAGTCTCGCATTCGCTCGACAGCCCCCTCTGAG
>ENA-OPBS01002522-OPBS01002522.1-human-gut-metagenome-genome-assembly--contig:-NODE-2522-length-12587-cov-3.725104_pt1 | contig 12587 bp, 8 predicted proteins | sample MGYA00241074_ERZ501463 | MGnify/ENA primary metagenome ERZ501463 (study PRJEB25962, sample SAMEA2042578) | human gut metagenome | biome: human gut; feature: human-associated habitat; material: faeces...
CAGGAGAAGGATGAATACGCACTTGTTCCGTTCTTCCGTTTTTATGATACTGTACATACTTTCCTGGATGGTTCGATTCGTCGTGTAATTGAGCGTTGCCAGAAAGCTGCTGACAACGGGGACGGCATTGAACAGCAGGATGTAGATGTACTGAAACTTTTGTACTTGATTCGATATATTGATGATATTCCTTCCAATTTGGACAATATCGTAATCCTTATGGCAGACGATATTCGTGTGGATAAGATTATCATGCGTGAAGCTGTCCGAGGATGCCTTGATCGTCTGATGAGCCAGAACTATATCGGCAGAACTGGTGACACTTATAACTTCCTGACTGACGAAGAACAGGATATTCAGCGTGAAATAAGAGATACAAATGTGGATACCGCTTCTATCGTAGAGCGTATTGCTCAGATGATTTACGGTGATATTTTCACAACTAAGAAGTTCCGTTATGGAAAATATGACTTTGCCTTCGACCAGATGGTAGATGGTATTACTGTTGGTGTGGCAACAGGCGGTATGCGTCTGCGTTTCCTGACCGTTGCTACCGATGCTATTGAAAAAACAGATTATCGTCTGATGGCAGAATCCAAAGGTAACGAAGCAATCGTAGTTCTGGCTGATACGCCTTACTATGAATCTCTGGAATCTGCTATGAAGATTCGCAAGTACGTAAAGCAGAGAAATGTAAGCCAGCTTCCAAAAACTGTGCAGAAAATCATCAGTGACCAACAGGACGAAGCCGGAAAATATGAGCTGAGTGCCATGACCGAATTGCAAAATGCTATTGAAGGGGCGCAGTTCTATGTAGACGGTGAGCATCTGGAAATCAAAGCCGGAAATGCCAAGAGCAAGATTGACCAGTCTCTTGAATATCTGGTTGCTCATGTATATAGCAAGCTCGACCTGATTACAGATAATGCAGGAAGTGACGCAGATATTATTGCGATTCTGACAGGTGCGGTAACGGCACTTCCTGACATGGAACCGAACCGTGATGCGGCTTCTGCTATGGAAGAATATCTGGAAATGCAGGATGCGAAAAAGCTGCCGACTTCTATGGCAGATGTGCAAAGCAAATACAGTGCGATTCCGTATGGCTGGAAAGAAATCGACATTGCTGCGGTTGCGGCACAACTGATTTATTCCCAGAAAGTAACCATCAAGTATGCAGGCAATACCATTCAGCCGGATGATTCGAAACTGCCTGATATGCTCCGCAAAAAGAGTGAGATAGGCAAGACTTCCATCAGCAAGCGTAAAACCATTTCTGCTACGATGATGCGTGATGTAAAAGCGATGCTCCGAGAGTATTTCGACATCATGGATGTACCGGACGATGAAGATGGTTTGATTCGCTTTGTGACGGAGAAGTTTACCGAGCAGCGTGATTACTATGCTTCTCTGGATGTTCGTTATGACGGACATAAATACCCGGATCGTGCATTGGTGCAGGAAGCCATTCATTTGATGGACGATGTACTTTCTCAGAAGAAAGACAATATTGCCCTGATTGAGCGTGTACTGAAAAAAGAGGATGCTCTTTTCAATAATAAAGAAGCCATGAGCAACGGCATTGAAAACTTCTTCAAAACCCAGGTAACAGTATTCGACCAGGCAGTGCAGTTTGAAAAATCTCTGCACGACGATCTTGACCGAATTGCAGAAAATGAGGAAGCACATAAGGCACTGAATACCATTCGTCTGATTACGATGGCTCAGACTGGAAGCAAGTTCAACTATACCCGGATTCGTGAATTGAATCCGTTAATAGATACGGTTCGTACCGCTCATGATAAGATGCTGGAAGAAAAACGTGCCGAGGTTCTGGAAACGGTTCGTCAGTGTATGGAAGCGACCCATACTGCCGCAAACGGCGATTTCAAGGCATCCTATCTGATTGAAAAATCGGATCGGTATTTCAGCCAGTGCAAGGAAAAAATTGCAGAATTAAAGAGCCTTGCCCTTCTGGATGCTATGTTCTTGCCGATGTGCCAGTACAAGGATGATACTGTCAGCAATATCGAGTCAGTTCTGGCTCCGCCTGCACCGAAGCCGCAGGTACAGCCGACACAGCCAGGAAAAGAAACTGCGACCGCAAAGAAGAAAGTGGTTCGTGCCTATAACCGCCAGGTTGTATTCCAGGCAAAGACCTTACAGACGGATGCGGACATTGATGATTATGTAGAGAAGATTCGTTCTCAGCTGAAACAGTTGCTGAAGAATTGCGACGAAATCAAGCTGAATTAAAGGTGGAGAACAATAGAAAATGGAACGGATTAGTGCAGCTATTGGCATTTTAGGAGTTATTATTGGCTGGTTGTTAAATGAACCGACTACTATTTTTCGAGGACGACCGAAGCTATGTTTCCAAATGGTAGCAACCCCAGAAAATGAGTTGACAGAGAAAGAATATCGTGTGAAAGAAAGTTTTTCTGAACATGGAATTGAAATCTTTAATGTCGGTGAGAAGCCTTTTGTTTTGGAAAACTTCGTAATTAGTTATAAGAAAAAAATATTGGTAGATTGTCAAATGGAATATTTTGAGGAATGTCAAGTAACTGCAATTAGTATTGAAAAGAAAAAAGCAAAAGGAATACTACCAGTTCCATTGTTTGCGATAAGGTCAAATATTAGAAGTATTGGAATCAATAAAAAAGAATAGGAGACAGATATGGAAAATAACCCAAAAGTGTTTATTTCATATGCCCATAAAAATCAAGCATATGAAGATAAAGTGTTGGAATTGGCAAATAGACTACGTTCAGAAGGCATTGATGCGATGATAGACCAATATGAAGAAGCACCTCCTGAAGGATGGCCGAGGTGGATGGAGCATCAAATCATGGAGTCAGAGTTTGTTCTTGTTTTATGTGAAGAAACATATCATCAAAAACTCTATTCCGAGAAAAAGGGGAAGGGCGTTGTATGGGAGGCTAACATTGTCTATCAAATGTTATATGATTCAGCGGCAGAAACAAATAAATTTATTGCGGCATTTTTTGATGATGCTGATCAACAGTATATACCTACACCGTTGAAACCATACACATACTATAATCTTTTGGACGAAAAGCAATATGACAGGCTATATTGGCGTTTCAGAGGTGTTACGAATAGTAAAAAACCTCCATTGGGAGAATTGAAGCCACTGCCAGAAAAGGAACGAAAAACAATGTTCTTTTCTTCACCAATTAACCTTGAAAAGTGGAATGCTGCAAAGTGGAGAGGTACAGTATATCTTTGGGGTGGAGATGCACCTGCCATAGGCTTGTTTTTTACAAATTACTCAGTGGGTAAAGAAATTTTCAAAGAGTGGAAGAAAAAATACAAAGATATAGCATTCGCAGATACTTTTTTGAAGGTTGATTATATTGTTCCACCGTTTCCTAAGTCATGTTGGGTATATGAATCGTATGACAGAAATTATGGAAAAGGATATTTTCTGCATATAGGTGCAAATATTGACGAAAGCATTAGTCGAGCTAATAATTGTGGAATAGAAATGCAACAACTACTTTTGGCAACGGTTTCACGTTACCAGTGGATGGATGAAAATAACGGATCAGGTAATAGAGATCAGTTTTTAGATATGTATAACAAGACAGGAAAATATTATTTAGTTCCTGTCGGATTAAAGAATCCATCAATGGGAGTTGTAATAGAGAATATGCAATTTGATTTTGAGTACGCAATTCCAATGAAAGAAATAACGGTTACAGCTGGAACAAAGATAACGGAGGAGAATCCCTGCAAAGCAGTTCTTATGGAGCCGGAGGAATGATATATGGATAAAAATGCGATAAAAAAGTTTGCTGTTTGGGCAAGAACAGAGCTGATCGCTCGTGTTTCATTGAAAGGTGTGGAATACGGTATCACAGAGGACAATATTGAGGATGCCAATGCGGACAGTGTTAGAGGCAAAGTTCTCACTGCCGATGAAAAGAAACAGCGTCAGGCTTTGATTGCCGAGATTAACGATAAAGGATATAAGCAGGTCATGGAGGAGGTTGCCTACACCTGGTTCAACCGCTTCTCTGCCCTGCGTTTCATGGAGGTCAACGGCTACCTCCCTTCCCATGTGCGTGTATTCACGGACGAGGAGAATAACTTTAGGCCGCAGATTATAACCGAAGCCATTCATCTGGATTTGGATGGCTTGGACATGGAAAAGGTCTATGCGCTGAAAGAAGCCGAAAAGACCGAAGAACTGTATAAATATCTGCTGATCGTGCAGTGCAATGCTCTGAATGCGATTCTGCCGGGAATGTTCCAGAAGCTTTCGGACTACACCGAGCTTCTTCTGCCTGACAATCTGCTGCGTGAAGGCAGTGTGATTCAGCAGATGATCGAGCTGATTCCAGAGGAGGACTGGAAGGATGCCGTCCAGATCATCGGCTGGCTGTATCAGTATTATAACAGTGAGAAAAAAGATGATGTTTTTGCGGCACTGAAAAAGAATGTGAAAATTACGAAAGAAAACATCCCTGCAGCAACCCAGCTTTTCACACCGGACTGGATTGTTCGCTACATGGTAGAGAACAGCCTTGGTCGTCTGTGGCTGGAGGGACACCCGGATGTCAAAGAACAGCTTCTTCCGACAGAGGAAGAACAGTCTGCTTATGCTGCCGGAAACCGTGACCCGGAAGATACCAAATGGCACTACTATCTGGAAGAAGCTGAGCAGGAGCCGGAAGTGCAGGCACAGCTTGCCGAGATTCGCAAGGAATACGCCGCACTGACACCGGATCAGCTGAAAGTCATTGACCCATGCTCCGGTTCCGGTCATATCCTTGCATATATGTTTGATGTGTTGATGAAGATTTATGAATCCTACGGCTATACTACCCGTGAAGCGGTGGCAAGCATTGTGGAGAATAATCTTTACGGTCTGGATATTGATGACCGTGCGGCACAGCTGGCTTATTTTGCGGTAATGATGAAAGCCCGTCAGTATGACCGTCGATTCTTTAGCCGTGGCATTCAGCCTCATGTGTATGCCATTGTGGAGAGCAACCATGTAGATAAATTTGCTGTGGATTATTTCTGTAATGGCAATATGAAGCTCACAGCGGCTATGGACACTATTATCAAAGAGCTGCATGATGCAAAGGAATACGGCTCTATTCTGACCGTAACACAGCAGGAGTGGTCCGCACTGCATGACCGTTTTGCTGAGATTACAGAAGATATAAATATGTCCCGTGAAACAGCATTAAGAGAATTACTGCCGTTGGTACAGGTGTCAGAAGCTTTGGCACAGAAGTATGATGTGGTAGTGACAAATCCGCCGTATATGGGTGCTTCAAATATGAATCCGAAGCTGAATGAGTTTATTAAAAACAATTACGCAGATTATAAGAGCGACTTCTTTTCAGCGTTTGTCATTCATGCTTCACAAATGACAAAACAGAGTGGTTACTGTGGTTTCTTTACACCTTATGTTTGGATGTTCATTCAGAGCTATGAGAAAATGCGTAATTACTTGTATAACCAAGCAACCATAGAAACATTGATTCAGTTTGAATATTCTGCTTTTGAGGAAGCAACGGTTCCGGTATGTACTTTTGCTTTCCAAAATCGCCATGTACAGAAAAAAGGATGCTATTTGCGTTTGGTAGAGTTCCGTGGAGGTATGGAAGTTCAACGACAGAAAACGCTGGAAGCAATCGAGAATCATAATTGTGGATTTTATTATGCGCAAAATGCAGATAATTTCTCAGAAATTCCAGGAAATCCAATGGCGTATTGGGTTAAGAATTTTAAAATATTTGAGTTTCAAAATCTGTCATCAATGTTGCGGTCTGGTGGAAGAATTAAAACACATGATAATAACTTGTATGTTAGAAACTGGTGGGAAGTTTATGAAATTGGTGATAGATGGATTCCGTATACTAATGGAGGTGAGTATCGAAAATGGTATGGGGATTATCTGGATGTGGTAGACTGGTCAGAAAAAGCACGTGAATTTTATGGGAATCATGGTGGATTATGCAAGGAAATATTTTGGTTTAAAGAAGGACTAACATGGGGAGCAATTACATCTGGAGATAATAGTTATAGAATAAAGCCAAAGCAATTTATGTTTAGTTCTGCATCGCCAACGGTATTTACGAGCTCTTTTACTTGTGATATGTCTGTCTTGGCTTTTTTAAACACGAAAGTTGCAAAATATATATCAAAAATAATAAACCCAACTTTGAATCAAAATGTTAATGATACATTGAGAATTCCATATTACGGGTTTTCTGAAAAAGCATCTAATTGTGCATCAAAGTGCATTGAAATTTCAAAAATAGATTGGGATTCCTTTGAAACCTCATGGGACTTCCAGCACCATCCGCTTCTTCGCAAAGTTCCTACCATTGCCGAAGCTTTTGACCAGTGGCAGGCTGAATGTGATGACCGCTTCAACCAGCTGAAAGCCAACGAGGAAGAACTCAACCGTATCTTTATTGATATTTACGGTTTACAAGATGAGTTAATACCAGAGGTTGAGGATAAGGACGTTACTGTCCGCAAGGCTGACCTTGGCAGAGATATTCGTTCTTTCATTTCCTATGCGGTTGGCTGTATGTTTGGTCGCTACTCTCTGGATGTGGACGGTCTTGCCTATGCAGGTGGCGAATGGGACAAGGTGAATTCCTCCGAAGGAGGAAGAGAGGGCACCCTGGGGTGTGCAAGCAAGTATGCTTCCTTTACTGCGGATAAGGATAACATTATCCCGATTTGCGACGATGAATACTTCGAGGATGATATTGTTGGTCTGTTCGTGGAGTTCGTGAAAACCGTTTATGGTGCAGATACTCTGGACGAAAACCTGAAATTCATTGCGGATGCTCTGGGCGGCAAAGGTCAGCCGAAAGATGTGATTCGGAATTACTTCCTGAGCGACTTTTATTCTGACCATTGCAAGATTTATCAGAAACGCCCGATTTACTGGCTGTTTGACAGCGGTAAAAAGAACGGTTTTAAGACTCTGATTTATATGCACCGCTATCAGCCGGACACCATTGCCCGTATTCGTACTGATTATGTGCATGAACAGCAGGCACGTTATCGCACTGCTATTGTCGATTTGGAACAGCGTATTGCCAATGCTTCCACTGGTGAGCGTGTGAAGCTGAACAAAAAGCTGACTACCTTGCAGGCACAGGATACTGAGATCAGAACCTATGAGGAAAAGATTCATCACCTTGCTGACCAGATGATTTCGATTGATCTGGACGATGGAGTGAAGAAGAATTATGCAATTTTCCAGGATGTTTTGGCTAAAATAAAGTAAGGAGGGCTTGCGTAAATGGAAAATATATTTGCTACGTTTTTACAAACTGTGGGATTATATGATTCTAAAGAAATTTGTGAAGATAATATTGCTGACTTGATTGAGTTACTTAAGGGAAATGTTAAAATTAGCGCTTATTGTAAAGAGTGCAAGCAAGAGCGTGTTTTTCACATGAAACCTATTGAGTATTATTTTGAAACGGGTCCAGAGGGGGATGAAAAAATTAGGTGTGCATCTCTTGGCGAGGAAATAGAATCACTTCAAAATATGATATTTAGCACCAAAGCCAGACAAGAAAAGAGTTCTGCTGAAGAATGGAAATGGATAAATTGGCAAATAGCTGATACGACGAGATTAATGAAATTGGAATATATTTGTTCAATGGATGAGAAGCATCATCTGGATTATATTATTTTGACAACAGATAATTCTATGATGAAAATTGGGCAGTATCCATCTGTTGCAGATATGACGTTTCCGGAATTGGATGCTTATAAAAATGTGATTTCTAAGGAAGACCGTAAGGAACTTGGAACTGCAATAGGACTTTTTGCAAGTGGTGTTGGTGCTGGATCATATGTTTATCTGAGACGAATTCTTGAAAGACTTGTTTATCAAGCAAAAGAAACTGCGGTTGATGCGATTGATAACGAGATGTTTGAACGGGCGAGAGTAGCTGAAAAAATTAAGATGTTGGAAGGATATCTTCCAGATATACTGGTCAAAAATGCAACTATTTACGGAATCTTGAGCAAAGGTATTCATGAGTTAAGCGAAGAAGAATGCCGAAAGTATTTTCCTGTTGTGAAAGAATGCATTTATCAGATACTCGGTATGTGGGAAAGTGAGAGAAGAAAAAAGGCTGATGAAGATGCTTTAAGCAAAGCACTGAGCTCAATTTCTTCATCAATCAAGTAAAAATATGGTGGTTAGGACTGTTAAAGAGAGCGAGGTGTTACAATGACCATAGAAGAAATTCTTGCAGGGGAATCAAAGAATGTAGAGTTTAAAGAGAACCTGCCGGAGAAAAGCATCAAATATATGAAGTCTGTGGTTGCCTTTGCAAATGGAACCGGAGGAAAAATCATTTTCGGAATTGCCGATAAAACCAGAGAGGTTGTTGGCTTTGACAAGGAAGATGTGTTCAAGAAAATGGATGCCATTGCCAATGCTGTGTCAGACAGCTGTGAACCGGCAATTATCCCGGATATCACTTTACAGACGGTTGATGGTAAGACTGTCATTGTGGTAGAGGTTTCTGAGGGCAGACAGCGCCCGTATTATATCAAAGCCCTTGGTAGAGATGGCGGTGTATATGTCCGTGTTGCCGGAACTACCCGCCTTGCCGACGAGTATATGATAAAAGAATTGTTGTTTGAGGGCAGTAATCGTTACTACGATCAGGCTTTATGTACTGGGTTAAATGTTACAGATGAAGATATTGATGTCCTTTGTAAAGCTATGAAAGAACAGGCTGTTAAAAATGCCCGTACAGAGGAACAGAAAGCAGCGATTAAAGATGTGGGAAGACAGCAGTTGCGCTCCTGGGGCATTTTGATTGAGCGTGATGGAAAAGATTATCCGTCCAATGCCTTTGCTATTTTGACAGGCAACGGTGGACTTCATGTTGCAACGCAATGTGGCGTGTTCAAAGGTACAACGAAAGCGGTATTTGTTGATCGTAGAGAATATACCGGTCCGCTTTGGGAACAGATAGACGAAGCATTTCAGTTTGTTTTGAGAAATATTCATCTGGGCGCACAAATTGTGGGAATTTATCGCCAGGATGTTTATGAGATTCCACCGGATGCCATTCGTGAGTTGATTATCAATGCCATGGTACATCGTAGTTATCTGGATCATGGTACGATACAGGTTGCGGTGTATGACAACCGATTGGAAATCACTTCCCCAGGAAAATTGCCAATGGGACAAACCCTGGAAAGAATGAAAGAAGGATATTCCAAGATAAGAAACGAAGCGCTTGCTCATGCGTTTTCTTATATGAATTTAATCGAACATTGGGGAAGTGGTATTCCGAGAATTATTGATAAAGTAAAAGCTGCTGGACTCAGGGAACCGGAGTTTATTGGTGGCGAAGTGGATTTGCGTATCAATATTTATCGAGGTCAGCTCACCTCCAATGCTATTAGTGACGTCGAAAAAGTGCCGGATGCCGGTTCAAAAATGCCAGATAATGCAAAAAAAGTGCTGGATACTGATTCAAAAGTGCCGGATAGTGCAAAAAAAGTGCCGGATGCTGGTTCAAAAATACCGGATAATGAACAGGAACAAGAAATTTATAAGTATGTATTGCGAAATGGTTTCATTACAACCGCTAAGGCGGGAGAGCTTTTAGGAGTAAAACATCGTAGAGCAAGAGCCATTTTGCTGGGAATGGTTGAGAAGGCTTATTTGAGGAAAGAGGGGGCGGCACGAAGTACCATTTATATAAAGAATAAGGAAAAGGAATAATACGGCACACGGATGAACGTTTTCATCCGCAAAAACTATAACTTATAAAACCTCTTCGCAAACTCCAAAAATACCCCACCTTCCTCCGCCATATACTTAACCGGTGAATACACCAGATAGAGTTTCCGGAGAAAGGCAGCTTCCCCAAGCGGAAAGAGAAGCAGTTTTCCTTGCCGTGCGTCTGCCTGCACAGTTGCTTTTGAGAGAATGGAGATGCCCATTCCCAGCATGATACATTGCTTGAGGGCGGCGGCATCGTCCATCACGGCAATAACATTTAAATCATCGAGTGAAAGCCCTTTATTTTTCAGGAAATAAAGGGTTTCCTGTTTTGTGCCGGAATTATCTTCCCGGAGCAGAAACGGTTCTTTTAAGAGGGCATCCAGCGGTGATGGAATAGACTGGTAAGCCTGATAATGCGGTGTGGCGGGGGCAGCGATCACAAGCTCATCGGAGGCAAATGGGAGAAATTCGCAGGAGGTGTCCGAGGTAGTAGTTCCGACCAGACCGATGTCGCAGATGCCGTCATCCACCTTATGTACAACGTCCAGGCTGTCTGAGCAGGAGGCATAGACACGGATATCAGGATGAACTGCGTGATAAGCGCTTAAAAGTTCCGGCAGAAAATAAAGGGACGGAACGGAGGATGCGCCGATCCGAAGCTGCGGTTTCGTCTCGTTGGCGAGTTCCACGATTGCTTTCTGCTGCAGGGTCAGAATCTCCGTGGCATAGGAATATAATTTTGTCCCGGCAGGAGTCAGGGAGAGCGATTTGGTGGTGCGCTTTAAAAGCTGGGTGTGAAATTCCTCCTCCAGACTGCGGATGTGGGTGCTGACAGTCGGCTGTGAGATGTACAGCTTCTGGGCGGCAAGCGAAAAACTCTGATATTTGACGGTGTACACGAAAGCTTCTAATTGGCGGATGTCCATATATTTAAAATCCTTTCTATAGATAAAATCAATTTTTAATGATTCTGTGATAAAATCCAAAATTAAAATGAATAGTAGACAGGTGAAAACAATCTCTAAAGAAGAGTGTAGCTTTATTTATTGAAAATATCAATAAGTTTATAGCAAATATCAATATAAACGATTTTACCATAAAAATACAGGATGTTATACTTGTCTGCGGAAAGTATGGATAGATCCATGAAATGTACGCGCTTGAAATTTTTCTTGTTTGATTTTGGGAGATGATTTTTTTGTCAGATGCACTCAAATTTCTGATATGTATTGATGAAATGCGAGTGTGGTGCGTGAAATCACCCACAATGACGAGTGTGAGAAAAACTTTAAGAGTACATGAAATAAAAAAGGAGGCAGGTATGAAAGTATTTGACAAGACATGGAAGCTGGCAGTGGCAGGCGCGCTTGTGGGTGTGCTGGCAGCATTGCTGGCGTATTTTGGAAATCCGGCCAATATGGCGATCTGTATTGCGTGCTTCGTACGTGATACGGCGGGCGCGCTGAAACTTCACTCAGCAGTACCGGTTCAGTATTTCCGTCCGGAGATTGTAGGATTTGCAGTGGGAGCATTTGCAATCTCACTGGTGACGAACGAGTATAAGGCGACAGCAGGTTCTTCACCGATGATCCGCTTTGTTCTGGGTGCGATCATGGTAATCGGCGCGCTGGTATTCTTAGGGTGTCCGCTGCGTATGGTTCTGCGTATGGCAGCCGGTGACCTGAATGCGTATGTAGCGCTGGTTGGATTTGCAGGCGGTATTGCAACTGGTTCGTTCTTCCTGAAAAAGGGATTTTCGCTGGGCAGAGCGTATGAGACGCAGAAATCAAGCGGATATGTGCTTCCGGTGCTCCTTCTGGCGCTTTTTATCATTGGAGCAGTAACAGGCGTATACGCAGCCAGCACGGAAGGACCGGGAAGCAAGCACGCACCGGTTCTGATTTCCCTGGTTGCGGCTCTCCTGATTGGTGCATTGGCACAGAAGAGCCGTATGTGTTTTGCAGGTAGCATCCGTGATGTGATTCTGATGAAAAACTTTGATTTGCTCAGCATTATCGGCGCACTGTTTGCAGTCATGCTGATTTTTAACCTTGCAACTGGCAATTTCCATTTGAGCTTTTCCGGTCAGCCGATCGCGCACTCCCAGCATCTCTGGAATATTCTGGGTATGTATGCCGTTGGATTTGCAGCCGTTCTGGCTGGCGGATGCCCGCTGCGTCAGATCATTCTGGCAGGGCAGGGCTCCTCGGACAGTGCGGTAACCTTTCTGGGAATGCTGTTAGGGGCGGCACTTGCACACAATTTTAACCTGGTTGGTGCGGCAGCAAAAGCGGCACCCGAGACAGAGGCAGCCGTTTTGGGTGGTCCGGCGATGCCGGGCAAAATTGCCGTAATTGTATGTATTGCCCTGTTATTCGTGATTGCAGCGGCAAATATGAAACGTAGAAAGAAATAAAGAAAAGAGGAAACGGAAAATGTCAGATTTTGTTGAGGTAGATGTGCGGGGACTCTCCTGTCCGGAACCGGTTTTGATGGTGATGGATGCGATGGATGAACATCCGGGAAAACAGATCCGTGTGCTTGGCGATGAGGCACACACCGGACGAATATTGAGCGCACGTTGGAGTATCATGGAAAAGAGGGGCACACCGAGGTGCTGGAAAACGGCTGTTTCACCATTACCTTTGAAGCGTGATGCTGCTCTGGAATATTAAATAGGTGGAAATGATGAGGCAGAAACGGGAATATCGGATTTTTTCCTTTCACACGACGGCTGCGGCGATGGAGACGGAGGCATTCTGCCGGGAACAGGGAATCAGAGGGCGCCTGGTGCCTGTCCCACGCGAACTCTCAGCAG
>ENA-OPBS01002525-OPBS01002525.1-human-gut-metagenome-genome-assembly--contig:-NODE-2525-length-12586-cov-3.116750_pt1 | contig 12586 bp, 12 predicted proteins | sample MGYA00241074_ERZ501463 | MGnify/ENA primary metagenome ERZ501463 (study PRJEB25962, sample SAMEA2042578) | human gut metagenome | biome: human gut; feature: human-associated habitat; material: faeces...
AGTTACGATACGGGATGCCGCGAATGATCATGTTCATTCGGGCAAGGTTATAGGTGGTCGAGGTCAATTCCTGACCGTAGTAGTTACGCACATTGGCATAGTTCTTGAGGCGAAGCAGCAGAGAGCCGGAACCGCAAGTCGGATCGGCTGCGTCCTTAACATCGGTCAAGCCAAGACAAGCAAGGCGGCACAGCAGCTCGGCAGGACCCGAAGGCGTATAGAACTCACCGGCTTTCTTACCGGCTGTGGCAGCGAACTGACCGATCAGGTACTCGTAGGCATTGCCTAACACATCAATCTTCGTGTCATCTACGCTGAAATTGATCTCGTCCAGCGAAGCAATGATTTTCGCCATGACAGCACTTCTATCTTTAACGGTATGCCCCAGCTTCGTAGAATCAAGCTGCATATCGGAGAACAATCCGTCAAAGTCTTCCTGCGAATCGTTGCCGATAGTGGATTCCATCAGAGCGTTGATTGCTTTCTGCAAGAACTCAATGTCGAAGGAACGGTTCTCAACCATCTTGACCATCTTGCGGAACAAATACTCCGGTTCGATGATGTAGCCGAGGTCACGCAGAGCCTCTTCTACGATGGCAGCCTTGTATTCATCGTCATTCCAAGCATCCTCGTAGCTGATATTATCGTCTTTGAGAAGATTAACCATGTACTTCTCGGTCTTGTCGGAAAGATAGTAATAGAAGATCATGCCCAAGATATAGTTCTTGAACTCGTATGCCTCCATGTTACCTCTCAGGGCATTTGCCATCGCCCATAGTTTGTTGCAAAGCTCTTTCTGGTGAGCCTGAATAGAATTATCCATTGTTCTCTCTCCTTATTGGTATTTCTCGGTGTGCTGCCGGATAAATTCGACGATCCGGTTGACCAAAGACCTCTTCTTGAGCAGCGGCATGGGCTTCTCAATACGGTCACGGATGTTTCCTGCATCCATTGTGCCGGAGAACTCATACTCAGAAATGATGTCCGTCAGCATGGAGGAATCAATATCCTCAGTCTTTGCGAAAGCAACGATCTCTTCTCGTTTTGCTTCGTTTTCAAAGTCGTTGTATGCAGCATCAATCTCGTCCGCACTTTCAAGTCCAACAACGACACGATCCAAGAACGCTTGAAGAATTTCAACCTTGCGAAGCAACTGCGGATTATCCGTTCTGCTCAATTCTTCCTTGATGTGCTTGATGTCGTAGTCCTTCTGCTTCTTGTCATCAAAATGGATGTTGCGGATCAAGTTCATGATATAGGCAACATTGATACGGTCACTCTCCATGATCTCAATGCAAAAGTCCACATCATTCAGGACAGATACGACTTCTCGATCAGTTTTTTGCCGGGAGTAAAGCATCAGATACTTGCTCTTGTAGTCCTGATACTCCTGCTCGGACATGATGAGTGCATCCTGATCAAAGCTGAACTCAATGAATGTCTGCAAAGATTGGAGGTATTTTGTCAGCTCACGGAAAGTGATGACAAACTTCTTTTGGTCATCTTCGCTCTGCATGGTATCGACGGACTCAGGGTAGAGTGCCACTTCCTTGAGCTTCATAACCATTTCATTGAACTTCTCAACAAAATACTGATAGCCCGGAACGACAATGCCGGAGGTGTCCTGGCTCTTGGAGAAGAGCGTCAGCGCATCATCTGTCCGTTTCTTGAGGTTGCGGTAGCAAATGATGATACCAAACGGTTTGGTTTCTTTCTCGACACGGTTCGTGCGAGAATAGGCTTGCAGCAGATCATGATACTTCAAATCCTTGTCCACATACAGCACGGAGAGCTGCTTGCTGTCAAAGCCGGTCAGGAACATATTTACGACAATGAGAATGTCCAGAGACTTCGTTTTCTTGCCTTTGACACGATCTGAAATATCCTTGTGATACGCAGAGAAGGTGTCGGTAGAGAAATTCGTGCCGTACATCTCATTATAATCCTTGATGATACGCTCCAAGGCATCCCGGCTATGCTCGTCCTTGCCCTCGGCATCTTCGTTCTGTCCATAGGAGAAGATACCGCTGATGTTCAGATCGTGTTTGATCTTCTTGAAGATGTCGTAATATTTGACAAGAGCTTCAATGGAGGAAACAGCAAAGATAGCCGTGTACTGACCATTTCTCGTTTTGGCTTTGTGGTTCTGGACAATGTGGTTTGCAATGAGGGACATTCTCTCATCCGACATATAGAGTTCGCCAACATCAATCGCGTCAGCTAAAGTCGGATCGTCCCAGTCAAAATCGCCTTCCATCGTCTTTATGTACTCAATATGGAAACCGAGGACATTGTTATCGAAGATAGCATCCTTGATCAGATAGTTATGCAAACATTCCCCAAACAGCATTTCGGTGGTCTGTGTGATCTTGCCCTCCGTCTTTCCGTTCACTTCAAAACGGGGCGTACCGGTAAAGCCAAAGAACTGCGCTTTCTTGAAATGCCGAACAATATCCTTGTGCATATCTCCGAACTGGCTGCGGTGGCATTCGTCAATGATGAAGACAACCTTTTCGTCACGGTATGCGTCCATTACCTTTTCGTATTGAGGACGCTTAACGGCATTTGCCATCTTCTGCATCGTCGTGACAATGAGCTGCCGGTTCTTATCCTTCATTTGCCGCACAAGAATGTCTGTGCGATCTGTGACATCAACAGAGCCAGCCTCAAACTTGTTAAACTCTTCGGTGGTCTGAGAGTCCAAGTCCTTACGGTCAACAAGGAAGATAACCTTCTTGATGTTCGGATTGGCTGCGAGGATTTGAGCTGTCTTAAAGGATGTCAGCGTCTTTCCTGCACCGGTGGTATGCCAGATATAGGCGTTGCGATTTGTGAGCGTAGCCTGCCTTATAAGGGCTTCTACGGCATACACCTGATAGGGGCGCATAACCATCAGAATCTTATCCGTATCGTTCAGGATGGTATAGCGTGTCAGCATCTTGATGATGTGATCCCTTGCCAGAAAAGAGATTGAGAAGTCCTTCAGGTTGGTAATACGGATGTTGTTGAAATCCGTCCAGAAGAAGGCGAGGCTATACATCAAGTCCCTGTCGGAGTTGGCAAAGTATTTGGTATCAACGCCGTTGGAGACAATGAAAAGCTGAATGAAGTGATATAGTCCGTTATAGGAGTGCTTCTTATAGCGCATGACCTGATTGACTGCTTCTCGAATGTCAATCCCCCTGCGCTTTAACTCGACCTGAATCAAAGGCAAGCCATTCACAAGAATCGTTACATCATAGCGGTTGACATACTTGCCTACAACCGTTGTCTGATGTGTAACTTGGAAGATATTCTTGGTGTGATCCTGATCGAAGAAGGAAAGGTAAACCTTCGTCCCGTCCTCACGCTCAAGGACAAACTTGTCTCTCAGAATTTTTGCGCTCTGGAACACGGACTTTCCAAGCATGAGGTTAAAGATACGCTCCCACTCTTTATCGGTGATAGGCGTATCAAGTTTGGGCGCATTGAAGGCTTCAAACTGAACTTTGAAGTTCTCCACCAATGCGTCATAATCAGGAATATCGACTGTGCTGTATTCCTGCTTGTTTAGCTGCTCTATGAATTGTTGCTCAAGAGCCGCTTCGCTCTGGTATGCCATATCTTCATCTCCAATACTTGAGGATCATTTTTGGTTGCCAACCGATCCTCATTTTATTCTATCACGGCTACTGTCCGATATAACGGACTCATTTTCGTCTTATTTCCAATGTCACATCGCCATTATCCGCAATGGACATTTGCATCGTTTTCAAATACTTGTCCACAAACTGTTTCTGTTCCGAAGAACTCATTTCAATTCGAGTCGCTCTTAACGCCTCTGTGAACATCTCGTAGATATTCAGCCGCACCGCCTGATCTATGTAATGATACATCTCTTTGAACAGTGCGCCGATCTTAATATCCTCTGCATTGCCGGAGTAGAAGTCATCAATGTAGCAATAGAATATACCGGCATTGACAAGTGCGTTCTTCAAATCCGGTCCGCAGTTTTCGCGCTCTATCATGACAAGGAACCGAGCCTCCGGTAAAGAAGAAATCAGTCCCCAATAGTCGGAGTCGCTGGACACCAAAATAAAGGAATCCACATTGTTTTTGTAATGCTCCTGACAAGTTCGGGCAATCAGCATCACATCGACCAGAGACTTGTTCTGCTTTACCCGTTCGGTCATCATGTGTTCGACCGGGATGTGGGTAAAACTATCCAGAATACGCCAAGCAGATGCACTATGCACATCATCAAACAGGATGATGGATGCTATCTTCTGTGTGTACTGATAGTCAAGATTCTTGAGCGTAGCGCAGAGCTTGTACGGATCAGAGTTTTCACAATCTACCACTACGACAACCTTTTCGCTGCTACCAATAAACTCGTAGATGCTTCCTTTAATGTAACTTCCAGCATCAGAAACTTTACTGTACTCTGTAAAGTAGTCACCGTTCATTTGATAAAGCAGCGTCACGAATTTTTTATCGTTATAGAGCAGATTACCGACATCCTCCGGTTCCCAGTTTATATACATCTGGTAAGGATAAAAGAGCAAGTGAGCGTAATAAATATCTGCTGCTGCTTTTGTCCCTTCCTCTTTCAAGCCATCTGGCATGAGAAAGAGGTTTTTTACATACAGCCAATTCAGCCAAAGAGGAAATAGCTTCTTGCAATTATTGATCCGATCAGAAATCAGCTTGTTTATCTCAACGATATGCTGACTTAGCTTCGTGCTGGACTTCTTTATAAAACTAATGCCATCTGCATTTAGTTGTTGAAGGCTATCCTGCGGCACATATTCCGGCATACTGCTGATTGAGAGATAACTAAACTTCATGCGCTCGTTGATATGCTTGAAGTTTCTTTCAATCGCTGTCCTTATGATACACAAATGACGGATTATCCGTGCCGTTTTGTCTGCATCAAGTTTTTCGTATATCTCTATTTTGGGTGCTTCATGCTCATTATCAAAAATTCGTTTCGGAACACCAATCAAATATGCAACCTTAGAAACAATTTCATAGGTGCTGTCTTTGTAGGTGACTCGATCATCTGTGGGAAACGCCTCCGCTTCAACGAGGGCATTTTTCTCAGTCACAGCATTCTCAAGGACATCCATATATGCTCCTTTCGCTGAGGTATTTTTCTCTACCTATAACAAAATAGCCGCACGAAAACTCGGACCTACTTCTTGCCCGTTCGCACAGCTTCACATATATCTCCAATGTCACAATTCAAATAGTCGCAAATGCGCAGCAGAACAGAGAGAGCTACATCCTCGTTCTTATTGAGCTTACTCATCGTGCCGGGAGACAGCTCTATATCCTTGCGTAAAGTTGATTTTGGGATCTCTCTTTCAATGAGCATTACCCATAATTTCTTATAGCTTATCTTCATAAAAGCACCTCTCTCAAACGCTTATAGCGAGACTCATTATATTATACACCAAACGCTTCAAATTTTCAATACGATGCTCCAAAAATTCAAAATATATTTCAATTTCATGGAGCGCATTACGAAGAAGAAAGCCTGAGCCGATTTATTCATACGGCTCAGGCTTTGGTGGTTATTCCAACTCGCTACTTTTGGCTTTTTCATGCTCCTGTGAAAGCGTTGGACTGAGGAAATCATCGACATTTGCCTTCATGGTATCAATCACTTTAGCCTCTTTTTTGAGCCTTGCTCGTTCGTCGTAGAGACGCTGCTGCTCTTCCAAAAGGCGTTGCTGCTCGGCTTGCAGAGACTTCATACTTGGAAGTTTTTCACCATCTTGCATAGCAAGCAATGTACTCTTTGCTGCTTCAAAAACGACCAGCTCTGCCTCGTGCGCAGCTCGAAAACTCTGCTTGTTCTTCGTCTTTGAGTAGGCATCATAGACCGGCTTGAGCTTTTGATAGGTTGAGATATTCTTGATAAGCGGCTGCACCTTTCGGAGCTGCGCTTCAACGACTTTCAAGTCAGCGCCGGTACGCTCATAAGAACTATGGATGTCTTCGACTTTCTTTTCAAGATCGGCATATTGAAGTTGCTCGTTCTCAGTGAGGTAATTGAGCGTTCTGGCGGCTTCTTTGAGGATCTTAATCTTCATAGAATGCTCAAAGCCCTTGCTGTCGATCTGCTTAATTCTGTTTTGAATATCGCTGATGAGAGAGATGTTCTTCCTACCGCTCTGCATCTGCCGTCTGCGGGCATTGCGTCCTTGAATGCGTTCCTTGATCCGGTCCTCGGTGTAGTTATCTCCGATGGTTTTTGCACGGGTGAAACGCTCTTGCCCTTCGGCACGGAAGGAGATGTATTTGCCGGTTTTGATTTCATATCCGGCGTCCTGCATCAGCTTCAAAAACTCATCGTAGTCCTTTGCTGTGACCACACAGCGATCAATGGTCTGCTTGAGTTTTTGCTTCCAACTTGTACCGCGTTTGGCTTCGGTGTATTCCTTGTAGTCCATGCCTTTTCCCTGAGAGGGAGGAATAACTGACAGCCCGTGTTCAGCACATATCTCATCACTGAGATGCCGCATCTCACGATAGGTTTTCTTATTACTTCGGTACGCATGGAAGTCAACATAGTTGACAGCGTTAAAGATAATATGATTGTGGCAATGCCCCTTGTCGATGTGCGTTGCAATCACATACTCGTACTTTCCCTTGAGCCATTCGTCGGCAAACTGCTTACCGATTTCATGCGCTTGTTCCGGCGTGACTTCATCAACCGCAAAGGATTGGATCAGATGTCGGGCGATCACCTTCGGCATCTGCATTCCTTGTTGAGCAGCAAGATTTCTTGTCCACTCAAATTCCTTCGCTGCGGCATCGCTGGCAGCGCAACCATAGGAAGAGACATAGAGCTGGTCATCTGTTTTCTGCGGATCAAGAATGTATGCGAGAGCCTTGTTCACAGTTCCTCGGATTGGCTTGATTTTAGTAATCGCCATATCTCAGCCTGCCTTTCTTTCAGCTCTGCAACATCGTCCTCATAGAAGTGTCCTGTGGAGTTGATTCGGCGGCAAATGTGGTTGATATTTGCCGCTGCGCGAGATACTGCTGCGGCAAGTTTCTTCTGCTGCGTGTAGTCCACTTTGATGATGTAACCGTCAATCGCCATCTTGCGAAGATACGCTCCCATGTTGTTTGTACCAAGCTGTTTCATCTTTCCTTTGATAATCCGTTTTTCGTCATCTGAAACAAAGAAGAGTATCTGATTTGGTCGTGTTCTGTTTGCCATAAGCGGTTTGTCCTTTCATAAAGATAGAGGGTTTGGGAGACATCCCAACAAGCATTTTCTGGATTAAGGGGAGGGTTTCCTTAATCCAAAATCGCCGTGTGTATATACACCAGCTGTGCTTGCTATTCTCTAAAATCGTAATCTTAGTTGGAAGTCCCCCGTAAAATACCCCTTCGTAATACAACGGACAAATTCCGCGTTTTTGTCTCACGCATAAAAGAAAAAGACGCTCGAAAGCGTCTTTTTAGTATTGTTCAAGCGATGAGAACGCATCACTCTCAATGGTCAGAATGTCATCCATCGGAATCTTTGTGCCGTCCTGCATGGTAATCAGCCGCTCAAAATCATCCAGCTTTTTCACGATGCCTGTTGCTTCAAGATAAGCACCACCGGCTTTTCTCTCATCTGCTTTGAAATATGTGACTGCTACCTCCGGCTCATCTTCAAGGTGCTCCACAAGAAACTGAAACTTCAAATTTAGGCTATGGAGTTCTTCATCATCCAACTCAATCTTTGTGTCGGTCAGACGCCCGGTTTCTTTGATAGCAGCATCATAACCAGTGAGAGCTGCGAACGGAGAAAACTGAGCTGCACGATCTGACATCGGCATCTGCGGTCTGGTTGCAGAGACATGGTGAGGCATATTAAGAATATCTCCATATTTTTGCTCAGAGTAATTCATGCCGCACCACCTTTCTTTTAGATCCTGTTGTATATCTCAAGTGTTTTATTACGAAGCTGCTGTAAGTGTTGGTGTAACTCCCATGTTTGATTTTCGTCTTCACTCAATCGTTTAGCAATCTCTTGAAATTTGCGTTCACGCGCGTAGTCATCGGATATGTAAACATAGTCAATAAAGCATTGGTGACACCAATAATTTCGGATTTCTCGAATTTTCTCCAACAACATATAGTCCCGTTTAGTAAGATCGGGGTGTCCATCGCTATAATCTAATTCCTTTACTTTTTTTATCATTGACCCCAGATTTACTTTTTCAAGAGCATCAAGGTTTTTGTCAAAATCACCCTTGCACATTCCGGCATAAATCAACTTCAAGTCATGCTCAATACACTGAACTTGCATTATCAACTCACTGTGAATCAGTTTGAATTTGTCTCGTGTCATATCTATTCTCCTTACGCCTTATGCCCACCAATCTGCTCATTGCGGTCCTTTGCGGTTGCGCCTTCCTCCAAGTTCATGCCTTTGAGTATGGCGTTCTTTCCATACTTCTTCTTAATGATGAGCATTGCCTGTTGCATTTTCTTTTCCCGATCCAGCTCTGCTTTTTCGCGCTTTCGTTGTGCTTCTAAGGCAGTGAAATCTGTGAAGAGATCAAGCTGCTCATAGCCTCCGTTTTTCACCGGCGCGTCTGCTTCTGGAACAACATGATTTGCTGTGATATTCAGCCGACGCACAAGAAGATTCTTGTCCACGATCCTATCAAAGAGTTCTGCCGTAGCACACATTATTTTCTTCGTAGATGATGTGTGACCGTCAAGATTGATTGAGCCGTGCGCCTGTTTTGGTATCTGCCGTCCGTAATGGTCTTTTACAACTGTCCCGTGATACTTTCGGCTTCGTTCGGGATCGGTGAGGTTTTCTATATCGTAGCCAACTGTGATGACGATTTGATCTGTCACAAGCCCCTTGTCCACCAAGTCCAGTACGAGAAGATCAGCCATCTCACGGAGGACGAGCTTTGCCTTTTCAGCCTCATAGGGGCAATGCAGGACTTGTCCTGAGCCTAAGCTGTTGGTGCTGGGCTTGTAGGCTTTGATTGCTTCAACCGTGCAAGGCTCCCAGCCCCACGCATGGTCGATCAGCAGTTCTGCGTTCTTGCCGAAAAGTTTGTAAAGCAAGTCCTCATTTTTCACCGAGCATCGGGCAACATCGCCCATCGTAAACATTCCGTTTTCTTCGAGCTTCTTTGCATAGCCTCTACCGACTCTCCAAAAGTCTGTGAGCGGCTGGTGCGTCCAAAGCTCACGGCGAAACTTCATCTCATCCAACTCTGCAATGCGAACACCGTTTTTATCTGCCGGAATGTGCTTTGCCACAATATCCATCGCAACTTTGCTGAGAAAAAGGTTTGTTCCAATCCCGGCGGTTGCGGTGATACCGGTTGTCTCAAGCACATCCAAGATCATCTTCATCGCAAGGTCATGTGGCGTGAGATGATAGGTGTTCAGATAATCCGTCACATCCATAAACACCTCGTCGATGGAATAGACCACAATGTCTTCCGGCGCAACATACTTCATGTAGACCTCATATATCTGCGTACTGACCTCCATGTACCGAGCCATTTGCGGAGGTGCGATGATGAAGTCAATCGCAAGCTCAGTCTTAGCTTGCAGCTCAGAAAAGAAATGCGATGATCCTTCGAGCTTTCGTTCCGGTGCATCGTGCTGTCTTCCTGCGTTCGCCTCTTTGACGCGCTGCTTCACCTCAAACAACCTGCCGCGTCCTGAAATACCATAACTCTTGAGGGATGGGGTAACAGCAAGGCAAATGGTTTTGTCTGTCCGGCTTTCGTCCGCGACAACAAGGTTTGTGTCCAGAGGATCTAAGCCTCTATCACGGCATTCGACGGAGGCATAGAAGCTCTTGAGATCGATTGCAATATAAGTGCGTTGTTTCAACTCCTGTGCCTCCTTTTATCACTGCATCAGTTCGACAAACTGGAAGTTGACTATCAACTGATAATCAAAAATATCATTCCTAAAATTGCAAATCCTTCACAGATCGCAACTATCTTGAAATTTTTTGAACTCATTTTTCCATTTTTATACTCATCGTGGCACAAATAAATTGTAAGTGCTGCAAACACAATCGTCATTAGCCCAATAGTTGGCATCATTTTTGTCACCTCTATAAATTCCAACTTGTCTTTATAAAACATTTACTCCGTAACCGCAATCTTGATCACGCCGTCCAGACGGTTTTCAAAGATGCGGTATGCCTCTTCAATATCTGCAAGAGGGTATCTGTGCGTGATCAGCGGCGTTGTATCGATCTTGCCTTGCTCGATCAGGTTTAGGATTTCCGTGCAGTCGCAGCCATCCACACCTCCGGTCTTAAAGGTCAGATTCTTGCCGTACATATCGGGCAGAGGGAGTGTCTGCGCCTCGTCGTAGAGAGCAACTACCGTCACAACGGCATTAGGTCTGGCACACTTCCACGCAAGTTGGAAGGTGTCCTTCGCTCCGGCGACCTCCAGAACCACATCCGCGCCGCCGTGATCCGAGTTGGCGTGGACATAATTCTCACATTCCTCCGGTTGGCAAAGCAGCACATCAGGATAGTGTTCCTTGACAAACTGCACTCTTGCCGGATATTTCTCGCATACAATGATCCGCTTCGGCTGTTTCAACATTACGCAAAGCAGCGTACAAATACCGGTCGGTCCCGCACCGATGATCAGAACTGTATCTTCATTTGTGATCTCGGAGATACGAGCCGCCCAGAATCCCGTTGCCAGAATATCTCCTACGAATAACGCCTGTTCATCGGTCACGCTGTCGGGGATCTTGTTCAGTCCCTGATCGGCATACGGCACTCGGACAAACTCAGCCTGTCCGCCGTCGATGCGGCAACCTAACGCCCAACCGCCGTTTTTGTCGGTGCAGTTGTTGACAAAGCCATGCTTGCAGAAGAAGCACTCACCGCAGAAGGTTTCTACATTTACCGTTACCCGGTCTCCTGGTTTCACTTTCGTTACAGCACTTCCAACTTCTTCCACGATTCCAACCATCTCATGGCCGACTGTAATGCCCGGAATTGCTCTTGGAACGCTTCCGTGTTTAATGTGAAGGTCACTGGAACAAATGCTGGCAAGTGTCACCTTTACAATGGCATCCTTTTCATGCACCAGCACGGGTTTCGGTTTTTCCATTAATTTGAAAAATCCTTTTGAAACATATGTATAAGTTTGCATTATTTTCCCCCTCATTTTCTTATAAATTCTGCTGCCCGGAAGATATCTACTTTACTTGTGCGCTAGATTTTAAGTATTATAGTTCATTCTCCGTTTATGGATTATTACCGGATACGCCATTGCCAAATAATAAACAGGATAAGAAGGTGCGCCGGATAAAAAGCATAGCAGAAATACTTGAACCACTTGCTATGGTATCCCTGTTCTCTGTTATATAACCAGATTGGAATAAGTGCCAGTAATGCAAAACTCTGCTGTGGAATCTCAAAATGATGTCCCAGAATAGTTACCGGATAATACAGATCTCCAAGCATAACTACATTTAAATAGTACATTCCGGCAAATTGTGCCACAAAAGAAACCCATGTCTTTTTTCGGAAAAAGTAAAAAAGCAATACTGTCAGTATTCCCGCTGCATTGTAATCTACCATGGATATGGTTCCAAGCAGATAGTCCATGAAAAGAACAAGACAAATTATAAGAAGCAGTATCCATTGCTTTTGTTTCTTTTTTGCTTTTTCAATAATCTGTATTGATAACAGACCTAACAGAAATGTCCACAGTACGTTTTGATGAAACGGGTAAATTACAGAACTTCCCATAATCAAGTTGAATGGTATTTCTGAAATTACAGCAAATAAAAAAAGTCGCTGCATATATTTTTTTACATTCGAAGTATAATAACATCCTTCCGCAATCATAAATGCAAAGATCGGAAATGCGAGCCTTCCTATGCATGTCAGCCATTCCTGTGCCGGAAATAATGTCGCCCACAAATGATCGCATAGCATAAATAACATTGCTAAAATATGTAGTGTAAATGAATTGATTCCTCTTTTTTTTCCCATAGGCTCCTTCCCATCTATCTAGGCATATATATTCCTGCAATTTCTTTATTTCGTAAAATTCAAGTTTGATTAATAACTCCAACTGATTATTTCCAAACTCTTGTTATCCACTGTTCATTTTCTTTCCTAAAAACCGAATATGCACATCAAATCGCTTATTTTATTATATCACAGCGACATATTGTCCCGCCATCATTTTTCAAGACATATGTATCTGACGGATTCGCATATTTGGTTATGTCCGTAATATAAGAATTTAATAACATCTGTCGGATTTCCGTCTGTTCTATAGGGCTGTCTTTTGCAGGAATAGCAGGATGCACTTGATGTTATTAAAAAAAGCCATCAACATTCTGGAAAAATGACAGAAACCATTTACCTCGAAGTTACTCTTTCGTTCTTTTTGACTTCATGTTCATTATTGAGCTTGTTGTTAATTGATAATTCAAGTATAATAAACTCTATACGAGAAATGCACGTCTTGCATGAGGACTTAAATATTGATAATCCTCATGTTTGGAGATATACGGGGAGGAAATTCTCATGGGTAAACAATCCACCAGGGAAAACAAAACAATTTACCAG
>ENA-OPBS01002535-OPBS01002535.1-human-gut-metagenome-genome-assembly--contig:-NODE-2535-length-12532-cov-3.579306_pt1 | contig 12532 bp, 8 predicted proteins | sample MGYA00241074_ERZ501463 | MGnify/ENA primary metagenome ERZ501463 (study PRJEB25962, sample SAMEA2042578) | human gut metagenome | biome: human gut; feature: human-associated habitat; material: faeces...
CTATCGCCTCTGGGGGAAAGACACGCCCCTCACGAAGGATCGGGCCGGTCTGACGGTGCCCGACGCCGAGGCCGTTTTCCCCGATCTGATTTTCGTGCCGGCCCTCGGATATTCCTCTCAGGGACACCGTCTCGGCTACGGAGGCGGGTATTTCGACCGCTTCCTCGCCGAGAGTCGTCCGAAGAGATGCGTTCTCATCGCCTTCGAGGCGCAGAAGGTGCCCGCGTCGCTCTTTGCGGCGCACGACCTCCGCTTTGACGCGCTGATCACGGAAAAGGGCCTCACGAATTTTCCATAAGAAAACCCCGAAGGGTTCGCCCTTCGGGGTTCGTTTTCGCGGAAACCGCGGAGATCAGTAGCGGTAGGCGTCCGACTTGTAGGGACCTTCCTTGGGCACGCCGATGTAGGCGGCCTGTTCGTCCGTGAGTTCCGAGAGTTCGGCGTTGAAGTTGGTCAGCTGCAGGCGGGCAACCTTTTCGTCGAGGATCTTCGGCAGGATGTAGACGCCGAGCGGATACTTTTCCGTGTGGCAGAAGAGTTCGATCTGCGCGAGCGTCTGGTTGGCAAACGAAGAGCTCATCACGTAGGAGGGATGGCCCGTGGCGCAACCGAGATTGACGAGACGGCCTTCGGCGAGGAGGATGATGCGGTTCCCCGACGGAAGCAGGATGTGGTCAACCTGCGGCTTGATGTTTTCCCACGGATACTGACGCATGGCGGCGACTTCGATTTCGCTGTCGAAGTGACCGATGTTGCAGACGATGGCTTCGTTCTTCATTGCGATCATATGATCGTGCGTGATGACGTGAACGTTGCCCGTGGCCGTCACGAAGATGTCGGCCTTGTCCTTGGCGTAGTCCATCGTGACGACGCGGTAGCCTTCCATGGCGGCCTGCAGGGCGCAGATCGGGTCGATTTCGACGACCCAGACCTGAGCGGCGAGCGCGCGCAGCGCCTGGGCGCAACCCTTGCCCACGTCGCCGTAGCCGACCACGACCGCGACCTTGCCGGCGATCATCACGTCGGTAGCGCGCTTGATGCCGTCGGCCAGTGATTCGCGGCAACCGTACAGGTTGTCGAATTTCGATTTCGTAACGGAGTCGTTGACATTGATGGCCGGAACCAGCAGTTCACCTTTTTCCATCATTTGGTACAGGCGGTGTACGCCGGTAGTCGTTTCTTCGGAGACACCTTTCATTTCGGCGATCGTGCGGTGCCAACGGGTATTGTCTTCAGCCAGGATACGGTTTAAGGTATCCAGGATGACCTGTTCTTCGTGATTGCCACCTTTGCGGTTGATCGTTTCGGCATCGTTCTCTGCCCGGTAACCCATATGAACCAGCAGGGATGCGTCGCCACCGTCATCCACAATCATGTGCGGACCTTTGCCGTCGGGGAAACGGAGTGCCATGTCGGTACACCACCAGTATTCTTCCAGTGTTTCACCCTTCCAGGCGAAAACGGGAACACCATCGGCAGCGATGGCTGCGGCAGCGTGGTCCTGTGTAGAGAAGATGTTGCAGCTTGCCCAGCGAACATCTGCTCCCAACGCAACTAATGTTTCGATTAACACTGCGGTCTGAATCGTCATGTGCAGTGAGCCGGTGATACGAGCTCCTTTCAGAGGTTTCTGATCGGCGTACTTCTTGCGAAGTGCCATAAGTCCCGGCATTTCGTGTTCGGCGATCTCGATTTCTTTACGACCGAATTCAGCCAAACTCATATCTGCCACTTTATAAGGCAGATTAGTTGGAAATAATTGTGACATAAATTGATACTAAAATGTTAATGCTGCAAAGGTAGTAAAAAAAATCATACCGGAGTGATTCCCTGGTCGGCCAATAACTTCAATCCTAAATCCTTCAGTTTGAACTTCTGGATCTTTCCGCTACCGGTCATGGGGTAGGTGTCGACAAAGAATATGTATTTCGGAATCTTATGCCGGGCGATCTTTCCGCGACAGAAGTCCTTGACGATATCTTCCGTCATGGTGACGCCTTCGTGCAGGATGATAAAGGCTCCCACTTCCTCCCCGTATTTCTTGGAGGGAACGGCAGCGACCTGCACATCTTTCACGCCTTTCAGGTGATAGAGGAATTCCTCCAGCTCACGGGGGTAGATGTTTTCTCCTCCCCGGATAATCATGTCCTTGATGCGTCCGGTGATGCGGTAGTTGCCATGTTCGTCTTTCACGCCCAGGTCGCCACTGTGCAGGAAGCCGTCTTTGTCGATGACCTCGGCCGTGGCTGCCGGGTTGTTGTAATAGCCTTTCATGGTGTTGTAACCTCGGTTGCACATTTCACCTTGTACGCCTACCGGACATTCTTCGCCCGTTTCCGGATCGATCACGCGGACTTCGGTGAATTCGTAATCACGGCCTACCGTATTGTAGCGGACTTCCGCCGGATCGTCGATGCGCGAATGTGTCATGCCGGGCGATGCTTCCGTCAACCCGTATACGCTGGTCACACGCATGAACATTTTTTCTTCCACCTGTTTCATCAGTTCCACAGGGCAAAGGGAGCCTGCCATGATGCCGGTGCGGAGGGAGGTCAGGTCGAACATGCTGAACATCGGGTGATTGAGCTCGGCGATGAACATGGTCGGAACGCCATAAAGGGCCGTGCACCGTTCCTTGTGGATGGAGGCGAGTACGACCAGCGGATCGAATTTTTCGACCATGACTTGTGTGCATCCATGCGTCAAGACGTTCATGGAGGCGAGCACGACACCGAAGCAGTGGAACAGAGGTACGCAGCAGCATAGTTTGTCGTCTGCCGTGAATTTCATGTGTTCTCCTGTCAACAATCCGTTGTTGGCAATGTTATAGTGCGTCAGCATGACCCCTTTGGGAAAGCCGGTCGTGCCGGATGTATATTGCATGTTCACGACGTCGTGCGGGGTCACCAGCTTTTTGGCTTCCAACAGTGTCTCGTCACTGACGTTTTCGCCTAAAAGCAGCAGTTCGGGAGTGTTGTACATTCCTCTGTATTTCTCCTGCCCGATGTAAACTACATTCTTCAGAACCGGGAAACGTTTGCTTTTCAGGTAGCCACGTTGTGATTCCTTCAGTTCGGGCAACATGGTATATACCATGTCGACATAACTTCCGTCGAACACGCCGTCGGTAATGCATAATGTATGGATATCCGCGTTTTCGACCAGGAATTCCAGTTCGCTCTGCTTGTAGTTGGTATTGACGGTAACGGCCACTGCTCCGATCTTGGCGGCAGCATACAGGAATGTAAGCCAGTCGGGGACATTGGTCGCCCAGATGCCGACATGCGTGCCATGTTTGATCCCGATCGAAAGCATGCCTTTCGCCATCCGGTCTACACGTTCGTTGAATTCCTTCCAGGTGAAACGGAGGTCGCGGTCGGAATATACCAGATATTCCTTGTCGGGTGTCGTCTCGGCCCAATGTTCCATCCACTGGCCGAGCGTCTTATCTTGTAATTGAATGTCCATAGAAGCTGCAGATTAATAGGGGGTGTAGATGACTCCGAGGATTTTCGCCGTATTGTCGGCAGCGGCATGTACATGGTGGGCGACGATAGAATCGTAGTAGATGCTGTCGCCTTCTTCCAGGATATAGGTATTCTTGCCATAGTTGATTTCGAGGATACCTTCCAGTACATAGATGAATTCTTCCCCTTCGTGTGTGGAGAGGACGAAATCCACCCCTTCTTCGCTTGGAGCGACATCGATCAGGAACGGTTCCATATGGCGGCCCGACTTGTCTTGTGACAGCGAATGGTATTCCATGTGTTTGCGTGCCTTGCTGTCGTTGTTGCTGAAACCGATGCTGTTTGTGTCGTTGCTATCTTTCTTGCGGCAAATGACGGGGCCCAGTTCGGACTGATCGTCCAGGAATGTGCCCAGGCGTACGCCTAATACGCGGGCTATCTTGATTAGCGGGGCGAGAGACGGAAAGTCTATATTGCCCTCGATACGTTCTATTTGTTCGATACTCAGACCTGAGCGTTCGGATACTTCCTGGGTGGAAAGTTGTTTGGATTCACGGATACTTTTGATTTTAGCTCCTATGATTTTGTTGTTTCCCATGAGCATTATATGTTTATTGTTTATTGAATCTTTTAATTTGTAACAGAACGGCGCAAAATTACATTAAATTTTCATTAAACAAAGGTATTAGGTAAAAGAAAAAAGGATGACCCCCGTGGAGACCATCCTTTTGAACTTCTTGCGAAGAAATTGTTTCTTACTTTCTGATACCAAGCTCTTTGATGATAGCACGATATCTTTCGATATCAACCTTGATCAGGTAATCCAGTAAACGACGACGCTTACCTACCAACATTTTCAGAGCTCTTTCGGAGCTATGGTCTTTGTGATTAGCCTTCAAGTGTTCAGTCAAATGTGCGATACGAACTGTGAACAGTGCGATCTGGCTTTCTGCAGAACCTGTGTTGGTTGCAGACTTGCCATACTTTTCGAAAATCTCTTTTTTCTTTGCTGAATCTAAAAACATGATTCTTGTGTACTTTAATAAATTAATACTATGTTATCTAAGCGGGGACAAAGGTAGGGATTCATTTTTGATTGACAAATCTTTTTATGTATCTTTTTTTATTTTGAAGTGTCAATGTCATATACTTCTCGCAAATTTATTGTAATTTTGCGGCCAATAAATTAGTTTTCAATGCAAAAGATTAGAAACATCGCGATTATCGCGCACGTAGACCACGGTAAGACAACGCTCGTGGATAAGATGTTATTAGCCGGTAAGCTTTTCCGTGAAGGACAGGCAGAGCCGGATCAGTTCCTGGACAATAATGACCTGGAACGCGAACGAGGGATTACGATCCTTGCCAAAAATGTATCTATTAATTATAAAGGTTATAAAATCAACATTATCGATACTCCGGGACACGCCGACTTCGGAGGTGAAGTGGAACGCGTATTGAACATGGCTGACGGTTGCTTGTTGCTGGTCGATGCTTTCGAAGGCCCGATGCCGCAGACTCGTTTCGTGCTTCAGAAGGCTATCCAGTTAGGCTTGAAACCGATTGTGGTCATTAATAAGGTAGACAAGCCGAATTGTCGTCCGGAAGAGGTGCAGGAAATGGTGTTCGACCTGATGTTCAGTCTTGATGCAACGGAGGAACAGCTCGACTTCCCGACGATCTACGGTTCTGCCAAGCAGGGTTGGATGTCGGAAGATTGGAAAGAGCCGAAGGAAGATATTACCGCTTTGCTGGATGCTATCATCCAGTATATTCCGGAACCCCAGGTATTGGAAGGCTCTTCCCAGATGTTGATTACTTCGTTGGACTATTCCAAGTATGTAGGCCGTATCGCTGTGGGGCGCGTGCATCGTGGCGAACTGCGCGAAGGACAGGAGATCATGCTTTGCAAGCGTGACGGATCGATGGTGAAATCGAAGATCAAGGAAATCGACGTGTTCGAAGGGCTGGGGCGTACGAAAGTAGATGCTGTCCAGTCCGGTGATATCTGTGCGATTATCGGTGTGGAAGGTTTCGAAATCGGTGAGACGATTGCTGATGCCAATGATCCGGAACCGCTGCCGACGATTGCTATCGACGAACCGACGATGTCTATGTTGTTTACGATCAATAACTCTCCGTTTTTCGGGAAAGATGGCAAGTTCGTGACATCTCGCCATATATATGATCGTTTGATGAAAGAACTGGACAAGAACCTTGCCTTGCGAGTGGTTCCGACAGATTCTGCCGATTCTTGGTTGGTGTATGGACGCGGTGTTCTCCACTTGTCTGTCCTGATCGAAACCATGCGTCGTGAAGGTTACGAGTTGCAGGTTGGTCAGCCGCAGGTCATTATCAAGGAAATCGACGGTGAGAAATGCGAACCGGTCGAACAGTTGACGGTCAATCTGCCGGAAGAATGTTCCAGCCGTATCATCGATATGGTAACCAAGCGCAAGGGTGAAATGACGATGATGGAAAGCAAGAACGACCGTATGCATCTGGAATTCACGATTCCTTCCCGTGGTATTATCGGTTTGAATAATGCTGTTTTGACTGCGTCAGCTGGTGAAGCGATCATGGCGCACCGTTTCCTCGAATACCAGCCGTGGAAGGGAGAGATCGAACGCCGTACGAATGGTTCTATCATCGCGATGGAAACAGGTACTGCCTATGCTTATGCTTTGAATAACTTGCAATCCCGTGGACGTTTCTTTATTGCTCCAGGCGATGAGGTGTATGCCGGACAGGTTGTTGGCGAGCATACGAAAGACAATGACTTGGTGGTTAACGTGACGAAGTCGAAGAAGCTGACGAATATGCGTGCTTCCGGTTCGGATGATAAAGTGTCTTTGGCTCCTCCTACGGTGTTCAGCCTGGAAGATGCTTTGGAATATATCAAAGGCGATGAATATGTAGAAATCACCCCGAACAGCATGCGTATGCGCAAAATCATCCTTGACGAACTTGAACGTAAGCGCCAGGGAAGATAAAAGCTATCACAACATAATCGCGCCGATAATGCAAATCATACTTGGACTTGCGTTATCGGCTTTTTTTGTTTTAATTCCAAATACATGCACTACTAATCCTATTTATATCGGGAGGGCAGTTTGTAAATCGTATTCAAACGTGGTACGGTTGTTGATTGTCAAATTAATAATGAATAATATCAAAAAGTAAGGGGAGGCATTTGCGTATACTGATTATTTTTGTCCTATTAAGTAAAAAACTTTAAAGGAAAATGAAGAAAAAAGTATATACAGCGTTCATATGCCTTTGTTGTGCTGTGGTGTCTCTCTTTGCTCAGGAGCGCGTAGTAGAATTAACGAATCCGAACGAAAGCTGTACGAGTATTGCTGCTGGCAAATTGGCGACGACTGATGGTTCGGTCATGACATCGCAGACGTGTGACGGGACTTCTCGTACTTGGATGGAGGTTGTGCCTGCCCAAAACTGGCCGGACACCGCAAAACTCGATCTTTATTGGGATCTCCGTCATACGGAAAGCAAAAACGACCGTTTGGGTGTGAAACTGAAAGGTTCTATCCCACAGGTTCCTTATACATTTGCTTATCTGAATACCGGTTATCCTTGTATGAACGAGAAACAGCTGGCGATGGGAGAAACGACTATCGTGGGACGTAAGGAGCTGCGTAATCCCAAAGGCTTGTTCCATATTGAGGATTTGCAGGGGATTGCTTTGCAACGTTGCAGTACGGCACGCGAGGCGGTCTTGCTGATGGGACGTTTGGCAGAACAATATGGCTATCGTGATGGAGGGGAATGCCTGACGGTTGCCGATAAGAGGGAACTCTGGTTTTTCGAGATTACGGGTGCAGGTTCGGAAGATATGGGGGCTTTATGGGTTGCCCGGCGCATACCGGACGACCATGTGACGGTTTCGGCTAATACACCTCGTATTTCCGATGTCGATTTCGGGGACAAGGATAATTATATGTATAGTGAAGGACTGAAGGAGAAAGCACGGAAGTTAGGGTATTGGGACGGGAAAGAGCCTTTCAAGTTCTGGAAAGTAATCCATGAAACGGGGAAGAAGCCTTTTACCATCCGGGATTTTTTTGTTTTGAAAACGCTGGCTCCTTCTTTGAACCTGACGATGGACATGGAGGAGTTACCTTTGTCTGTCAAGCCCGAACAGAATGTTTCTTTGGCGGATATGAACCGTCTGCTGCGTGAAACATATGAGGGAACAGAATGGGATATGACAAAAGACATGATGGTTACGAAGAAAATCAAGGATAAAGATGGAACCGAGCGCGATACGATATATAAAAGCCCGTTGGCACAAAACTGGATGACGAATGATATGTTTGAATTCCTGAATGCCGGGCGTGGTGAAAAGAAGATAGAGAAACAGCGGACGATATCGGTTGTCTGGTGTGCTTATTCGTTTGTGATCCAGTGCCGAGATTGGTTACCGGACGAGGTTGGAGGCGTTTGTTGGTGGTCGGAAGATAATCCGGGTGAAAGTCCCCGTGTCCCGTTATTTGCCGGAATGACGGATGTCCCTGAAAGCTTTAAGGTATGCGGGCATAAACGATATCGTCCTGATGCCGCCCTTTGGACCTATCGACGTACAAACCGTTTGGCGCAAGTGAGTTGGGGGCATGGTCGTAAATTAATCGAGCCTGCCGTCCTCTCTTTCGAGCAGAAGGCTGCCGACGAAATGCCTCTGATAGAAAACAAGGTATCGGCCCTTATTCGGGAAGGCAAGAAAGATGAAGCCCAAGCTTATCTTACCCGTTATTCCTTCGATTTTATCTATTCGACTTTGCGTTGTTGGGAGGAAATGGAAGGACAGCTATGGCATAAGTTTGGACGGGGTTTCTGATTGAGGGCTTCTTTTAGTGTGAGTTCTTCTTGGCTTTTTCCCGCTGCTTTTCGATTTCTTTTCGGTAGGAGAGTGGGTTTATGCCTGTTTTGCTCCTGAAAAAGTAAGAAAAATAGTCGGCCGATTCAAAATTGAGCTTCATTGCGATGTCTTGGATCGACATTTCCGTACTGCTCAGTAAATCTTTGATCTTGCTGAGCTTCAGTTGCAGCATGTATTGATGGGGAGCGATCCCAGTGTATTGCTTGAATGATTTCCTGAAATTGGAATAGCTCATGTTGATGGATTCGGCGATATCTTCCGGTGTAAACTTGTCGTAAATGTTTTCCCGCATCAATACGCATGCTTCCTGTATCTTCTGCATAGAAACCGATCCATAATCCTGATTTTTGTTGATCGAATAGATCAAGCCGATCGTATGCATCGTAATTCCCGCCAAAACAGCTTGGAACCCGGATTTCTGTGCCCTGGCACAGTCAAGCATTTCCCCGAAATGCTTGACGATTTGGTCATTCATGCCGATATGAAATATGGGATTTGCGCGATTAATAATTCCGTTTAATAATTTTTCAAAATAATCACCTTGAAAGGTTACGTAATATTCATCCCAACCTATATTGGCGATAGGTTGGTAGCTATGCCATTGTCCGGGGAAAATAAAGAATGCGTCTCCTTTTGATATTTTCTTTTCAAAGCAGTTGATGGAAGCAAAAGTTCCTTCTCCTTTTACAATATATACCAGGGCGAACTCGTCAATAATTCTGCCCCGGTCGGGATTAAATGTATATCCGATTGGGTGACCTTTAAGGGGATAACTGCCTTTTGGATCAATAGACTGAAATCCTATGCCGCTAATAGACATTCCCCAGATGTTCTCATCATTGTTTGTCGGTAAGTACTTTATGACATTATGTTTACTGCGATCAAAATCCATTTGGTGATTATTTTGAGTATTTCAGAATAAAATGTTTCTCGCTTGAGAGATTACATTTATCTCTGTTTACAAAGATATTAAATTTATTACATCTGTCAAAAAGCAAGGGAAAAATATCATTTTTTCATGATTATAAAGATAATAAAGGCAGACATTTATGAAAATAAATATCGTTTAACCTAATAAGTTTGGAGATTATGAGAAATCGAATTCTATTTTTGCTATGTTTCCTATGTATAGGATTGCAAGCATTTGCCCAGATTTCTATTTCAGGAAAAGTGGTTGATGCAGGAGGGCTTGAACTTCCAGGCGTAAATGTGATGGTAAAGGGAACAACTATCGGTACATTAACCGATGGTGATGGAAGGTTTACGATTCCAGATGTTCCGGGTAGCAGTAATGCCGTATTGGTATTTTCTTATGTCGGTTTCCAGACACAAGAAATAAAAGTAGGAAATACCAAAAATTTAACTGTGAAATTGCAGGAAGATAATATGGCATTGGATGAGGTTGTGGTGGTTGGTTATGGTACATCCCGTAAAAAAGATTTGGCAGGCTCTATTTCTAGTGTTAAATTGGATGATTCTCCGTTGACGCAGTTGGCAAACGTGAATGCTTTAGTTGCGTTGTCAAGCAAGATTCCGGGTTTTAATTATTCCCCGACAACAGATGCCGGTGGTGATAATACGGCTTCAATGACGATTCGTGGTATGAATTCTATTATTACAGGTCCTTCGGAGGCAAGCTTGAACAAGCCGTTGTTGGTTGTCGATGGTTCTATCTTTAATGGTAGTATCAACGAAATTGCCATGACGGATGTTGAATCCATTGATGTTCTGAAAGATGCCAGTTCTGCTGCCATCTACGGTTCACGCTCTGCAAATGGTGTAATTATTATTACAACAAAGCGTGGTCGTTCTTCCAAACCTACGGTTAATTTGGATGCTTATTACGGAATTCAGAGTTGGACAAGAAAGCCTCAGATGGTAACGGATCAAAATGAATTTTTGAATCGTCGTCGTGAAGCGATGATTGCTGCCGGTTCGATTGATCCGAGCGTAGGTTTGGACCCCGCACAGCTATTGAATGCTGAGGAACTGGAAGTTTACAATGCTGGTGGTTGGGTTGATTGGATTGATGAGGTCTCTCAAAATGCGCAGATTCAGAATTATAATCTGAGTATTTCAGGAAATGCTTCCGATAAAGTGAATTATTATTTGTCGGCCGGTTATATGAAACAGGATGGTCTGATTGTTGGCGATGACTATAAAAAGCTGACTTTTATGGCTAAAATGGACGCAAAAGTTACAGACTGGTTGACGGTCGGTATGCGCGCATCTTATTATAATGCCTCTAATCCTGGTCAGATCGCAAATATTCAGTCTGCAACATGGCTGTCGCCCTATAGCCATAAGTATGTACGTTATGATGGCTATACTGATTGGTATGAAAGATATGCAAATGGAAATGTCGCCAGCCCGTTTTGGAGTTCTTCCGAAACTACTTCCTATTTGTGGACAGATCGTGAGAAGAAATATGATAACCTAAATGGAACAGGATTTGTACAGATCGATTTCCCGTTTGTAAAAGGTCTGAGCTATAAGTTTACCATGAATGCTGTAAAAAATACGAACAATGTTGATATGTTTGTAAATCCCCAGTATTTCTTGGATACGAGAAAAGTTGAGGAATTGGCTGATCCGTATAAGTATACGGCGGAGGCAAATGGTAAATCGGAGATTAACCAGACTTATGCGTGGACAATGGACAATGTGTTCACTTATACGAAAGATTTCGGAAAGAATCATTTGGATGCAATGCTCGGTTATACGCGTGACGCCACTCATCAGAATCAGTTGAAGACTGCTTATAGTGGTTTCAAACTGCCGACTGTATTAGGCTCGTACGGACAAAATTTGGCAACGACTCAGCAGATTAACAAGACATTGAAGGAATGGCAGAATGTCGGTTATATGGCTCGTGTCAATTATAACTATGCAAACAAGTATTATCTGACGGCGAACTTCCGTCGTGATGGTTTCTCTGGATTTGCAAAAGGTAGTAAATGGGCTAACTTCCCAGGTGTGTCTGCAGCTTGGACATTGTCCCAGGAAGATTTTATGCAGAATGTAATTCCGGGATTGAGTTTCTTAAAGCTGAGAGGATCCTATGGTTTGACCGGTAATCAGAGTATCGAAGCCTATGCTACATTGGCTACAGTCGCTTCCGGTTATACTTGGTATGATGCATCTTCTTTGTATATCTATCAGAATTCGTTGGCAAATGAGGAATTGACTTGGGCGACAACTAAAACAGGAAACTTCGGTCTTGATTTCGGATTCTTGGACGGACGCATTTCTGGTTCTATCGATGTTTATAAATCAAAGACAAATGATATGTTGTTGAACCGTTCATTGCCTTATATGACTGGTTTCTCGGAAGCAAAGTTTAATGCGGGTGAGGTGATGAACCGCGGTGTCGAACTATCTTTGAATACGGTTAATATAAATGGAGACGGTAAAGATAATTTCCGTTGGGAAAGCGGATTGACTTTTTATCGTAACAAGAACAAGATTGTTCACCTTTTTGGCAAGGATGCTAATGGCAAGGAAGCGAACGATACGGGTAATGCGACAACAAATGGTTACGAAACTGCTCGTGCGTTGGTTATAGGCGAGTCGATCAATGCTGCATGGGATTTGAAAATGTTAGGTATCTTCCAATCTCAGGCTGAGATTGATAGCTATGTAGACGCGAATGGTAATAAGATTCAGCCGGATGCTGTACCTGGTGACATCAAGTTCCTGGATTATAACGGTGATGGTAAGATCAGTACGGATGACCGTCACTGTATTGGAGATATGGACCCATTGTTCACGATCAATTTTAGCAATACGTTAAGTTGGAAGAACTTCTCTTTGTATTTTAACTTCCGTTGGGATGCAGGTAACAGTTCTCATTTTATCGGTAGTGATCCGTTTGGTAATTACCATAATACGGCAACGACATCAGGTGCTCAGTTGAAAGTTGCTCCATGGAGCGAAAATAATCCAACAAACGAGCATCCGCGCTTGGGCTATGTAAATACTTATTCCTATTATTTTTGGTCACAACGTCAGTATCTGAAACTGAAAGATTTGAGTCTTTCCTATACTTTCGATCAGCCGTGGGTAAAGAAAGCCAATATTCAGAATTTGCGTCTTTATCTGAGTGGTACGGACTTGTTCACTATTACTGGCTGGTCTGGTCTGGATCCTGAAACAGGTGGTACGATTG
>ENA-OPBS01002539-OPBS01002539.1-human-gut-metagenome-genome-assembly--contig:-NODE-2539-length-12515-cov-2.374880_pt1 | contig 12515 bp, 9 predicted proteins | sample MGYA00241074_ERZ501463 | MGnify/ENA primary metagenome ERZ501463 (study PRJEB25962, sample SAMEA2042578) | human gut metagenome | biome: human gut; feature: human-associated habitat; material: faeces...
CTGTGTCACAGTTGTGCCAAGCCGATGGCACAAGCGTGCCACGGTAATGGCACAAGAAGAATATTGTCAAGAAACAGAAAGCGACGATACGGGAAGAGTCATCTTCCAAGCAGGTGAAGGAGTCGGAACCGTGACTCTTCCGGGACTCGGCTTGAAAGTCGGCGGCCCGGCTATAAACGCCACGCCCCGTAAGATGATCCGGCAAGAGCTGATTCCACTCCTGCCCTCACCCGATTCCGTCGCTATTGTCACGGTCTCGGTTCCCGGTGGCGAGGAGTTGGCGAAACGTACCTTCAATCCGAAACTTGGAATTATCGGGGGAATCTCCATTATCGGGACATCCGGAATCGTGCGTCCTTTCTCATCGGACGCTTTTATCGCCTCGATACGGAAAGAAGCCAGTGTCGCCAAAGCGATAGGTTGCGAGACGTTGGTTATTAATTCCGGGGCGAAGAGTGAACGCTACCTTCGGAGCTTATACGCTTCTTTGCCTCCACAATCATTCGTCCATTATGGGAACTTTATCGGAGAGACGCTAAAGATCGCTGCCGATTTAGGTTTCAAGCAGGTTATCTTAGGTATCATGATCGGCAAGGCGGTGAAACTTGCGGAAGGTTTCCTGGATACACACAGCAAAAAAGTCGTCATGAACAAAGGCTTCCTTCAAGATGTAGCGAAAGAAGCGAAATGCGAGGAGGCGACCGTAGATGCAATCAATCGGATTACGTTGGCCCGTGAATTATGGGAGCTTCTTGCGGAAAAAGAACAAAATCGTTTCTTCCCATTACTTTTACAAAAATGTAAATCGTATTGCGCTCCTATCCTTCCCGACGGCGAACTAACCTTGCTGTTAATATCCGAAGAGGGCAAGGTCTTGTACCAATCTTAGCTGTAGAGACGCAGCACGCACGCTACGTCTCTACACCCCCCAGACTGTAATAGCATTTCTTTTTAGCTGTTTATTCTTTTTTATTAGGGATTCTTTAAGAATACATATTAGGAGGATTTCGTACTTTTACCCTCTAAATATTGATTAAAATAATGTTTAGATATCTTTTAATTTATATGGCCTGCCTTCTATTCGCCTTTTCCGTAAAGGCGCAAGGCATTTCCAATGACACGATTCCGAAAGAAGTGCTGATGCTGGATGGTAAGCCTATGACCGAAAAGCAAATACAACGTTATCATAAACAATTACATAAAGACTCCATACGGGCCAACAAAAGGATCTGGTGGTCTATCCTTGGCGGACCGTCTTACACGCCGGAAGCCTCCTTTGGCGTAGGTGGCGCGGTTTTGGCTAGCTTTCGCTTAAACAAGAATGATACGATATCCCAACGATCGTTTATCCCTGCGGGATTTAACATCACCTTAAACGGGACGTTCGTTTTTGCCGGTGCCGGTACCTTATTCTTCAACGAGAATCGCTTCCGTATTTATATCAGTTACGGTTATCGGAACGAACCTTCGCATTATTTCGGGAAAGGCTATGAGACGATCGAGCAAATCGAGAAAAGCGATTCGACAACGAAATTCCATAAGAGTTCTTTCCAACTATATCCCCGTTTCGTATGGGAAGTTAGGCCTCATTTATATACGGGCCCTCTTTTTGATATTAATTTCAGCAAATCAGATGATATCAACCCGGTGATGGCCGAAGATCCTTATTTCAATAAGTTCAAACGAGATTATGTCAATATCGGTGTCGGCGGCTTGATTCAATACGATACACGAAATGACGTGGCGACCCCAAGTTCCGGTATGTTACTAAGCGCGATCGCTAAAGTGTATGGAAAGTATTTAGGCGGTGCATATAATTATGAGATGTTCGAGTTAGAATACCGCCAGTTCCAGCAAGTATTTCGTCCTCGTAGCACCTTGGCATGGATCGCCAAGACACAAATCGGTGTGGGAAACGTTCCTTTTACGGAGCTTCCTTCGTTTGGCTCTCCTTTCGATCTTCGCGGATACTATTGGGGCAAGTACCGTGACAAGACCATGGCGTATGGGATTCTGGAGTATCGTCATATGTTCGGCAGCGTGGAGAAATATAAGAGCGGTAATTTCTGGGCGAAGTGTGGTTTTGTTGGCTGGGTCGGCACGGGTACGATCGGAAACGCTCCTATCGTAGACTGGAATAAATGGAAGTTCAACTACGGCGTAGGCTTACGTATCCAAATGCAACCCGGCAAGAACTTCCGCCTAGACGTAGGCAAAGACCCGAACCAAAAAGGGATGGCGGTTTATATGAATATGACGGAAGCCTTCTAAAACCAGAAGGCTCCCGTCTACGATTTATGGAAGTATAACCTTGCGTTAAAATTATCGTTTAAAAGCCAGAAATATCTTAATATCGATTTTTTTCACTAAGTTTGCGTCGTCGAAGGGGTGCCATACTATATGGGCTGAGATCATACCCTTACTACTTGATGCGGGTAATGCCGCCGTAAGAAAAACGAATGTTAGATGGATAAAAATGAAACGTACCGTTATCCGGTAGCTTTGACGATCGCAGGCTCTGATAGTGGCGGTGGTGCCGGAATACAAGCGGATATTAAGACTTTTTCCTCGCTGGGTGTTTTTGGAGCCTCGGCGATAACGGCTATAACCGCTCAAAACACACAGGGAGTGCGAGGGATCCAAGCGATCTCTCCCGAGATTTTGAGAGGACAAATCGAAGCTATTCTTGAGGATTTCATCGTAGATGCCGTAAAAATAGGGATGCTACATAACAAGGATGCCGTAAAGGTCGTATCTGAAACTTTATCTTCCTTCCAACAGACTTCTATCATTTTAGATCCAGTGATGATATCCACGAGCGGAAGTAAATTATTGGAGGATGACGCCATCCGAACCATCATGGATGAGTTGTTCCCTAAAGCGACACTGCTTACTCCGAATATTCCCGAGACGGAATATCTTTCCGGTATAAAAATCAATAACGAGGCGGATATCTTATGTGCCGCCCGGAAATTGCAGGAAAAAGGATGTAAGGCTATATTGATCAAAGGGGGGCATATTCCCGGAGTAGAAACGGTGGATCGGTTATTTATCAATGAGAATAATCCGATTTGTCTGGCCTCGCCAACAGTGGAGACCTTCAATACCCATGGAACGGGCTGTACGCTATCGTCCGCCATCGCCGCTTATATGGCACTCGGCCATTCATTGGTGGAAGCCGTACGATTAGCCAAGGAATATATGAATAACGCGCTCGTTCACGGGGCAAATGTATGCATGGGAAAAGGGCACGGACCTGTAAACCACTTCTTCTCACCCTCTGCCCTTCATAAAATCCGATGGAATCATGAATAAGCTGGTCGTAATTACTACACCTTATTTTTTCGCGAATGAAGCTTCTTTGATCGAACTTCTATTCGCGGAAGGAATGTCTCGTTTACATCTACGTAAACCGGATTGTAAACGTGATGAATTGGAGGGCTTATTGGATAACATCTCTCCGGCCTATTATGACAGGATCGTTCTTCATGATTGGTTTACCTTGGCAGAAGAAAGGGCTTTAGGAGGAGTCCATTTGAACAAGAGGAACCCGGAAGCTCCACCTTTATATAAAGGCAGTATAAGTCGTTCTTGCCATAGTCTGGAAGAGATTATCGAGTATAAACCGGTATGCGACTATGTATTCCTTAGCCCGATCTTTCAGAGTATATCCAAAGAAGGATATGGTAGCGGATTCCCCTTAGATGGATTGCGAAACGCGAAGGGCATCATCGATGATAAGGTGATCGCCTTGGGAGGAATCTGCTCACAAACAATAACGAAATTAAGAGATATCCCCTTCGGCGGTGTCGCCGTTCTCGGGGCCCTTTGGGGAAACGATCCCTCCCTTCTTGTTGCGGATCAACTCATAAAACAATTCAAACGATTACAAGTATGGCCTTAAATTATTATTTCGGATATGATGAGAATGGAAGAGTCGGTCGGAGAACAACCGGATTACGCCCCCCTTTTGGTGGAAACAATCGCTTGATGTTTATAACGCATCGTACGCCTAAATATACGGAATGCGACGAGGTAAGCATGGCAATCCAAGGAGGGTGCTCATGGATACAGTTGCGCATGAAGGATGGGATTTATGAGGATACCGTACGTACATGTGCCACTATCTGCGCGGAAGAATGTGAGCGAATCGTGGATTTCTGCGTAAACGATGATCTGGAGGCTGCCGTGACATGTGGCGCTACGGCTTGTCATCTGGGTAAGAATGATATGCCCTTGGATATCGCTTGGGAAGTACTGAGAGACAAGTTAGATTCCAATGCCATCTTCTATATCGGGGCTACGGCGAATACTTTTGAGGATATCCGGCTGGCCGTAGAACGAGGCGCCTCGTATATCGGACTAGGGCCGTATCGCTTTACGGGTACCAAGAAGAATTTGAGTCCCATCTTAGGCTTGGATGGTTATCGTAAAATAATCGCTCAATGCAAGGAGGCTGGCATCGATATTCCTATCTTTGCGATAGGTGGTATTACGCTGGAAGACGTAGGCCCTTTGATGGAGACGGGTATAACCGGAATCGCTGTTTCGGGCGCGATTATCAATGCCCCCGATCCCGTGGAGGAAACCCGCCGGTTTATAGAGGAAATCAATAAGTACTAAACTAAATACATATGGCTACTAAAAAGAATATGCGTATTTCCTATCCGTCCTCGGAAAAGATTTATGTCCCGGGCGAGATCAATAAGATCAAGGTTGGTATGCGTAAGATTAAATTGTTGGACACGGTAACCTTGGATGAGCATGGAGAACGAATCTTCAAGAAGAACAATCCGGTAATCGTTTACGATACGAGCGGCCCGTATTCCGACCCCAAGATATCGATTGATATCGCTAAAGGACTTCCTCGTATACGTGAGGAGTGGTACGGTAAGCGTAAGGATGTGGTTCAATTGCCGGAATTGACTTCCGCTTATGGTCGTGAGCGATTGGCGGACGCGACTCTGGATTCCCTGCGTTTCCCCAAGCGATACTTGCCTTTCCGGGCTAAAGAGGGTAAGAATATCACCCAGATGTATTATGCGAAGAAGCGCATTATCACTCCGGAAATGGAGTACGTGGCGATTCGTGAGAACCAGCAAATCGAGGCTTTGGGACTGAAGTCGTATATCACGCCGGAGTTCGTCCGCAAGGAAATCGCCGCCGGTCGCGCGATCATCCCGGCGAATATCAATCACCCGGAAGCCGAGCCGATGATTATCGGTAAGAAGTTCTTGGTAAAGATCAATACCAATATCGGTAACTCCGCTCTTTCCTCCGGTATCGACGAGGAGATCGAGAAGGCGATATGGAGTTGTAAATGGGGCGGCGACACGTTGATGGATCTCTCTACCGGCGATCATATCCATGAGACGCGCGAGTGGATTATCCGTAACTGCCCGGTTCCGATGGGTACGGTTCCTATTTATCAAGCCTTGGAGAAGGTGAATGGTAAGGTAGAGGATCTTTCTTGGGAGATCTATCGGGATACGTTGGTCGAGCAGGCGGAACAGGGCGTGGATTATTTCACGATCCACGCGGGTTTGTTGCGCAAGCATGTGGAGCTGACGGCGACTCGCCTGACGGGGATCGTATCCAGAGGCGGATCGATCATGGCCAAATGGATGCAGCTTCATGACGAGGAAAACTTCCTGTACACGCATTTCGCCGAGATCTGCGAGATACTGAAGGCATACGACGTGGCGGTCTCTATCGGAGACGGGCTTCGTCCCGGTTCTATCTATGACGCGAACGACGCGGCACAATTCGCCGAGCTTCACACGATGGGAGAACTGACGAAAATAGCTTGGGAGCAGTTCGTACAAGTGATTATCGAAGGCCCGGGCCATGTTCCCATGAATAAGATTCATGAGAATATGAAGGAACAACAGTATGCCTGTCATGGAGCGCCGTTCTATACGCTGGGCCCGTTGACGACCGATATCGCTCCTGGATACGATCATATCACGTCGGCTATCGGTGGCGCGCAAATTGCTTGGCATGGGACGGCCATGATCTGCTACGTTACGCCGAAGGAGCATTTGGGATTGCCGAATAAGGAAGACGTGCGTAATGGGGTGGTCGCTTATAAGATAGCGGCGCATGCCGCTGACTTGGCGAAAGGGCATCCCGGCGCTCAAGTACGTGATAACGCGTTGAGCAAGGCACGTTTTGATTTCCGCTGGAAAGACCAGTTCAATTTGTCCTTGGACCCGGAAAGGGCTTTACAGTATTATAAGGAGAGTGCTGTTACGGATGGAGAGTACTGTACGATGTGCGGTCCTAATTTCTGCGCTATGCGGTTGAGTAAGGATTTGCAAGGTTGTAAATAAAATACTGTTTTGAGGGGATGAGACGGGGCATGCCCCGTCTCTACAATTGAGTGATTTGTTTTCCGCATTCGTAGCCTTCCTCATATAGTTCTTCCAGTTTCTTTGTGTCGCTTCCGGTACGGCCGACTTTAATCGGGCTTTGCGGACGGATGACGAAGGCTTTTCCTTCGGCCTCCAGTTGGTCTATGTAATCCAAGACCTCGTTGTACCGCCGGTATCGTAGTCGCAACTGTTTCCGGATCGCCGGGTATTTGTTATAAATAAAGCCGGGAAGGTAAAAATCTTTCTCTTCTTTCCGATAGCCTTTGTTACGGGTAAGGATGATGACGTTCTTGGAGAAGCCGTCGGCGATAGCCCGTCGGATAGGGATGGCATCGCATACGCCTCCGTCGACCATCGGTATCCCGTCTACATACGTAATTGGACAGAGGATCGGTAATGTGCAAGAGGCTTTACAGATATCCACCAAACGTTTCTTATCTTTCTTCTCCTCGAAATATTCCGCTTTACCCGTCAAGCAATTGCTCGTGACCATAACGAACCGATCCTTGGACTTGAAATAGGTATCGTAATCCAACGGATAATACAAATCCGGATAGACATAAAACAAGAAATTCAGATCGATATATCCCCTTCCCCGTAAGAAATGACGAAGACCTATGTAATTATATTTCTTCAATAGGTCGATATTGCTAAAACGAGAGCGTCCCCGCTGGCGGGAAGCATACGAGATTCCGTTACTCGCGCCCGCCGATACTCCGATCGTATAAGGAAACCAAATATCATGATCCATAAAATAATCCAATACTCCCACCGTAAATATGGCACGCATTCCGCCACCTTCCAACACCAAACCTGTCTGACTATCTATTTCCATATATATACCTCTGAATTAAAAAAGCCATTGCTGGGTTCCCACCAAGCAATGGCCACAAAAATATAATAAATCAGCGATAAATAATAGTTCCTTTTTAGAATTTACTTGGTCACTTCGTTCACTAAGGGACGGCCTTCCTCGAAATCCTTGATGTTCCGCAAGGTAGTATCGGCGATATTATGCAGAGCCTCTTTCGTGAAAAACGCCTGATGGGAAGTAACGATCACATTGTTGAACGAGAGTAGACGGGCCAAGACATCATCATCGATAATCTTATCCGATTTATCCTCGTAGAAATAGTCTCCTTCCTCCTCGTAGACATCCAATCCAGCGGCGGATACTTTCTTGGTCTTCAATCCCTCGATCAAGGCGTTGGTATGGATCAGTAACCCGCGTCCCGTATTGATAATCATTACGCCGTCTTTCATCTTGGCGATCGAATCGTCGTTGATCAGATAACGAGTCTGGTCAGTCAACGGGCAATGCAAGGAAATGATATCGGACTCTTTGTATAACTCGTCTAAAGAGACATAGGTGATCCCTTCCTCCTTGGCGAATTTCTCATCCGGATACAGGTCGTTTGCCAATACACGCATCCCCAATCCTTTTAAGATATGAATCAATATCTTGGCGATCTTTCCGGTACCGATAATACCGGCGGTCTTGCCATGCATATCAAATCCCATCAAGCCATTCAAGGAGAAGTTGCCATCTCTCGTACGCCAGTATGCCCGGTGTATCTTACGGTTTAACGATAACATCAAGGCCAACGTATATTCAGCGACCGCATAGGGTGAGTAGGCCGGTACGCGTACGACCGGTAATTTCCCCCTGGCGGCATTCAAATCCACATTATTAAAACCGGCGCAACGAAGCGCCAACAGTTTCACACCATTGGCAACCAAAGCGTCTATTACGGCGGCATCAGCCGTGTCGTTCACGAAAATACATACTGCGTCTACCCCTTGGGTTAAGACGACATTATTGATATTCAAATGTCCTTTATAGTAACGAATATCGAACTCATACCGCTCATTGATCTTATCGAAAGAAGCGATGTCGTAGGGTTTAGCACCAAAAAACGCGATCTTATACGCCATATAACTTTAGTTTTTTAATATAACTAAATTAAGTCCTTGATTGTTTATCGAAAAAGAAATCCATTCGTTTAATTATAGTACTTTTGTCCGCTGGGTAACAATATAGATGAGCATGAATCAATCCCATAAAAGATCTTTTATAGCAGTTCTTATTTTTATTGGCTTTCTCTTGTTTATGGCATTTTGGGGCATCGACCTGATCTTAGGGGCGTATGCGGGACATAAATTGAGTAAACTAGCCGAAAGGCATCATCTTGACATACGCTATGATAAGATCCGGTTGATGGGGCTGAGTACCGTACGTATGGAGGGATTGACCGTTATCCCGATTGATGCTGATACGTTGATACATGCGGACAGGCTTCAAGCGAAACTGGAGCTTGGCAGATTATTGCTACTTACCCCTGCCATAGAGAGTGTACAAGCGGATAATTTGCATATTCATTTTATTAAGAAGGGAGATAGAGCTAATTTTGATTTCCTTTATAAACCATCGAATCACCTAGGTGAGCCAGAGGAAACAGCTGTAGATGATAAGGAACGGGATTACGCGCGCAAGGCTGAACGCTCCCTTAGTCTCCTTTTCAATTTATTGCCCGGAAATGCCTTGGTACATGATTTATGTGTTTCTTATAGTAATAAAGGAGATGAACTAATACTAGAGATACCCGAACTCAATCTTGCTAACAATCAATTCTCTACGCATATAAATAGCACGGAGAACGGAGTTCGTAGCGAATGGATTTGCGAAGGCTCTCTCTCTGATAAGGAGCGACTCGTGAAAGCCCGTCTCTACGCTGACGAGCATACGAAGATTCCTCTTCCTTTTCTGGAATATCGTTGGGGGGCATCGGTACGTTTCGACACCTTGGCCTTCGAGCTTAAGGGACCTAAAATAGAAGAAGACATACAATCCTTACTCGGAAGCGCCTATGTGAGCGGGCTTACCATCCACCAAGAGCGTATATCTCCGGACACGGTCTTACTGGATAAAGGCTCTATACACTTCCGGACAAACATCGGTAAGAACTATATCGAATTAGATAGCGTCAGTGATATCCGGTTTAATCATCTGGATTTCCATCCTTATCTGAAGATCGTTAAAGATACCAGTTGGCAAATCACGGCCTCTGTGAATAAAAGGGATTTCCCTGCGGATCAACTGTTCTCCTCCCTGCCTAAAGGCTTATTCTACAATCTGGAAGGCCTGAGAACAGAAGGTACCCTCTCCTATCATTTTCGATTGGATCTGGATTTCGGACAGGTAGACAGCTTGATCTTGGAATCTACTTTGAAAGCGAAGGGCTTCCAGATCCTTGCCTATGGGAATACGGATTTGCGGAAGATGAATGAGCCATTTGAATATACTGTCTATGAGCAAGGCGAGCCGGTACGCTCTTTCGAGATCAGTCCGGCGAATCCCTCTTTCCGCCCGTTCAACGCCGTATCCCGTTATCTTCCTTTAGCGATCATGCAGAGTGAGGATGCCGGCTTCTTTTATCACAACGGTTTTATTCCAAGCGCTATCCGGGAATCGTTGATACAGGATATCAAGGAACGACGTTTCGCCCGTGGCGGCAGTACGCTCAGCATGCAATTGGTGAAGAATGTATTCTTGAGCCGTAACAAGACGATCGCCCGCAAACTGGAGGAAATGTTAATCGTATGGCTGATCGAGAGCGATCATCTGACCTCTAAAGAGCGGATGTTTGAGGTTTATCTGAACATCGCCGAATGGGGTCCCATGATTTATGGAGCCGCCGAGGCCTCACGTTATTATTTCGCGAAGGAACCTTCCCAATTAAACCTTGCCGAGTGCATTTTTATGGCCAGTATTATCCCCAAGCCCAAACAGGTCCGCTATTGCTTCGACGGGTTGCGGTTGAAGCCGTATTATGAGGATTTTTACAGGGTAATACTGGATCGCTTGGTAGATCGCGGACTTATATCTTCGGAAGAGGCGGTAGGGGTAACGCCGGAGTCTGTCGAAATAACAGGTCCGGCTAAGGAATACCTGACGGCTACCCAAAGTCGATCTCCACGCTCGTCCCAACCCCTAGATCAGAAATAATATTCACCTTCGCCCCATAGGTGCTCAATATGCGTAACGAGAGGCTTAGCCCGACACCATGCCCGGCGTATTCCCGGGTATTGCTCGCCCTGTAAAAGGGTTGGAAGATTCGTTTCAACTCCTCGGGAGGAATGCCGATACCTCGGTCGGATATGGTCAAGACACTGCCTCGAAGCCGCATCTCTACCGGTTTATCGTCCGAATACTTACAGGCGTTGCTCAAGATATTCTTGATCGCTATCTTCAATAAATAGGGATTGGCACGGATCATATAAGAGAAATTATCCGGGGAGAATGAGATCCGGGCCGAGGAGAACTGCATCAAGAAGTCCGCTAGGAAGATCGTCTCCATCGCGCTTTTCTGGATCTCCTTATCCCCGTGCGACAGGAACAGCAGGTGTTTGATCAATTGTATGATACGGCTTGTCTCCGTGGCGATACGTCTTAATGCCGCTTGGTATTCCTCCGGGGAGCGCTCTTTCAGCAGGCTGATCTCGCATTCGCCTTGAATGGCTGTCAGCGGATTGTTCAACTCATGCGAGGCGTTGCTGATAAACGCTTTCTCGCTTTGGTAAGCAGCGTCGATCCGGTCTACCATCCGGGTCGCATATAGTCTGCCGACAAAATAGATCAATACCGAGCTAACCAATATCAATCCCAGCAACAGCCAGCCGATCCGATGCTGGATATCCATCCCATACTGATTCCCGGAAAGGACAATCACGATGAAATTCCCCTCGTTGTCGGGATAATACAAAGCCGCTCCCATTTGCGTATCGTGCTTGAAGTGAACGATATCCTCTTGGTATAGAGATCTCACCTGCGTGGCGTCCAGATAACGGGACAGTACTTGCCGGGTCTCCAAGCTATCGGCGTTCAGCAATATTTCGGTAGCGACGGGAAGGGTTTCCTCGTAACGCTGTTGGATACGGGCATAGCTCTCGTCGTCGGTCTCGTCCTTCTCCCAATGCTTCTGTGCCGTGGCATAGGCTTTTTCCGTCAGGTAAGAATAGTACAGGCGAGAGATATAGCTCGTGGAAACCCAATAGAAGACAAGCGTCACGACGGCTATCACGCCTATGGTAATGGCCGAGTAAAAGAGAGCGATCTTGTTTCCTGTCTTCATGCTTCCATCATATAGCCCACGCCCACCACGGTATGGATTAGCTTAGGTTCGAAGTCCTTGTCTATCTTCGTGCGCAAATAATTCACGTAGACATCAACCACGTTCGTATTGGTATCGAAATCCTTGTCCCAGACATTCTTTAGCAAGTTCATCCGGCTCAAGGCCGTTCCTTGGTTCTGTATGAAATATTCCAAGAGCCTATATTCCTTTACCGTCAAATCGATGACCTGCCCATTCCGTATAGCCCGATGGCTTGGAGGATCTAAGACCAGATCCCCACACCGAAGAGCCATATGGACGGATTCGTTTCCCGATCGACGTAATAACGCCTTTATGCGGGCCTCGAGCTCTTGGAAGCTGAAAGGTTTTACCAGATAATCATCCGCCCCGGCATCCAGCCCGCTAACGATATCCTCGGTGGTTCCCAAGGCGGTCAGCATGATCACGGGGGTCATGATCTTGCGGGTGCGCATCTCCCGCAGGCAGGTCATGCCGTCCATAAACGGCATCATAATGTCCAGAATTACCAGATCAATGCCGCCCTGGCTCAGCACGCTCAGCGCGGCGGTGCCGTCGCCGGCCTCCTCACAGGTAAAGCCTGCGTATTGCAGATGCTCGCGGATGAGGTCCCGGATGCGCGGCTCATCATCCACGATCAGAATTTTAGCCATAGGAATGCCCTCCTTATACGTCTATATTACCACAATACAATGCAAGAGTGGAAGAATTGTGAAAAAAAATAAAATTTTTATAAAAATGTTTGCTTATATCCGGGTCCTGCCATATACCTTTACGGAAGTGCATCCTTTTTGCAAAACCTGTTGCATTTTGCCGCTGTACGCGGTACAATGACGGCAGGAGCGTGAGCGATTATGAAAATTCTGCTTTGCATTGTCTTACTTCTGGTGGTTCTGACGCTGTTCGCCGTCTGGCCGGGCAAGCGGCGGGACGCCCTGCGTGCGCCGTTTCTGGGCCGCAACTGCGCACACCGCGGGTTCTTCGGCAAGGA
>ENA-OPBS01002548-OPBS01002548.1-human-gut-metagenome-genome-assembly--contig:-NODE-2548-length-12495-cov-3.029421_pt1 | contig 12495 bp, 8 predicted proteins | sample MGYA00241074_ERZ501463 | MGnify/ENA primary metagenome ERZ501463 (study PRJEB25962, sample SAMEA2042578) | human gut metagenome | biome: human gut; feature: human-associated habitat; material: faeces...
TAGTCGTTGGGGAGCATCAGGGTGCTGTCCTTAGGCAGCTCCATCGCGCCGCTCTTTTCCAGCACCTCGCTGACGAACTGGGAGCAGAAATAATGCCGGCGGCGCTGCCAGCGGATATGCAGTGCACACAAGATCAGCCCCAGTGTGTTGAAGCGGTACAATTCGCCCCGCGCCATCATGTGCTCGGCACGGCGGCGGGCGCGGACGTAGGCCTCATCGGTGACATCCAGCGCATACAGCGCGCAGGGGGCATCCCCGCGCAGGCGGAAAACACCCTTGTTCAGGTATTCCTTGCTGGGACCCGCCGGGAACATGGTATAGCCGTTTTTGCGGGTGGAGCTGTACAGACAGTTCAGCTCTTCGTCAAACGCCATGGATGCGTGGGTATAGCTGGCCCCGGTAACGGCATAGACCAGCTTGGACAGCAGCGTGCCGGAACGGGTGAGCAGGATGTAGATGGTTTTCATGGCAGTTTCCTTTATATGTATAGCCGCCGCAGCGGACGGAAAAAGTATTTCTTATAAAACAAGTATAACATAAGTAAAGTCCTTTTTCCACAAAAACGGCTGAACCAACGCAAAAATTGCACAAAGAGACAAAGTTTGCGGAAAATCGGGGACAAAACTGCCCAAGGCGACCTGTTTCTCCATGTATCCCTGCTTGTCAAAGTTTTATCAAAATGTCGGTTTTCTCCCGTCCCGCCTTATTTTTCACGGTCTGCATCCCTGCCGGGCTTCGTGAAATTACTTTATGCGGGAAAGCTTGTTTATGAAATTTGTTTCTTTTTTGCAAACAGAAGCTTCCATTTATTGCTTTTGAAAAGCTTTTGTGTATAATGATAGACAGGAGAATTTGCATTGCATCGTTCTGTGCTGTCTCCCCCTTATGCGGTGTCCGTACCATAAATGGCGCTGCATCTCCTACACAGAGTTATGTAAGGATCAAACGAAAGTAGAGGTACGCAAATATGGCAAAGTTGGATCTTACCAAGTATGGCATCACCGGCACGACTGAAGTCGTGCACAACCCCTCCTACGAGCAGCTGTTCGCCGAGGAGACCAATCCCGCGCTGGAAGGCTACGAGAAGGGTCAGGTCAGCGAGCTGGGTGCTGTGAACGTGATGACCGGCATCTACACCGGCCGTTCTCCCAAGGATAAGTTCATCGTGATGGACGAGAACTCCAAGGACACCGTGTGGTGGACCAGCGATGAGTACAAGAACGACAACCACCCCGCATCTCAGGAAGCTTGGAAGGCTGTCAAGGAGATCGCTCAGAAGGAGCTGTCCAACAAGCGCCTGTACGTCGTGGATGCTTTCTGCGGCGCCAACAAGGATACCCGCATGGCAGTGCGTTTCATCGTGGAAGTGGCCTGGCAGGCACACTTCGTTACCAATATGTTCATCCGTCCCACCGCTGAGGAGCTGGAGAACTTCGAGCCTGATTTCGTTGTTTACAACGCTTCCAAGGCTAAGGTCGAGAACTACAAGGAGCTGGGTCTGAACTCCGAGACTGCTGTGCTGTTCAACATCACCAGCAAGGAGCAGGTCATCGTCAACACCTGGTACGGCGGCGAGATGAAGAAGGGTATGTTCTCCATGATGAACTACTTCCTGCCGCTGAAGGGCATCGCTTCCATGCACTGCTCTGCCAACACCGATAAGGAGGGCAAGAACACCGCCATCTTCTTCGGTCTGTCCGGCACCGGCAAGACCACCCTGTCCACCGATCCCAAGCGTCTGCTGATCGGCGATGACGAGCACGGCTGGGACGACAACGGCGTGTTCAACTTCGAGGGCGGCTGCTACGCAAAGGTCATCAACCTGGATAAGGACTCCGAGCCCGATATCTACAACGCCATCAAGCGCAACGCTCTGCTGGAGAACGTCACTCTGGATGCTGAGGGCCACATCGACTTCGCCGACAAGTCTGTCACCGAGAACACCCGTGTGTCCTACCCCATCAACCACATCCAGAACATCGTCCGCCCCATCTCTTCTGCACCTGCTGCAAAGAATGTCATCTTCCTGTCTGCTGACGCATTCGGCGTTCTGCCCCCGGTCTCCATCCTGACCCCGGAGCAGACCCAGTACTACTTCCTGTCCGGCTTTACCGCAAAGCTGGCCGGCACCGAGCGCGGCATCACCGAGCCCACCCCCACCTTCTCCGCCTGCTTCGGTCAGGCCTTCCTGGAGCTGCACCCCACCAAGTACGCTGAGGAGCTGGTCAAGAAGATGCAGAAGAGCGGCGCCAAGGCTTATCTGGTCAACACCGGCTGGAACGGCACCGGCAAGCGCATCTCCATCAAGGATACCCGCGGCATCATCGACGCTATCCTGAGCGGTGCCATCAACGAGGCTCCCACCAAGAAGATCCCCTACTTCGACTTTGAGGTCCCCACCGCTCTGCCCGGTGTTGACCCCGCTATCCTCGACCCCCGCGACACCTACGCAGATGCCGCTCAGTGGGAAGAGAAGGCCAAGGATCTGGCTGGCCGCTTCATCAAGAACTTCGCAAAGTACGAGGGCAACGAGCACGGCAAGGCTCTGGTCTCCGCCGGCCCCCAGCTGTAAGCTGACAGCACCTCTTACATAAAGAGCTTCAAGCCCCCTGCCCGAACTCTAAGGAGTCCCGGGCAGGGGGCTTTTTATGTCCCGAAAAAATGGCGAAACCTATTTTTTTTTTGCGGAACCATGTTATACTTAGTCCAAATTCTGCACCGCGGCAGGAAGCCTTTCGGGACATATAAGGGGTATTGCTTATGAATAATCAGACAGTCAACGACTACTTCAAGCACCACTGGGCGAAGCTCATCGTCTTTGTGCTCTTTACGGCGGTGGTATCCTTTTTCGCGCCGCTGAAAAGCTTCCAGCTCAAGTGGCTCATCGACTCCAAGAGCAAGCAGGAGGCGCTGGGCTATATGGGGCTGGTGTTCCTCATCACCTTCACCAGCTGGTTTTTCGAACGGCTGAGCCGCCGCTCCTTTACAAAACTCGCCTGCGGTGCCGTGGAGCAGGTACGGGGACAGGTCATGGAGCGGGTGCTGCGCCGCCCGGTGTCCCAATATCAGCGGGAGGGCGACGCAGCCTATCTCTCCCTGCTGACCACCGACCTGCGCACCCTCTACGACGACTATTATATGTCCATCTTCAATATCGTGTTCTGGGGCGGCATCATGCTCTGCGCTCTGGGAATGTACCTCTACATCAGCCCGGTGATGCTGGCGGCGATTTTGCTCGTGACCGTGCCGCCGCTGGTGCTGCCCCGCAAGATGAACGAGCGGCTCAAAGCTGCCCGCGACGCCTTCTCGCTCCAGATGGCGGGCTACACCCAACAGCTCAAAGAGCTTCTGGGCGGGTTTGAGGTCATCCGGGGCTTTCTGCGGGAGGACGCCTACGCCGCCCGCCACCGGGACGCGGCTCGGCAGGCCCGCACCAGCGAGCTGGGCTATCAGCAGAGCCTCAATGCAATGGTGGTCAACACCTCTCTCATCAGCAACCTCATCTTCCCCATCGTCATGCTGGTGGGCCTGTTCCTCGCCTTTGATGGCCGTCTGACGATCGGCACCGTCTCCACCGCCGCCAGCATGGCGAATTTCGTCATCACGCCCTGCAGCCAGATCGCTCAGTGCTGGGCCAAGGTCAGGTCCTCCAAAGGCATCCGCCAGCGGTTAGAAGACGCCATATCCGGCCCGGAAGAAACGCCCAAAGGTCAGCCCATCGGCAGGCTTGAGCACATCGAGTGCCAAGACACCGGCTTTACTTATCCGGGTGCTGCCGCGCCGGTGCTGAGCGGTGTCCGGCTGACCGTTTCCGGGCAGGAAAAGGCCGTTCTCGTGGGCGAGAGCGGCTGCGGCAAGTCTACACTGGCAAAGCTGCTGTTCCAGTACTACCCAGACTATACCGGCAGCATCCTCTTCAACGGCCAGCAGTTGCGCGGCATCGACCGTCAGAGCCTCTACCAGCGGGTGGGCTACATTGCCCAGACCACCTATCTCTTCAACGACACCCTCCGCAGCAACATCTGCCTGGGTGAGGATTTCCCCGAAGAGCAGCTGACCCACGCCGTGGAGACGGCGGGCCTTTCCGACTGGGTAAGCACCCTGCCCGACGGCCTCGACACCCTCATCAGCGAGAACGGCAAGAACCTCTCGGGCGGGCAGCGCCAGCGCATCGGCATCGCACGGCTGGCACTTCGCCGGTACGACCTCATCATCGCCGACGAGATCACCGCCAGCCTCGACCCCGACACCAGCGGACAGGTCATGGAAAATCTGCTCGCTCTCCCCTGCATGGTGGTGGCCATCACCCACGACGTCTCGGGGGCGTTCATGAAACAGTTTGACAAGGTATACCGGGTGGAGCACGGAAGCGTCACGCAAGCATAAAAGGAGAGCCTGTGCCGGGTTTCAGCACATGCCCTCCTCTTGTTTTTACCGGTTATTTTGCCGCGTCGAACTCGGCCAGAATATCCTCCGTGGGAGCCGGGGTCACGAGGCTGACCACCACGCAGACGGCCAGCGAGACGAGGAAGGCGGGCAGAAGCTCATAGATGCCGAAGACGCCGCCCAGCGGGCTGACGATGTACTTCCAGACGAAGACCATCAGGCCGCCGCAGAGCATACCGGCCAGAGCGCCCTGCCAGTTGCAGCGCTTCCAGAACAGGGCGCAGAGCATCACGGCACCATACGCGCCGCCGAAACCGGCCCATGCAAAGCTGACGATGCCGAACACGCTGGAATTGGGGTCACGGGCCAGCACCACGCCCACCACGCTGACGCAGATAATGGTCAGGCGGGCAGCAAACAGGCTCTGGCGTTCGGTCAGCTTCATGTGGCCGAACTCCTGCAGGATGTTCTGGGAGACGCTGGACGCGGCGGCAAGCATCTGGCTGTCGGCGGTAGACATGGTGGCGGCAAGGATGCCCGCCAGGATCAGGCCCGCCAGCACGGCTGCCAGAATGCCGTGCTGTGCAATGAGGTTTGCAATGCGGACGATGACCGTCTCGCTGGAGGAGCCGCTCAGGTACTCCAGCGCGCCTGCCTTGGTCATGCCAAGGCCCACCATGCCGATGATGATGGAGGCTGTCATGGCAATGACGACCCACACGCTGGCAATGCGGCGGCTGAGTACCAGCTTCTTTTCATCCTCAATGGCCATGAAGCGGAGCAGGATGTGGGGCATTCCGAAGTAGCCCAGGCCCCACGCCATGGTGGAGACAATGTCCAGCAGGCTGTACGAGGTGGCCGTACCCTCGGCGGCGTTATGGCTGGCCATCATGGTCAGGTAGCCGGGCAGGCTCTTGGCGTTGGCCACAACGGCATCCCAGCCGCCTGCCGCGCCAATGCCGTACACCAGCACAGCCACAAGGGCCAGACTCATCACGATGGACTGGATGAGGTCGGTGGTGGTAACGGCGCGGAAGCCGCCCGTGATGGTATAGCCCACGATGACACAGGCCGAGACCACCATGGCCGCCATGTAATCCACGCCAAACAGGCTGTTGAACAGCTTGCCGCAGGCGGCAAAGCCGGAGGCTGTGTACGGCACAAAGAATACAATAATTAAAATGGCTGCCATGGCGGTAAGAATATGTTTTTTCTCTCCAAATCGACGAGAGAAAAAGTCCGGCACGGTAATGGCACCAATGCGGGCGGAATACCGGCGCAGACGGCGTGCCACCACCAGCCAGTTGATGTAAGTGCCCACACCAAGGCCAATGGCTGTCCATCCCGGATCCGCAACACCGGTCAGATAGGCAACGCCCGGCAGGCCCATCAGCAGCCAGCTGGACATATCCGACGCCTCGGCACTCATGGCAGTAACCACCGGCCCCAACCGACGGCCGCCCAAATAGAAATCGTCCACTGTATTGTTGCGCTTGGAGCACACAATACCAATAGCCAGCATAGCGATCAGGTACACGGCTATAGAGATCAGAATACAAACTTGTGCACTGGTCATAAACAGTACCTCCAACAAAATTTGGCGCTTTGCAGCACTACCGTTGCAAAGCAATACAATTTATAGTACCATTTTTTGGCGCCGATGTAAAGAACAAGTTGCGTTTTTTCCTTTGATTAGTGCCTATATCCGGCAGGGATAAAAGAATTGACAAGCCGTAGGCAGGTTGCTACAATAAAATTGTATAAAGCTTATATTCCACAAGGAGACGGAAAAATGAAGCAATCGGCAATGCCGCCCCGCACCGGGCGTATAATAGAACTGGATATTGCCAAAGGGTTGGGCATTCTCTCGGTGATCCTGTACAACACCCTGCCCGCCTCGCCTTTGCATACAGCGCTGGGCGGCTATATGATGCCCCTGTTCTTTGTGGTGTCCGGGCTGGTCATGCAAAGGGATGCATGCAGCTTTTCTCTCCGTCGTTTTTGGGAGAAGAACGCTCGGCTGCTGTTTTATTACATTTTATTCAGCGCCATTTATCTGCTGTGCAGCGCGGTGACCTGTATTGCAGGCAACGGCAGCTACAAGGCGCTGGCACTGGATGGCATTGCCGCTTTGGTCGGGTGCGGATTTAATGTGCTTTGGTTTTTCAGCGCCCTGTTTTTTGGCAAACTGCTTTGCAGTCTGCTCACCGGCAGCACGCTGCCCCGCTGGGCACAAGGGTTGTTCCTGGCCGGGCTGTTTTTGCTGGCAGCCGGTATAGGCAGAGCAGTGGACTTTACCGCCCTGTCCGGCGTGGGCCGGGTGCTGGGCATGGTAGGGCTGACAGTTCTTCGCCCCATGGAGGCGGCCTTTTATCTGTTTATTGGTACCCTGCTGCAAGGTGCGTTTCGTTCTTTGCAAAAGCAATGTACCAAGCCGGCGATGGTTGTCGCCTGCGGCATTGGCGGCACTGTGCTGACCGTCGGCTGTGGCTTGCTGGCGCAAGCAGCGCCACAGGATATGTACGATTTGACTGCCTCTCGCCCGCTGCTGAGTTTGGCGGCGGCTGCACTGGGCTGCGCCGGAATCCTCGGTATCAGCCTGGCGCTGGGCAAGGTGCCAATGCTGAACAAAGGTTTCGCCTACTTGGGCGTACACGCTCTGTACCTAATGGCCATTCACAACCAGCCCAATTTATATGGCTGGCTCAACAAGCTATCTGTCAAGCTGTGCGCCGGGTTGCCCGGCTGGTATATGCAGGGCATGTTCTTTCTCCTGCTCACCGTGGCGGCGCTGATAATCGCCATGGGACTGGAGCCGCGACTGGACCCGGTAGTGCGCGCCTTGGCTCGCCGCTGCACCGGACAGAGAAAAGAGCAGACAAACCCGGAGCGCTCTTGACTTTTCGGTCCCGATTTGCTATGATACCAAGGTAACAGCAAGGACGAGAAACAGTACTCCCCCACCCTGTGCAGAGAGAACAGGCGGTCGGTGCAAGCCTGGGCAGGCGGCGGAGGAACCCATCTTTGAGCTGTGCGCCGAACGCAAAGGCTATTAAGGCGTACCGGGAGCTCCCGTTACAGAGCGCGCAGAGTGCAGGCTCAGCCTGAATTTAGGTGGTAACACGGATCAATGATTCGCCCTAAACCGATCGTCACAGATCGGCTTAGGGCTTTATTTTTTGGAGGTTTTTTGTATGAAACTGGAACACTTAGTTGGCGATCGCTTTAAGGAGCGCCCGGCAGACTGCCAGGTAGACAGCCACGCCCTGATGGTGCGCGGCGGCTACATCAAGTATGTGGCAAACGGCATTTACTCCTCTTACCCGCCCTTAAAGCGGGTGCTGAAGAAGCTGGAGCAAATCATGCGGGAAGAGATGGACGCCCTGGACGGTCAGGAAGTGCAGTTCCCGGTGGTGATGCCCGCCTCTCTGTGGGCAGAGTCCGGCCGGTATGAGAGTATCGGCAAGGAGTTGCTGCGCTTTACGGACCGCAACGGTGCCGATATGGTGCTGGGTATGACCCACGAGGAGGCTGCGGTGCAACTGGTGCGAGAATACGCCGGCACCTACACCAAGTACCCCTTTATGATCTATCAAATTCAGACCAAGTTCCGGGACGAGGCGCGCCCCAGAGCCGGGCTGATCCGTGTGCGTGAGTTCACTATGAAGGACGCTTACTCCTTCCACACCAGCCAGGAGGACCTGGACAATTATTACGAAAAGTGCCACAAGGCTTATGAGCGCATTTTTGCCCGCGCCGGTGTGCCGGAAGTGATCTCCGTTGCTTCAGACTCCGGTATGATGGGCGGCAGCGTATCCCACGAATTTATGCTGCTGACCCCCATTGGTGAGGACTCTATTGTGCTGTGCGACGACTGCGGATATAAGGCCAACATGGAGGCTGCCGAGTCTATCCTGGAACCGGTGGAAAATGCCCCCTCCCAGCCGCTGACTAAGGTGCACACCCCGGATATGCACACCATTGAGGAAGTATGCACCTATCTGCACGCCGACCCTAAGGACAGTGCCAAGGCCGTGGTGTACCAGACCAATAATGAAGACAAATATGTGGTACTGTTCCTGCGAGGCGACCTGGAAGTGAACGAGACCAAGCTCACCAACTTTTTGGGTGAGGAAATTCACCCGGCGGTAATTACCGAAGAATGTGGTCTGCACGCCGGCTTTATCGGTCCTGCCAACCTAAACGGCGACTTTACCGTGCTATACGACCGCTCCCTGGAGGGGCGCAACAACCTGTGTGCCGGTGCCAACGAGACGGATTACCACTACACCGGCGTGGATATGCAGCGGGATGTGCCCGGTGCGGAGTACCACGATTTTGCCAAGGTGGTTGAGGGCGGTATCTGCCCCTGCTGCGGCAAAAAGAGCATTCATATTTCCCGTGGTATTGAGGTGGGCAACATTTTCCAGCTGGGCAAGAAGTACACCGAGCCTATGGGTATGACCTATACGGATCGGGACGGCAAGAGCCGTGTGCCGATCATGGGCTGCTATGGCATTGGCGTTGGCCGACTGGCCGCCGCTGTGTGCGAGGCGCACCACGACGACTACGGTCCCATTTGGCCCAAGGCCATTGCCCCCTGGCAGGTGCACCTGTGCGCTGTGCGTGCAGACAATGAAGAAGTGCGTGCCTTTGCCGATACACTGTACAACACCTTGCAGGAGAAAGGCGTAGAAGTGATCTACGATGACCGTTCTGTCAGCGCCGGCGTTATGTTCTCCGACGCAGATCTGCTGGGCGTACCCCTGCGGGTGATCGTCAGCCCCCGGAATCTGAAAAACGGCGTGGTGGAGCTGACCGCCCGGGACAAGAGTTTCTCTGAGACCGCACCCACTGCAGAAGCGGTAGACGCCATTTTGGCCAAGCTGGCAGAATGAGCGTAACGAACCGGCCGATACGCATTTTGTTCGTGTGCCACGGCAACATTTGCCGCTCGCCTATGGCGGAATTCATCTTTAAGGATATGGTGCGGCAGGTGGGACTGGCAGATCAATTTGAGATTGCGTCCGCTGCCACCAGCCGAGAAGAGATCTGGCACGGCAAAGGCAATCCGGTGTACCCGCCTGCCAAGGCAGAGTTGGCTGCCCACGGCTTGTCCTGTGACGGCAAGCGCGCCCGACAGCTGACTGTCGCCGATTATGACTACTACGATCTGCTGCTGGCCATGGATGGCAACAATGTGCGTAATCTGCACCGTATGCTGGGCGGCGACCCGCAGCATAAGATCAAAAAGCTGCTGGACTATGCCCACGGCGGCGATGTGGCCGACCCTTGGTACAGCCGGGATTTCGCCCGCGCTTACCAGGATATCGCCACCGGCTGCCGCGCCCTGCTCACCGCCCTTACAACCAAATAAAAAAACGCCCCGGCACAAAGGCAATGCAACTTTGTACCGGGGTATTTTTATCGGCTTATTTGTCAAACGACGGATTGGTCATATAGTAATTTTTGCTGTTCAGCTTATCGGTGGCTACCCGCAGCCCCTCACCAAAGCGCTGATAATGGACGATCTCCCGCTCCCGCAGGAACTTGATTGGCTGGATAATATCCGGATCGTCTACCAGGCGCAGAATGTTGTCATAGGTGACCCGCGCCTTTTGCTCCGCCGCCAGATCCTCGTTCAGGTCGGCAATGGTGTCGCCCTTTACGCCGATACTCGCAGCGTTCCAAGGGGAGCCACTGGCAGAGGTTGGATACACACCGGCGGTGTGATCCACAAAGTAGGCGGCAAATCCGGGATTTTCTTCGATCTGCTTTTCCGTCAAGTTGCGGGTCAGTTGGTGCACCATGGCGCCGATCATTTCCAGGTGCCCCAACTCCTCCACACCAATGTCCGTAAGCAGACCCTTCAACTCCGGGTACGGCATAGAATACCGCTGGGACAAATAGCGCAGACTGGCACCCAGTTCCCCATCCGGGCCGCCGTACTGACTGATGATAATGGACGCAGCGCGGGGATCCGGGTTCTTAATATTGATGGGGTATTGCAATTTTTTTATATAACTAAACATACCATCTCTCCTTTTCTCTGCATACTATGCAGAGACGCCTGTTTGGGTGCGCATAGAAAGCGAGCCGTCCAAGCAAATTCCGTCCTTTTTGTGCAAATCGGTTGCCACGCAGGGCAAAATGTGATAAAATAAAGGCTCCAAAAAATCCCGCTGTTAGGGCAGAAAGCGAAGGTAGAATCATGGATGTATTTGAGGGAATCACAGCGCTGGCAGATTACGGCGTGCGCACCGGTCTGATTGAAGAGGCGGATCGCACCTGGGCTGTCAATGCATTGCTGGCGGCGCTGAAGCTGGACGCATACGAGGAACGCACCGTCACCGGCCAACCGGCACTGACGGAAATTTTAGACTCTCTGCTGAACTATGCTTGCGCAAACGGGCTGTGCCAGGACTCTGTGGTGTACCGGGATCTGTTTGACACCAAGCTGATGGGTCTGCTGACCCCGCGACCCTCTGCGGTGATCCGCCGATTTTGGGATCTGTACGCAGAGAGCCCCAAGGCAGCCACAGATGATTACTATGCCTTTAGCAAGACCACCAATTACATTCGTGCGGACCGACTGGCCAAGGACGCTAAGTGGATCACTCCCACCCCTTACGGCGATATGGATATAACCATCAATCTATCCAAGCCGGAGAAGGACCCCAAGGCCATTGCGGCTGCCCTGCAAATGAAGCAAAGCGCTTACCCCAAGTGCCAGCTGTGCAAGGAGAACGAGGGCTACGCTGGGCGGGTCAATCACCCGGCACGGCAAAACCACCGGATCATTCCCCTGGAAATGGGCGGCGGCCCCTGGTTCTTGCAGTATTCGCCCTACGGCTACTATAACGAGCACTGTATTGTGTTTAATGGCCGGCATACGCCGATGAAAATCGACCGCAGCGCGTTCCAAAAGCTGTTCGATTTTGTAGAGAAGTTTCCCCACTATTTTGTAGGCTCCAATGCAGACCTTCCCATCGTGGGCGGCTCCATTCTCACCCACGAGCACTTCCAAGGCGGGCACTATACCTTTGCTATGACAAAGGCACCGATAGAGACCGCCTATGCCTTTGACGGATATAAAGATATTGAGGCCGGAATCGTCAAGTGGCCCATGTCCGTACTGCGCCTGCGTGGGGATGAACCGGCGCGCATTTGCGACCTGGCAGACAAAGTGCTGCAAGCCTGGCGCGGCTATACGGACCCGGATGCCTTTATCTACGCCGAGACCGATGGCACACCCCACAACACCATTACCCCCATCGCCCGGTTCCGGAACGGTAAATATGAACTGGACCTGGTGCTGCGCAACAACATTACCACCCCGGCATGCCCGGACGGTCTGTACCACCCCCACCCGGAATACCACCATATTAAGAAAGAGAATATCGGCCTGATTGAGGTTATGGGTTTGGCAGTACTGCCCGCCCGGTTAAAGACAGAGCTGGAGCTGTTGCGTGACGCACTGCTCCATGGCACAGACATTGCCGCCGACGAACGCATTGCCAAACACAAGGACTGGGCAATGGAGATCGCCGCCAAGAACGCCTTAACCGCCGAGAATTGCATAGACATTCTGCAACAGGAAGTGGGCAAAGTCTTTGCCGCCATTTTGGAGCAGTGCGGCGTGTTTGACCGTAATGAAGCCGGTAAAGCCCAGTTTCTGCGCTTCCTAAGCAGCATAGAAACAGCATAAAACAAATAGACGCAAAGAAGCCGCACAGAAATATCTGTGCGGCTTTGTTCTGTGCATTGATAATCAGACTTTGATCTGCACGGCTTTGCGGTACACCGCCAGGGCAATACCGGCGGTGAACAACTCGGTGATCCAAAAGGCATGCCACACACCGGCGGCGCCCAGCACTCGACTCAGCAGGAATGCCAACGGGACGATGATGACCAAATACCGGCAAAGAGAAATCACTAAGGACGGCATGCCCTTGCCCAGTCCCTCCAGTGCACCGGAAGCGGTGGTGGAGACTGCCGAGATGACAAAGCCGATGCTGATGATGCGCAAGGCAGTCTGCCCGGCGGCGATGGTTTCGGGGTTCTGGGTGAACAGCCCCATCAGCTGCCCGGAGGCAAACTGACAGATCA
>ENA-OPBS01002552-OPBS01002552.1-human-gut-metagenome-genome-assembly--contig:-NODE-2552-length-12471-cov-2.388934_pt1 | contig 12471 bp, 8 predicted proteins | sample MGYA00241074_ERZ501463 | MGnify/ENA primary metagenome ERZ501463 (study PRJEB25962, sample SAMEA2042578) | human gut metagenome | biome: human gut; feature: human-associated habitat; material: faeces...
CCTACGCCGCGGCTATCGGCTCGCTCAAGGGCCCGCGCCACGGCGGCGCCAATGCCAAGGTCGTGTCTATGCACGAGGACATCCGCGCGCATGTCTCCAACTGGGAGGACGAGGACGAGGTCGCGGCCTACCTGGGCAAGATCCTCGACAAGCAGGCCTTCGACGGCACGGGCCTCATCTACGGTATGGGCCACGCCGTCTACACGCTGAGCGACCCGCGTGCCGAGGTGTGCCGTCGTTACGCGCGCACGCTTGCCGCCAAGAAGGACCTGGGCGAGGAGTTCGCGCTCATCGAGCGCATCGAGCGCCTGGCCCCGCAAGTGATGCGCGATCACGGCATGACCAAGCCCATCTGTGCCAACATCGACCTGTACACGGGCTTTATCTACAAGATGCTCGGCGTGCCCGAGACGCTCTTTACGCCGCTGTTCGCCGTCGCCCGCATGGCCGGCTGGTCTGCGCACCGCATGGAAGAGCTCTTCTGCGCGCACCGTATCATCCGCCCCGCCTATCGTCCGGTGATCGAGCCGCTGGAGTACAAGCCGCTCGCCGACCGCTAGGACGCGGACCGTTATAGAACTCGAGCGTGGCCAGGGACCCAAGCCCTCGGCCACGCTTTTTATGCCAGTAGAAAGGATCGCAACGAATGATTGTGTTTTCCGATATGGATGGGACGCTGCTGACGAGCGATAAGCAAATGAGCGATGCCACCTGGGCAATGCTCGACGAGCTCGCACGTCGTGGCATCGAGTTTGTTCCCTGCACGGGGCGTCCGCTGTCGGGCATCTTTGAGCCCATTCTCGCCCATCCCGCCGTGCACTACGCGGTCTGTGCCAACGGCGCCAGCGTCTGGCAGCTCGACGAAGATACGCCCACCGACGCCTCGCGCGCCACGTGCATCTTGAGCCGTCCGCTCGACCGTGGCATTGCCCACCGCATCCATCGCATTGCCGCCGGCCACGATGTGACCTTCGATATCTTCGCGGATGGGCAGTGCTTCCTCCCCCGCTCGCTATACGGGCGTCTGGATGAGTTCTGTGGCGGCGACCCCCACATCGCGGCTTCGCTCAAGCGCACACGAACACCGATCGACATGGATATCGACAGCAAGATCGACGAGGTCGAGACGCTCGAACGCATCGCCATGTACTGGCACGACCCGGCCGATCGCGACGCCATCGCGGCGGCGCTCGACACGCTCGGAGGCATTGAGGTCACGCGTTCTTACGCCATGAATATCGAGGTCATGGGTGAGGGCGCCACCAAGGGGACGGCCCTCACGTGGTTATGCGAGCACCTGGGCGAGCGTCTCGCCGACGCCTGGGCATTCGGCGACAACATCAACGACATCCCCATGCTGCAGGCAGCGGGCCTGAAACTGGGGGCCCGCCCCGAGGAGCTGAATATCACCGACCCGGCGCTCATCGAGAGCATCCATGCCCGGTATGATGGATACCATTCTGAACCTTGGTCTGAATGAGACCGTTGTTAACGTAATCGCTGAGAAGTCCGGCAACCCTCGTTGGGCTTGGGACTGCTATAGAAGATTTATCCAGATGTATTCCGACGTTGTTATGGAAGTAGGTAAGAAGTACTTCGAGCAGCTGATCGATGCAATGAAAGAGAAGAAGGGTGTTAAGCAGGACGTTGAGCTTACTGCTGATGATCTGAAGGAGCTGGCTGGCCAGTTCAAGGCTGAGTATAAGGCTAAGATCGGTGTAGACTTCCCTGATGATCCCAAGGAACAGCTGATGGGCGCTATCAAAGCTGTATTCCGTTCCTGGGACAACCCGCGTGCAAACGTTTATCGTCGTGACAACGATATCCCTTATTCCTGGGGTACTGCTGTTAACGTACAGTCAATGGCATTCGGTAACATGGGTGATGACTGTGGTACCGGTGTTGCATTTACCAGAGATCCGGCTACCGGTGCTAAGGGCCTGTTCGGTGAGTTCCTGACCAACGCACAGGGGGAGGACGTAGTAGCAGGTGTTCGTACACCTATGAAGATCGCTGAGATGGCTGACAAATTCCCTGAGGCATTTGCTCAGTTCCAGGAAGTATGTAAGACTCTGGAAGATCATTACAGAGATATGCAGGATATGGAGTTCACTGTTGAGCATGGTAAGCTGTACATGTTACAGACCAGAAATGGTAAGAGAACCGCTCAGGCAGCTCTGAAGATCGCTTGTGATCTGGTAGATGAGGGCATGAGAACCGAGGAAGAGGCAGTTGCAATGATCGATCCTCGTAACCTGGATACTCTGTTACATCCTCAGTTCGATACCGCTGCTCTGAAGGCTGCAACTCCTATCGGCAAGGGTCTTGGTGCTTCTCCCGGAGCTGCATGTGGTAAGATCGTATTCACCGCAGAAGATGCAGAAGAATGGCATGCAAGAGGAGAGAGAGTTGTTCTGGTTCGTCTGGAGACCTCTCCTGAAGATATCACCGGTATGAAGGCTTCCCAGGGTATCCTGACCGTTCGTGGTGGTATGACCTCTCACGCAGCAGTAGTTGCTCGTGGTATGGGTACCTGCTGTGTATCCGGATGTGGCGATATCGCTATGGATGAGGAGAACAAGCAGTTCACTCTGGCTGGCAAGACCTTCCATGAAGGTGACTGGCTGTCCATCGATGGTACTACCGGTAACATCTATGATGGCGAGATCAAGACTGTTGATGCTACCATCGCCGGTGAGTTCGGCCGTGTAATGGCTTGGGCTGACAAATATCGTAAGTTAAAAGTTCGTACCAATGCAGATACTCCTGCAGATGCTAAGAAGGCTCGTGAGCTGGGCGCTGAAGGAATCGGTCTGTGCCGTACTGAGCATATGTTCTTCGAAGAGGACAGAATCGCAGCATTCCGTGAGATGATCTGTTCCGACACTGTAGAGGAGAGAGAAGCAGCACTGGAGAAGATTCTGCCTTATCAGCAGAACGACTTCAAGCAGCTGTATGAGGCTTTGGAGGGCAACCCTGTTACCATCCGTTTCCTAGATCCGCCTCTGCATGAGTTCGTTCCTACCGAGGAAGCTGACATTGAGAAGCTGGCTAAGGCACAGGGCAAGAGCGTTGAGACGATCAAGACCATCATCGCTTCCCTGCATGAGTTCAACCCTATGATGGGTCACAGAGGATGCCGTCTGGCTGTTACTTATCCTGAAATTGCCAAGATGCAGACCAAGGCTGTTATCCGTGCGGCAATCGAGGTTAAGAAGGCACATCCCGACTGGAATGTAGAGCCCGAGATCATGATTCCTCTGGTATGTGAAGTGAAGGAGCTTAAGTACGTTAAGAAGATCGTAGTAGAGACCGCTGACGCTGAGATCGCAGCAGCAGGCATCGACATGAAGTACGAAGTAGGTACCATGATCGAGATCCCGCGTGCAGCTCTGACCGCTGACGACATCGCAAAAGAGGCTGAATTCTTCTGCTTCGGTACAAACGACTTAACTCAGATGACCTACGGCTTCTCCCGTGATGATGCAGGTAAGTTCTTAAATGCTTACTATGATACAAAGATCTTCGAGAACGATCCATTTGCAAAACTTGACCAGAACGGTGTTGGTAAGTTAATGGATATGGCAATCAAACTTGGTAAACCAGTAAATCCAAAACTTCATGTTGGTATCTGTGGAGAACACGGTGGAGATCCTTCTTCCGTAGAATTCTGCCACAAGATTGGTTTAGACTATGTTTCCTGCTCACCATTCCGTGTACCAATCGCTCGTTTAGCAGCAGCTCAGGCAGCTATCAGCAATAAATAAGAGTACTCATTCTTTGGAGAAGGTTGTGTATAAAAAAACCCATATCAGCGTTGATTCGCTGATATGGGTTTTTTGGATGTCTGCAAGAAAAGAAAGTATTGTAAGTGGAATTGCATGTTCTCCATTTTCATATCTGGAATAAGTGCGCTGGTTTACATTCAGCAGCTTTGCAATATATTCCTGTGTATAATCGGAATCTTCTCTCAAATCTCGGATTCTTTGAATATTCATTTAAATGTCTCGTTTGCTTTTGTTCATAAAGAAACTAACATATGAAAATCGGTGTTATTTTTGTTTAGCAACGACTTATCGGCTTGATACTTGTCAAACTAAATGGTAAAATTAAACCACACTAGGACAGGTCTACCTTGCTGTATGTAACCCAATCCTAAGACTAAAGCTTCGGAGGAGTGTGTAAAATATGCAGGAATTAAAAAAGCTTCCAGTCGGTTTTGAGAACTTTCAGGAAATTCGGAAGTTAGACTTTTATTATGTGGATAAAACAAAATTGGTAGAGCAGCTTCTTGAAAATTGGAGTAAAGTGAATTTATTTACCAGACCACGCCGATTTGGAAAAACCTTAAATATGAGTATGCTTAAGAGCTTTTTCGAGATTGGAACAGACACAGCATTATTTGATGGCCTTTATATTTCGCAGAATGAAGAACTTTGTAAGGAATATATGGGAAAGTATCCTGTTATATTTCTGTCTCTCAAAGGTGTAGATGGACTAACATTTGAAGAAGCACGGTCTGCCCTGTGTGAGTTGATTGCTGGCGAGGTGAGACGATTTAAGTTCTTGCTGAACAGTAGCAGACTGGACAATGACGAAAAGAATATATATCGTGATTTGATTTCAATTCAAGGGGAACAGGAAACTACTCTTGCAACGAAGCTGAAATTCTCACTTAAGAAAATTTCAGAACTTTTATATCAACACTATGGTCAGAAAACGATTGTTTTGATCGACGAGTATGATGTTCCACTTGATAAGTCCTTTCAGCATGGCTATTATAGAGAAATGGTGGCACTTATTCGTGGATTGTTCGGTGAAGCACTTAAAACAAATGATTTTCTACAGTTTGCTGTATTAACAGGATGCCTTCGGGTTTCCAAAGAGAGCATCTTTACTGGCTTGAATAATTTTAAGGTTTATTCGGCAGACGATGTTCGATATGATGAAGAATTCGGCTTTACGAATGAAGAAGTAAAAAAATTGCTGGAAGACTACAATCTGCAGAAGCATTTCACAGAAGTGAAGGAATGGTATGATGGCTATCGTTTTGGTAATGCAGATATTTATTGCCCATGGGATGTAATCAATTATGTTGACGATTTGGTAAGTGAGGCTAAATCGCAGCCAAAGGCATATTGGATTAACAGTAGTGGAAATGATCTTGTAAAACGATTTATCGACATGGCAGATAAAACTACAAAGGATGAAATCGAACAATTGATTGTGGGAGAGGCAGTCGAAAAGAGAATCCGTTTGGATCTGACCTACGACGAGATTGATAACAGCATTGATAATTTGTGGAGTGTTCTTTTTACAACCGGATATCTCACAAAAAATGGTGATGTAGAAAATGGGATGTATAGATTGATCATTCCAAACAAGGAAGTCAGGGAAGTCTTTCTTTTACAAATCCGTGACTGGTTTGACCAGGTAGTTGCGAATGACCACGCATCTACGGAAAAAATCAACAGGGGTTTTCTGGAAGGAAAGACAGATGACATCCAGCGGGAACTTACAATGTTTCTTGGCGAAACAATCAGCGTTTTAGATACGAAAGCAAGAAACGAAGAAAAAGAGATTTTTTATCATGGTATTCTGATCGGTATTTTAAAAAATTATTCGGGCTGGGCGGTTAAATCGAATAGAGAATCTGGTGATGGATATGCAGATATTTTGCTTAAGCCTAAGAATCCAGATGTGGGAATCGTGATAGAACTGAAATACGCACATTCCATGAATGAACTTGACAAGGCGTGTAAACGAGCTATGGGGCAGATTAAGAATCACAGATATGACACAGAACTCCGTGAGGATGGACGAAACGATCTTCTTGCATACGGAATTGCATTCTGTAAAAAACGTTGCAAAGTCGTAGTTGAAAAACTATAAAATATAAAAATCAGCACTGTTTCCATCGAGGAAGCTGTGCTGATTTGTTGCTTTTTCAAGGTGAAGGAAAAAATGATTATAGACAGATCAAAACAACAGAAAAATCTTCTGGAAATGTTACAGGAAAAAAATGAATACATCAGTGCTCCATGCAATGGCAATGGAATCTGCGGAAAATGTATTGTGCGGTACAAAAGCGGAGCAACAGAACCGACGAAGCAGGATAGAGAGTTTTTATCGGAAAAGCAGTTGGAGCAAGGCTATCGTCTGGCATGCCAGTCATATCCAACGGAAGAATACAAAGTTGAAATTCCGGAACTGGAAGAAACGATAGAAGTCCTTTCGCAGTGGGAGAATCAGAGAACAGAAGAAATTCTGAAAAATACAGCAGAAGGAACGGCAGAGAAAACAGAAAATGCACTTTATGGAATCTGCATCGACATCGGAACAACGACTCTGGCGGCACTGCTTGTGAATCTGGAAACAGAAGCAGACTGCCAGACTGCCGTATCCGTTAATCACCAGAGAGCTTATGGCTCGGATGTGCTTTCAAGAATTTCTGCATCTAATGGTGGAAAAAAGTGGGAGATACAACGGTGTATCCGGCAGGATCTTCAGAAACTGATCCGGGAGCTTCTTCAAAAAGAAAAGATAACGGAACAGCAGATAAAAAGGATCGTGATTGCAGGAAACACAACGATGTGTCATCTGCTTCGCGGATTTTCATGTGAGACGCTGGGAGTGGCGCCTTTTCTGCCAGTTGACCTTTCATGGATGGAAGGCAGTGCTGCAGATTTTCTTGGAATGAAAGAATTGGATACAAAAGTTGTGATTTTGCCTGGGATCTCAGCGTTTGTAGGGGCTGATATCATGGCTGGCATTGCAAAAATGAATATGCACAGATCCGAAGGATATCATTTGCTGCTGGATATTGGAACGAATGGGGAGATGGTGCTTGGAAATTGCCGTCATATGTATGTGACGTCCACGTCTGCAGGACCGGCGTTTGAAGGCGGAAATATTTCCTGTGGCATGGCGAGCATTCCGGGAGTGATCTCCCATGTTTTCATGGAGGAGACAGGGAAAGCCGGATTTCAGGTGATCGGTGAAGCAGATGGAGAAAATAAGAAGAAGCAGCAGGCAATCGGAATCTGCGGAACTGGTATGATCGATCTGGTGTATGAACTCCGGGAGCATCAGATGATCGATGAACATGGAACATATTCGGATCTTTATTTTGACACCGGATATGAGCTGGCAGGAAAAGTAAAATTCACGCAGAATGACATCCGGGAAATTCAGATGGCAAAAGCGGCGATCCGCGCAGGAGTGGATATTTTAGTAAAAAAAGCGGGTATTGCGTTTGACGAAGTGGACGACTGTTATCTTGCAGGTGGATTTGGAACTAAGATAGATATCACAAAGGCGGCAGGGATTGGACTGATCCCAAAAGAACTTGAGGTGAAAACGATCCCGGTCGGAAATACCGTTCTTGCAGGGACAAAAGAGGTTTTACTTGGCAGAATTTCAAAAGACGAACTTGAAAAGATCCAGACCATGGCAGATGTCATCAATCTGGCAGAAGAAAATGATTTTGAGGAGCTGTATCTCTCTTACATGGATTTTTAAGTAAACGGCAGATAAAAATTCTTGTATTGAAAAGAAAAAATAAGTCTGTTATCATATAAGTATATGGTTTGTACGGAAGAAAAAAGAATTTGACAGGTTGCTGAAACCACTACAAATGGAGAAGGACTGGCACAAGGGCATATGACAAGAAAACATACAATATTAATTGTGGACGATGCAAGACATAACAGGACTGCATTGCGGGAAATTTTAAATGACAATTATATCGTGCTTGAAGCAGAAAATGGACAGAATGCATTAGCAGTTTTAGAGGAGAAGTATCAGGCGGTAACTGTGATCATTCATGACCTGATCATGCCGGACATGAGCGGACTGGAACTCTTAGAAATTTTTCACAAAGATGTAAGATATCAGAATATACCTGTGATCGCGATGTTGAGAGGCATCAATGATGAGATCGAGTGCAAGTGTCTGGAATACGGAGCATGGGATTTTATGCGGAAACCTTATGATCCGATGATCGTGCGTTTTCGTGTAAAGAATGTGATCGAGCGCAGTCAGATGAGAGTGGATGATGAATTAAAGTACCGTGCGGAGTATGATGTGCTCACCGGCATTTTGAACAAATCAAAGTTCTTTTATAATACGAGAAATATGCTGAATATTTTCGGTACGGAAGATTTTGTGTTCATCAGGATCGATATTGAAAAATTCCAGCTGATCAATTCCTTTTTTGGAATGGATGAGGGTGATAATTTATTAAAGTATATGGCAGATTATCTGCAGAATGTGGAAAAAGAATATCGTTATATTACTTATGGAAGAATTGAGGCAGATATTTTTGCGGTATGCTTTTCTTATGAAAATGAGAAAGAGATCACAGACTTTGTGAAGAAATTCACGAATCAGATGGAAAAATATCCTCTGGATTTTGATATCACGCCTTTCTTTGGGATATATCTTGTGAAAAACCGTGATCTTTCCATCAACGAAATGTATGACAAAGCCAATCTTGCATCCAAAAACTGTAAGGGAAATTATATCCAGAACTATTTCTTTTACACAAAAGAGATGAGCGAGGAGATCATCAAGGAGCAGCGCATCATCAACAATATGAAGAATGCGCTGAAGAACGAAGAGTTTGTGCTGTATTTGCAGCCCAAATATGAACTTCAGCGAAATTCCATTGCAGGAGCAGAAGTTTTGGTGCGATGGATCACAGCAGATGGCAGGATGATATCGCCGGGAGAATTTATCCCGGTATTTGAGAGGAACGGTTTTATCCTGAAGCTGGATCAGTATGTCTGGGAAAAGACATGCCAGTTGCTTGCGGGATGGAGAGATGAGGGAAGAAAAATATTTCCGGTTTCCGTCAATATTTCGCGTGTAAGTCTTTATAATCCCAAAATTGTGGATGTGATCTGTGGACTGACAGAAAAATACAATATTCCACCGGAATGGCTGCAGTTAGAGCTGACAGAGAGTGCATATACAGGAAACCCAAAAGCAATCAAAGAGATGATGGAGCAGCTGCAGAAAAAAGGTTTTTCTATTTTAATGGACGATTTTGGAAGCGGTTATTCCTCGCTGAATGTACTAAAAGATATTGCGGTTGACGTCTTGAAAATTGATATGAAGTTTCTGGATGGTTCCGGAGATGATGGCAGGAGTGAAAACATTCTGGCATCGGTAGTCCGCATGGCGAAGTGGCTGAATATGCCGGTCGTTGCTGAGGGTGCGGAGCGCAAAGAGCAGGTATCGTTTCTGCACAGTATCGGATGCGAATATGTGCAGGGATATTATTTTGCAAGACCAATGCCGGTAAAAGAATATGAAAAGCTGTTGTATGAACAGCCATACTTTGAAGATGATGCGACAAGAGGAACATCCAACGATACGAATGCCATCTGGACAGCGAATATGCAGATGGAAATGATTTTCTCCAACATGATGCAGGCAGCCGCAATTTATGAGTACAGCGACGGAAATATTGAAGTGGTGCGTGTAAATGACGCTTATTTTGACATGTTTGGTTATCATGACACAGACCGTGTGCACAAAGAGATTGAGGGATCCATTGATCATGTTGACAGAGAAAGGTTTATGGATACTTTTGCACAGGTTGTGGAGAATCAAAGTACTGCGGAATGTGAAGTGAAACGTTTTCTCGAGTCTGGCAGGGAAATCTGGATCAAGCTCCGCCTGAAGTATATTAACAGGGTAGGGGAACGCCATATTATTTTTGGATGCATTGACGATATCACGGTCCAGCGGGAGATGGACAATGAACTTGCAAAGTACCGTCTTGCACTGATGGAAGAAGAGGTAAACGAGAAAATCATGCTTGTCGTGGATGATATGGAGATTAACCGGGCATCGCTGGAGAGTATTTTTGAAACAGATTACCGTATCCTGCAGGCAGGAGATGGGGAAGAGGCACTTCGTATTTTAGAGGAACAGAATTATAAAGTGGATATGATCCTGTTAGATCTGATGATGCCTGGCATGAATGGACAGACTTTTATGCAGGAAAGGAAGAATGATCCAAGGATCTTAAATATTCCGGTGGTGATCATCACGGCGGATGATACAACAGAACAACAGGTATTGACGATGGAATTAGGTGCAAGCGATTATATTGTAAAACCGTTTATTCCGGAGATCGTGACCAGACGTGAGCAGTATGTCAGGGATTCCACACGGCGAAAAAAAGAAGTTCTGCAGGAGCATCAGAAGTAGTGGATAAGCAAAAAAAACTGCGCGTGTTTTATTCAGATATCAGTGCCTTGCGTGACAGATCAGATCAACCACAGCTGTGGGAGTTTTTGTGCTGCGCCAGACAACAGAAAATAAAACAATGTAAAAATGAAGATGACAGGCTTCGTGCCTTTGGGGCAGGGCTGTTATTGGAATACGGTCTGCGGCAGTATGGTTACACGCAGACAATACCTGTGGGATCGCCTGCAGCAGCAGAGTTGGAGCAGACCGGACAAACACGGTCTTTGCAACAGGTAAGATTCGTTTATGGTAAAAATGGGAAGCCGTATCTTGGGACAGGGCAGGGAGAACGGCTTCCGCTTATGTTTAACCTCAGCCATTCGGGCATGTATGTGGCAGCAGCTTTTGGCACAGAGGATGTAGGTGTGGATGTGGAGCTAATACGCACCGGAAAACAGAAGATCGCACAGCGTTTTTTTGCAGAAGATGAGAGAAAATATCTGGAAAAATGTTGGACGGATGAGGCTTTTACCGGAATATGGACGAGGAAGGAAGCCTACATCAAGGCGGTTGGAACAGGGATCGCAATGTCTTTGGATTCTTTTTCCACGATGGAAGAACAGGTGGGAGAATATTATCTGAAAACATGGAATGTCGAACGGGATGTCTGGCTGTCTGTTTGCCGGAAAGGGAGTGCGATCGAACGCTGTCTGCCGGAGAAAATCGCATTAGAACAGGTGTTTTTATAAGAGACAGATCTGCAGATCATAATGAGAATGGTACAGGATCAGTACCGATAGAGATGGAAAATGGAGGTTGGGATTCATGTATGACGAGTTGACCGAACAGGACATAAAAAAAATGGAAGAAGAGATTGAGTATCGGAAGCTGGTTGTGAGAAAAAATGCGCTGGAAGCAGTCAAAGAAGCACGTGCGCATGGTGACCTCAGTGAAAATTTTGAATACCATGCAGCAAAAAAAGACAAAAATCAGAATGAGAGCCGTATCCGTTATCTGGAGCGTATGCTGAAGACTGCGGAAGTAATCGATGATTCATCTGCGGATAATGAAGTGGGTATTAACAATACGGTAACTCTTTACTGTGAGGATGATGATGAGACGGAAGTATATAAGCTGGTAACCTCGGTTAGGGGAAGTTCACTGAATGGACGCATCAGCATTGAATCACCGATGGGAAAGGCACTGCTTGGACACAAAGAAGGTGACAGGGTGTATATCGAAGTACAGCCGGGAGCCGGATATTATGTAGAAATCAAAAAGATAGATAAAACAGGAGAAAGCGAAGAAGATACGATTCGTAAATTCTAGGGTTTTAGTTCACATTGTTGGATATAGAGAATAAGAATAAGATAGAGGAGAAAATGAGATACTATGGATCAGAAATTATATGATCAGGTAGAACCAAAGGCAGAGTTCCTGATACAGGCATTACCGTATATCCGGGATTTCAGTGACAAAATTGTGGTAATCGAGTATGGATGCCGTAAGTATTTAAGTCCGATTGATGAGCAGACACTGATGAAAGATATTGCACTGCTTAAGACGGTTGGCATGCGGCCGGTTGTAGTACATGATACGCCGATGGGAGCGGACAAGTTTCGTGAGAATAAAAGGATTGCTAAGCTGATTGAGCTGTGCGGTGTGAAAGCCATCGGTATCTGCGGCATGGATCTGGATACGCTGCATATGGCATTAGATAATGATTTTATCCCGGTTATCGTACCGAATGACATTGATAATGAATATGAATTGATTGATCCGAAAGATGCATCATTAGAAGTAGCAGTCGGCTTAAAGGCGGACAAGTTAGTCTATCTGTCATCCCACAGAGGTATCTGGAAGGATGTGGAACGCACTAAGGTGTATCCGAGACTTACCGTAGATGAAGTCCATCAGCTACTGGATGAGGGAAAAGTGACAGAAGGTGTGATAAGCAGAGTAGAACGCGGATTCCGTGCAGTCGAACAGGGGGTAAACCGTGTACATCTGGTAGATGGACGTATACCACACGCACTGATTCTGGAATTTTTCAGCAAAGCAGGTGTCGGAACCATCATTATCAAAGAAAAAGATATTCTGTATCCGCATGAGTTAGAATTGGACGAATAAGGAAAGATCTCTTGAATTATTGCATATATACAAGTATAATAGCACTGTATTAGGCGATGCCTTGATCCACGTCTGTTAGGGAAAATTCTCTGACAGGCGTGTTTTTTGCTTTACAGGAAATTGCTTTCCTGTAAAGTAAAA
>ENA-OPBS01002557-OPBS01002557.1-human-gut-metagenome-genome-assembly--contig:-NODE-2557-length-12458-cov-3.237201_pt1 | contig 12458 bp, 12 predicted proteins | sample MGYA00241074_ERZ501463 | MGnify/ENA primary metagenome ERZ501463 (study PRJEB25962, sample SAMEA2042578) | human gut metagenome | biome: human gut; feature: human-associated habitat; material: faeces...
CTGCTAAAAAAGAAGAATTTTTTTGCAGATCGTATTGCACGTCACGTTTAATCTAAAAACATCTTTGACCCCATCCATTGTCTCATATGTTCGATCATTTTCCTGTCAGGTTCGATATATACGCATGAGTTTTTCTGATCGAGAGAAATCATAACGGCATAGACGTCGGCATTTTCATTTCCTGAAGTGAAATCATATGTTTTGTCAGGATGGAAAGCGTTCAGCCGCGGAGATTTTTTCGGAGCAATGATCTCGGCAGACTGAATATCAAAACTGAGCATATGTTTTCTTTTGGACTTGTTGTAAATGGCATCGATCTGAAGATCATGGTTTAAGATCATATATTCATATTCCACATTGAGCTTTGGAAAGATAAAATAAAAAGCGATCATCAGGATCAAAACTGCGATAAGAAATGACAGAAAACCGACCAGAGGCATTCCTAAAACAGCAACAGCGACTGCAAGAACGATGATAAGTATGCTGATGAGAATGCCGGAAGTTTTTTGTTTGCGGGGTACGAGTTGTTCATATAATGCGTCATTCATAGTTATTTGTTTCCTTTCAAGTAATTTATGACCATCATAGCGATCTTAAATGTCATGGCGTCGTCAAAGAGACGAAGATCCAGACCTGTCTGTTTTTCAATCTGTTCCAGACGGTAGATAAGAGTGTTTCTGTGCATATGGAGTTGTCTGGCGGTTTCGGCAATGTTTAAGTTGTTTAAAAAGAAACGGTTGACTGTTGCCATAAGTTCGGGGTCAAGCGTTTTCGGTATAGGAGAACCGAATATTTCAGACAGAAAGTTCTCGCACAGTGAAACAGGAAGACGATAGATCAGTCTGCCGATCCCGAGTTCGTTATACGGGAAAATATTTTGTTCTGAATAAAAGAGCCTTCCGACTTTCAACGCAAGATTCGTTTCCTGAAAAGCTTTTTGAATATCGGCAAGCGTGTTCATTACAGAACTGTATGAGAGGCGGACACGGATAAGCGCCTCGGTATTGAGCGTATCAACGATCGTCTCCGCAATATGTCTCATATCTTCAAACGTCTCGTTTTGGCAAAGCGGACGTATGACTGCAAGCAGCGTTTCCGTAAGGGGAACGATATAAGTTTTTGAACGGCAGGACAGTAGATTTTTCAATATTGCGCCTGAAGTTTCATCAAAGTGTTTTCCTTCTATAAGGAAAAGAATTCGTTTTTCCTCCGGATCAATGTGAAGTCTCGATGCCCGATCGGAAATTTCATAGTGCGGGATATTCCCGGTCATCAGTCCCTGCAGAAAATCAGTGCGGTTATATTTTTCTTTGTAAGCTGTGCAAAGACAGTGGATCTGTGTCAGCGCAGGTTCGATCTGTTCAGGCGCTGCACCGGATACCTCAAGCGAGATTCCGGTAATTTTTTTTAATTCAAGCAGAGCTTTGTTTAGTTCATTCATCTGTGCTGTAGTTTCTGTTTTGCGGTTTGTAGTCTGTTCAGTATTTTCTCCCATAGATTAACCTCGTTTTGAATAAAGAGGCCGCACCTGTAATAAGTGCAGCCCCCTTTAAATTCTTATTATAAGCAGTATTGTCAGAAATGAGATCCTGATCAAACCGGGCGTTCTGACACTATGTAACTGCTGTTTTGATTTTAAATCATTAGTTTGTAATCGTCAACTCGGTTTCTTTGTCAAATACGTGAATTTTTTCCATATCAAGCGCGAATACGGCTTTATCGCCTGTACGCAGTGTCGTACGAGGATTTACACGAGCTGTCATCTGTGTTCCTTCCACGTCAAAGTAAAGGAATACTTCAGCGCCGAGCAATTCGTATACTTTGATCTCAGATTCAATAATGCTGTCCGGTGAATTGCTGATAAATGCCTGAGAATCATGTACGTCTTCAGGACGGATGCCGAGAACAACTGTTTTTCCGTCATAGTTTCCGTTGATAAGAGCCTGTTTCTTGGAAGCAGGAACTTTTAATACATGTTTTCCTACAGTCAATGTTACATCATCACCTTTTACAGAGCATACGGCATCCATAAAGTTCATCTGAGGAGATCCGATAAATCCTGCAACGAACAGGTTGCACGGTGTATTGTAAAGGTTCTGCGGTGTATCGACCTGCTGAACGACTCCGTCTTTCATAACGACGATTCTCGTTCCGAGAGTCATGGCTTCTGTCTGGTCATGTGTTACATAGATGATCGTTGCGCCGAGGTTTTCGTGAAGTTTTGAAATCTCGATACGCATCTGGACTCTCAGTTTTGCGTCAAGGTTGGAAAGAGGTTCGTCCATAAGGAATACTTTCGGATTACGAACAATGGCACGTCCCATGGCAACACGCTGTCTTTGTCCTCCCGAAAGAGCCTTCGGCTTCCGGTCGAGCAGTTTGTCAAGGTCAAGGATTCTTGCCGCTTCACGGACTTTTTTGTCGATTTCTGCTTTCGGTACTTTACGAAGTTTCAGACCAAACGCCATATTATCATATACTGTCATGTGCGGATACAATGCGTAGTTCTGGAATACCATTGCGATATCACGGTCTTTCGGTTCTACGTCGTTCATAACTTTTCCGTCGATTTTGAATACTCCGTCGGAAATATCTTCCAAACCTGCGATCATACGAAGTGTTGTAGATTTACCGCATCCGGACGGACCGACGAAGATGATGAATTCTTTATCTGCGATTTCGAGGTTGAAATCTTTTACTGCATGGAATCCGTTCGGATAAATTTTCTGAACGCCTTTAAGTGATAAACTTGCCATTTTATGTTCCTCCTAAAAATAAACTTGTTTTTCTGGATTTTTCTTATGAGATAAGTATAACCGTAAGCCAGAAACAGAACAATGTCATGAGTGACTAAAAAAAGCGGCGGAAAGTGTACATGTTGACGAAAAATGAGAAATCAGATACAATAGCACTGTTATAAGCGATGAAAACAGTAAAGAAAAGAGGAATAAAATTATGGCAAATCCAATCGTTACATTTGAGATGGAAAACGGCGATATCATGAAAGCGGAGCTTTATCCCGAGATTGCGCCGAATACGGTAAATAACTTTATTTCATTGATTAATAAAGGATTTTACGACGGTCTGATCTTTCACCGTGTGATCCGCGGATTTATGATCCAGGGCGGATGTCCGAACGGAAACGGAATGGGTGGTCCGGGATACGCGATCAAAGGCGAGTTTGCACAGAACGGTTTCCAAAACGATCTTGCACATGATCCGGGAGTTCTTTCCATGGCTCGTGCAATGCATCCTGATTCTGCGGGAAGCCAGTTTTTTATCATGCATGAAAAATCACCGCATCTGGACGGCGCTTATGCGGCGTTTGGAAAGATCACGGAAGGAATGGATATTGTAAATAAGATCGCAGAAACCGCAACAGATTACAGCGATCGTCCGCTTGAAGAGCAGAGAATGAAAAAGGTGACTGTAGAATTGTTCGGAGAAACATATGACGAACCGGAGACAGTATAAGCTGTAAAGGCAAAAAAGAAAAGTAAAGATGCTGACATATTCCCCTTAGGCAGGCAAGGAAACGAAAACCTGTTTAAGGGGATTGTTATGTCACAGTATTTACAGCCGATATTCCATAATGTAATCATCCATGAAAAAGCCGTTTCCGATATCATTTTTCTGAGCGTCGATCGTCTGAAAACCAAAGTGACGGTATACGTTCAGAGAGTGATCGTTGTGCTTATTACATGTCAGCCAAATGGCGGAACAATTTCGCTGCCGACATAAATTTTTTAGAAAATCAAACAAAAATGCGGCTAAATGTCTGCCGCGGTATTGTTTGGCAATGTACAGTTTGCTCAAAAACATCCTTCCGTCCTGATCCTGCCTGATCGCCATATATCCGCACAGTTTTCGGTTGCCGAGAAGCCGGTAGTATTCGTATCCGGTAAGAACCTGATCTTGTAAAGCCGGATAAGACTGAAAACGTGACAGCATATATTCTACCTGCTCTTTGCCGATGATCGGCGTGAAATGTTCATGCCAGATCACATCTGCCAAAGCGGCGATCTCTTGAAGATCCTCGTTAGTTTCTGCCTTGCGGATTGTAAACGGTTGATCCGTTCGATTGTCTGAAGATGTCTGATCCATGAGAAATATTCCCCCTTCTTTTTTTATCAAATATTATAGTACAAATAACATATTTTCCGCAACTTTCTAAAAATAATATTAATTATTAGCACTCAACACAAAAGAGTGCTGATTTTCTATTGACTTTTAAATATTGCCGTACTAGAATGTCTGTTAGACATAAAAAACAGATCGCATGAAGCCGATGTATATAAAGTATACCGGGAGATGCGTAAGTCATAAAATCAAAAAAAGATAAGGAGTGTTTACAATGGCAGTGAAAAAAGGAACATTATCGATCGACAGCGAAAATATATTTCCGATTATAAAGAAATGGGTGTATTCGGATCATGATATTTTTGTGAGGGAACTTATATCAAATGGCTGCGATGCGGTTACGAAGCTGAAAAAGCTTGATATGATGGGAGAATATGAACTTCCCGAAGATTATAAGGCAAAGATCGAAGTAATTGTCAATCCGGAAGAAAAGACAATGAAATTTATCGATAACGGTCTTGGTATGACAGCCGAAGAGGTAGAAGAGTACATTACGCAGATCGCATTTTCGGGAGCGACACAGTTTCTTGAAAAATATAAAGATAAAACGACAGAAGACGATATGATCGGTCATTTCGGACTTGGATTTTATTCTGCATTTATGGTGGCGGATGAAGTTCAGATCGACACATTGTCTTATAAAGAAGGCGCATCTGCCGTACACTGGGCAAGTCAGGGAGGTACGGAATATGAGATGCAGGAAGGAAATAAAGAGACGGTCGGAACAGAGATCACACTGTTTTTAAATGAAGACAGTCTTGCGTTTGCAAATGAATACCGCGCAAGAGAAGTGATTGAAAAATATTGTTCTTTTATGCCTGTTGAAATCTTCCTTTCCAAAGCAAATGCGCAGCCGGAGTATGAAACGATCGATGAGGAGGATGTGCTTGACACAGACGAAGTCGTAGAGCATATTACGGAAGAAGTAAAAGAAGGCGAAGAAGGAGAACCGAAAAAGAAAGCGAAGATCGTGAAACGCCCTGTTTCTTTGAGCGATACTCATCCGCTGTGGAGCAAGAGTCCGAGCGAGTGCACAAAGGAAGAATACATTGATTTTTACCGCAAAGTGTTCATGGATTATAAAGAGCCTTTGTTCTGGATCCATTTGAATATGGATTACCCGTTTAACTTAAAAGGAATTTTGTATTTTCCGAAGATCAATACGGAATATGAATCTATCGAAGGAACGATCAAGCTGTACAACAATCAAGTTTTTATCGCGGACAATATCAAGGAAGTGATTCCGGAGTTCCTTATGGTTCTCAAAGGTGTGATCGACTGTCCGGATCTGCCGCTTAATGTATCAAGAAGCGCCCTGCAAAACGATGGATTCGTCAATAAAGTTGCCGATTACATTTCTAAGAAAGTGGCGGATAAGCTGACGGGAATGTTTAAGACAGACAGAGAGAATTATGAGAAATACTGGGATGACATCAGTCCGTTTATCAAATTCGGATGTCTGAAAGATGAAAAATTCGGCGAGAAGATGAAAGATTCGATGATCTACAAAAACCTGGATCACAAATATCTGACATTAGAAGATATTATAAATGAAAGTAAAGCTGCAGGAACAGAAGAAGAGACAGCCGAAGAGGCGGCAGCGGAAACAGATGTGCAGACAGATACGGACGATCAGGATAAAGAGCCTGAGAAAACGTCGGTTTACTATGTGACAGACGAAGTTCAGCAGAGCCAATACATCAATATGTTCAAGGCACAGGGACAAGACGCGATCGTACTGACACATAATATTGATTCTGCGTTTGTGACTTATCTGGAACAGAAACATGAAGACGTCAGATTTTTAAGAATCGATGCCGATGTACATGAGTCTTTGAAAGATGAAGTTGCAGAAGACGAGAAAGAATCTTTCGGAAAAATGGCAGACAGTCTCGTGGAAATCTTCCGAAAAGAACTAAATGACGATAAGCTCGATGTGAAAGTGGAAAAGCTTAAAGACGATAAAGTGGCGTCTATGGCTGTTTTGTCAGAAGAAACCCGCCGTATGGAAGAGATGATGAAGATGTACGGTATGAGCGGAATGGATTCGGCTATGTTCGGCAGCAAGGCGACACTTGTACTCAACGCAAACCATCCGCTTGTGAAGTTCCTGACAGAGAACAAAGAAAGCGAGAATGTAACTGTCATCTGTAAACAGCTTTATGATCTTGCAATGCTTGCTCATAAGCCTTTAAGCCCGGAAGAAATGACGGCGTTTGTACAAAGAAGCAACGAGATCATGCTTTTACTCACAAAATAAAATGATAATGATAAAGGCAGCCTGTATAGTTTTTTATACAGGCTGCTAAATTAAAACCGTTTTTTATTTCTGTCAATTTAGTAATTCAAAATCAATCCCTTTTTTCTTAAAGAAATTTTCAGTCATTTCATCCCATGCATGTTCTAATGTTTTATCCATCGTAAAAGTCTTGAAGGAAGTTCCGGTAATACATGTCAATGTTTCTCCGTTGTAGCGGATGTTCAGATAGAGTCCCTGCACAGCGTCCGCCTGAACGGAAAGATCGTTTTGCAAGAGGAGCGTTTCGATGTTCTTCGGAGCAAGGCTGAATACGAATTGGAAGGCAAGAGGAGTCCGTTTTCCTTTGATGAGGGAAAAGCAGAAGTTTCTTACATTTTTCCAATAAGAGTATTCGGGAAGGACGGAGTTAGAGTCAAAGAACTCTTTTTTGATAAAGCCGTCAATGTGAAATGTATTGAATGTTGTGATCTCTCCTTCGATAAATGAAAAATGATCAAATGTTTCATTTAACAGAAGGTGCGACATGAAATCTTTTATATTTGTCAATGAAAATGCGATCATGGAAAGACTCCTTATCATTGTATATTTGTTCATTTTACCTGCCATGTTTTTGATATGACAGGGTCATACTGATTGTACCACGAAACGGATGTGCCGTCATTGACTTTTTAATCTAAAAAAAGTATTATTATCTTGGGTTATTTTTATTTGTAAAATAAAATGAGTATTATAATGGGGAAACAATATAAATGAAGAAAATAAAACAGAAAACAAAAAGGAAGATCGTTCTTGCGGTATGTGTTCTTGCGGCAGCGCTTGTCATTGTGCTGATCGTGCAGGGCGTGCGGGGACTTTTTTATAAGAAAGCGGACACATCGGCAGGACTGGAATATATTCACGGAGAAGAAAAAGGAGATATTGCGGCGATTGAGAAAAAAATCGAACTGCTTGAAAAAAAAGACGGAGAAGAAGGCGCCGGGGAACGGAGTCTGAAAGAAAAGTTTACGGGCGCGGTTATCGTGGGAGACTCTATTACGGAAGGATTTACAGAATATGACATTTTGAACACATCCAGCGTTGTAGCAAAGATCGGAGTACATTTGGATGAGTTGGACGAGCAGATCAAACAGGTGAAAAAATTAAGTCCCGGGATCATATTTTTGTCTCTCGGAATGAATGATGTCGAGCATACAAACGGTGATGCGGACGAGTTTGTCAAACAATACGGAGCAGTTGTGGATGAACTGAAAAAGAGCGTGCCGGGAGCGCATATTTTTGTGAACGCAATTTTTCCGGTGCAGGAAAAGGCAGTGAAAGAAAAGCCTGTTTTTGCAGAAATAGAAAATTTCAACGAGAAACTAAAAGAGTTATGTGATAAAAAGCGGATAGCGTTTATCGACAGTTCGGATCTTATGTCTGACGAATATTATGAGCAGGACGGCATACATTTTAAGGCGTCTTTCTATCCGGTCTGGGCTGAAAAAATGGCGGAGGTGGCAGGCTTATGAGTCAGTGGAAGAAAATAACTATCCGGGTGATGCGCTATGTGACATTGCTTCTGATCGTCGGATTCGTTGCACTTCTTTTGATCTATACAAGCGGCAGCAATCGCCCTTTTGAGAAAGTGGAGAAGTCTGTGGAAGCATCTCTTGATAAGGAAAATATGAAGCGTCAGGACGGGACGGCATTAAAACGTAACTTTGGACTGAATGCGGCAGATTATGACGGCGTTATGTATTATTCGTCGGAATTTAGTATTTCATCTGAAGAAGTTCTTCTTATTAAAGCAAAAAGTGAAACGCAGACCGCGGAAATTTCAAGTGCGATCGAAGAACGGATCAAAACAAGGATGAATGATTTTGAGGGGTATGCGCCGGAATCGGTGCAGTTATTGGAAGATGCAAAGAAAAGCGTGCGCGGTAAATATGTATTTTTTGCCGCTGCGCCGGGAGCAGAAAAATATTTAGAAATATTTAACAACAGTTTATAAATCGGGAGAGGGAACAGGCGGATGTTATTTAGCAGTATCACATTTTTGTTTATGTTTCTGCCAATCGTAATGGCAGTGTATTATCTCGTTCCGAACGGGGCGAAAAATATCGTCTTGCTTTTGGCGAGTCTGTTTTTTTACGCATGGGGAGAGCCGGTCTATGTCGTGCTCATGATCTTATCCATCGTATTAAACTATTTTTGCGGACGGGATATCGAGGCAAATGCAGACAATCCGAAAAAGGCAAAGCTAAGTCTTGTGTTTGCTCTTACGGCAAATATTCTCATACTTGGATTTTTTAAATATTATGGCTTTTTGCTTGATACAGTTAATTCCTTTCTTACGACGGACATTCCTTACAGAGTGCTCCCTCTGCCGATCGGAATCTCATTCTATACGTTTCAGGCGATCTCATATGTGATCGATATCTATCGGAAAGACGCGAAGCCGCAGAAGAATATTTTATACTTTGCGCTTTATATCAGTATGTTCCCGCAGTTGATCGCAGGTCCGATCGTCCGTTACGCGGATATTGAAGAACAGTTGAAAATGCGGAAAGTCACGCTTCGTAAACTGGGGCAAGGTTCGATGTATTTTATCATCGGTCTGGCGAAAAAAGTGATCATCGCAAATTCAACGGGGGCGGTGTTTGAAGAAGTCGCCGCGATGTCAACCGGAAGTTTATCTGTCTTAACTGCATGGGTCGGCGTATTTTCTTATGCGTTCCAGATATATTTTGACTTCAGCGGATATTCGGATATGGCGATCGGCCTCGGAAAAATGTTCGGATTTGAATTTAAGAAAAATTTTGACCATCCGTATGTATCGAAAAGCGCAACGGAATTTTGGAGAAGGTGGCATATTTCTCTGGGAACTTGGTTCAGGGAATACGTCTATATTCCTCTGGGAGGGAACCGAGTGACTGTGCCGAAGCATATCCGTAATATCTTAGTAGTCTGGATGTTGACTGGATTTTGGCATGGGGCTGCCTGGAATTTTATGTTCTGGGGTCTGTATTACGGATTGCTTCTGTTGGTGGAAAAATATTTTTTGCACGCGCTTTTGGAGAAAGCGCCGGCCGTGTTCTCCCACATCTATACAATGCTTTTGGTAATGGTCGGGTGGGTGTTCTTTTTCGCGCCATCCATGGGACAAGCCTTTACCTATTTGGGCAATATGGTAGGGATAGGTGGAAACGGTTTGGTGGACGGAGCGGGAATCTACTATTTGACCACAAATTTAGTTCTGTTTCTGATTATGGCTTTGTGTGCGACTCCGAAAGTGTATGAACTGTTTCGGCATTTTACTTTGGCGGACAATTCAGTATTTCGCTTGGTCGGGACTATATTGGTCTATTTAGTCATATTTGCAGCGTCCACTGCATATTTAGTGAATGTGACCTATAATCCATTTTTGTATTTTAGATTCTGAATAGGAAAGAAAGCGATGGAAGACGATGAGTACAATGTCAAGAGAAGAACGGATACGCAGGAAAAAAAGAGAAAAAAGACGCAGAGTGAATCGAATTTATCAGATTATGGCGATCTTGTTTGTCGTGTGCCTGGCGGCGGCAGTGATTGCGAATCTGATAAAGAAGGATGTGGAGTTCTCTGAGTCTGAGAATCGAATGCTGACTGAGAGGCCAAAACTAAATCTACAGGACGTGGCCAGCGGTGAGTATATGTCTCAGTTTGAGTCTTACGTCTCTGACCAGTTTATTTTGAGGGACTCTTGGATTCAATTAAAACTGAACTTGGACAAGCTGACTGGGAAAAAGGAGTCAAACGGAGTTTATCTGGGTAAAGACGGCTTTCTGATGGAGAAGCTGGATGAGCCGAACACGGAATACGAAGAAAAGAATCTGAAAGAGATCGGAGATTTTGCAGACAGGCATCAGGATTTGAATGTATGTATGACTCTGGTACCCAATGCGGCTTACATATTGAAAGACAAGATGCCGAAGAATGCCCCTGTGAGAGATCAGGCAGAAGATTTAAAGAAAGTTCAAGCAGAGGTCGGCAGCAAGCTGAACTTTGTAGATGTGACTGAGACGATGCAGAAACACGCCTCAGAGCCAATCTACTATAAGACTGACCACCACTGGACCAGTCTTGGCGCAAAATATGTCTTTGAGGATATGATAGAGGATTTGAACATTGCTCCTACAGAAAACTATGAAGTCTATACGGTTACGACTTCTTTTTCCGGTACTTTGGCGTCCAAGAGCGGTTATCACGGCCAGAAAGATACGATTGAAGTATATGAGCCTCAGGGCGTGGACAATGACTACGTAGTTTTTTATGCGGACGATCAGAAAAAGACTACTTCCATTTATAACGCGGATAGCCTGAAGGAAAAGGATCAGTATACAGTATTTTTTGGGGGAAATCATACGAGAATTGACATTGATTCTCCCAATCCAGATAATCGCTGTCTGCTCATGTTCAAAGATTCCTATGCAAACAGCTTTGTGCAGTTTTTGACTCCTTATTACCGGAAGATTATCGTGATAGACCCCAGGTATTACTATGACAATGTAGAGCAGATTATCGCCAGTGAGAAAGTGACGGATGTTTTGTTTTTGTATAATTTAAATACTTTTTTGACCGACACTTCTCTGGCAGATGTTTTGACGCCGCAGGAGGACACGGAGACTGACGGACAGGAGGGGACGACAGAGGGAGGTGCTGCGGGCGAAGATCTGCTAGATAAGAGTGCTGAGAGAGAAGACACTGGGGAGACCTCAGAGGAAAGCGCTGAAGGGGAAGACACCGGGGAGATTTCAGAGGAAAGCACGGAAGGAGAAGATGCCGGGGATACCTCAGAGGAGAGCGACACGGATGAAAATGCTGAGGGTGAGGACGACGAAGTAGATTCGGAAGAATAAAGTTGACAAAAATGGTAGGATATGGTATTTTATTGCTGGCAAGAGTAAAAAAGTTCGTTTTCATACATACTATGAAAGAAAAATGACTGGAGGCAAAGATATGAGAATACTATTCTACGATACGAAAGAGTATGATAGGACATCTTTTGAGAGACAGTTGCAGAATTATCCTTCCATCGAGATCGATTTTTTAAAGACAGATTTGGCGCCGGCTACGGCTAAACTGGCAGATGGCTACGATGCAGTGTGCGCTTTTGTAAATTCAGATATCGGCACGAAGACTGTCGATGAGCTTCACCGCTATGGAATCTCTTTGATTTTGATGAGATGCGCAGGTTTTAATAATGTTGATCTAAAACAGGCCGGAAAATACGGGATGAAAATTTTGAGAGTGCCCGGCTACTCTCCTGAGGCGGTAGCGGAACATGCGATGGCACTGGCTCTGGCAGTGAACCGCCGTATGCACAAAGCTTATGTAAAAGTCAGAGAAAATGATTTCAGCCTGGGAGGACTGTTAGGTTTTAATTTCTACCAAAAGACAGCAGGAATCGTGGGAACTGGAAAAATTGGTGCGGCGATGGCGAAGATCTGCCATGGTTTTGGTATGAAAGTGCTGGCGTACGATGTGTATAAAAATCCGGAGTTGGATTTTGCAACCTACGTATCTTTGGACGAGTTGCTGGAAAACAGTGATTTGGTTTCCTTGCATTGTCCGCTGATGGACCAGACTTATCACCTGATTAATCGGGATACGATTCAAAAGATGAAAGACGGTGTGATTCTGGTGAACACTTCCAGGGGTGGTCTTGTAAAGACGGAAGATCTGATTGAGGGAATTCGGGCCAGAAAGTTTTTTGGAGTTGGTCTGGATGTATATGAGGAGGAGACGAACAACGTATTTGAAGATCGGTCCGACGAGATTTTGGAACACTCGACGACGGCGAGACTGCTCTCATTTCCCAATGTCATGATTACCTCTCATCAAGGTTTTTTTACCCAGGAGGCGTTGGAAGCGATCAGCTATACAACCTTGGAAAATGCGATGGCTTATGAGAAAGGTAACATTACCGAAAACGAAGTAAAAGCATAAATAGTTTTAAAGAGGCTTTCTGATACAGGAAAGCTTCTTTTCATTGGTAACTATTCAGCTATAACAGCTCGGATTAGCTGCCGCGCAGCTT
>ENA-OPBS01002565-OPBS01002565.1-human-gut-metagenome-genome-assembly--contig:-NODE-2565-length-12421-cov-2.441695_pt1 | contig 12421 bp, 17 predicted proteins | sample MGYA00241074_ERZ501463 | MGnify/ENA primary metagenome ERZ501463 (study PRJEB25962, sample SAMEA2042578) | human gut metagenome | biome: human gut; feature: human-associated habitat; material: faeces...
GTGGATGATAAAGACCCTACCTTCGGGGAAGATTTAAGGCTGGTGGTAAAAGAAAAAGTGGCGCCAGTTGTCACCATTACCAGCCCGACCAGCGGTGCGTCCTTAATCAACAATAAGCCGACCATTACTTGGGAGGTGACAGACAATGACTCCGGTGTCAACCCGGATACCATTAAGATCACGGTAGACTCCGGCGCGCCGGTAATGGGAAGCGCGATCACCAAGCAGGCGATAGAAAATGGCTATACCTGTTCTTATGTACCAAGCCAGGCTCTTTCGGACGGAAGCCATACCATCAAGGTAGACGCTTCTGATTACGACGGAAACGCTGCCACCCAGAAATCCGTAACCTTCAAGGTTGATACGGTACCACCTACCTTAAATGTTACCAGTCCGGCGAATAACCTGGTAACAAACCAGGCGTCCCTGACCATCAGTGGTACCACCAACGATGTGACCAGCAGTCCCGTGACGGTGAAGATCACACTCAACGGCCAAGACCAGGGAGCTGTAACCGTAGGAAGCGGCGGAAACTTCAGTAAGACGGTTACTTTAAAGAATGGGGCCAATACCATCGTAATCAAGGCTACAGATAGCGCAGACCAGGACGGTAACCCTGGATACGGGTGCTCCGGTATTTGAGGAAATCATCATTGAACCGAACCCCGTAGACGCAGGTGCAACCTATCTCATCAAAGTGAAGGTGACAGATGCCTGATGGTAATACGTTTAGTAGGGAACATCGATGGGAAAGAGATGGTTCTGGAACGGACGGAAGGGGATTGGTGGGAAATCGCCATTCCCCCGCCGAAAAGCGGAACCTATATTGCGGATTTTGCCGCTTATGACGACGCAGGGAATGTGGCCTACTGCACGAAAATCCTGGTGACTTTCCACCTGGAAGACCTCTGCCTGCGGTTGGAACCCTACCCCTATGATGCGAAAGCAGAAAGACCGGTATGGGAAACCAAAGTTTTAACGAGCTATTATTATGCAGAGTTGGTAAGGAGGGCGGAATGCAGAAGATACTGATGTTTGACCAGGGGGAAGAACGGCATGTACGTCTTCAGATAAAAAATATAAGGGGAGACCCGTTTACGATTTTAAAAGCGCAGTTTGAACTGGTTCGTGGAACGAAAGTAGAAGATTTTGGGGACGCACAGATTCTGGACCATGTGATTGATGTGTTAATCGCCCCGAAGGAAATCGGAATCTATAAATTAAAGATCACCTACTGGATTGGGGATGAGACCTTGATTGAGGTGATACGAATTGAGGTGAGTGGATGAAGGCGATGTTGGATATTTTCAGCGTCCAGGTGCTGCCGAACCCCGTGGAAACCGGCGCTTCTTATAGGATTGTGGCGGACGTGCGTCCGATTGTCCCGGTGTTAGCAACGAAGGACGGGAAACTGCTGACAACGAAAAACAGAAACCCCATTCAAGTGAAAGGAGAGGGATTATGGCGGAACTCTATGAAAGTGTGACGATTGGAGAGCTGCAGGAAAAAACATCTCTGGAGGAAAGCGATCAGATCGCACTGGAAGATGCCAAGGAAACCAAAAAAGCAACGCTTAATACGCTGAAAACATTTTTGGAGAAGGACACCGGCTGGGTAACATTAACACCAGATGGGAATTATGAGGTGGTTTACGGACATCAGCCGCAGGTGAGAAAACGCGGAAACGTGGTGGAATTGTCAGGTGGAGTGAGAAATACGAAAAATAACATTGGAGGCTCTACGACGGAAGTGCGGATAGGGATTACGCTGCCGGAAGAATACCGACCTTCTAAGATGGTGATTTGTCCAGGTTATACAAATGTGGACAAAGTTTTTCAGATTCATGTAAACGTGGACGGAACCGTGACAGTATCCCGTGCGTTTTCTTCGAATTCCGGTGGCTATGAGGCCATACAGGCAAATACAGCCATCTTTTTACATGTAGTTTATTTTACAGATTAAGGAGTGGAGGGTATGAGGAAAATGAATTATGCGGAACCGATCATTGACGGGTATAACGTGATTGTGGGGACGGTGGTGGCCGTCCTCTCTTATATTTTAGGGGAACACTGGATTTTATTTGTGGCTTTTTTACTTTTGAATGTGGCTGATTGGCTGACGGGATGGATGAAAAGCCGTATGGCCAAGAAAGAGAATTCGGTCAAAGGCTGGCAGGGAGTCCTAAAGAAGCTGGGCTACTGGCTGATGGTGATGGTAGCCTTTGGAGCGTCCGCCGTATTTATTGAGATCGGCAAGGCTATCGGTATAGATTTGGGAATCACTACGCTGCTGGGCTGGTTTGTGCTGGCAAGTCTTTTGGTGAACGAGATCCGGTCGATCTGTGAGAACTTCGTGGAGGCAGGTTTTCATGTGCCTGTAATTTTAATCAAAGGGCTGGAAGTGGCAGATAAGATTGTGAATAAAGATTCAGAGAAAGAATGAGATACGTAAAAATACGTAAAATAATTGACATACGTAAAAATACGTGGTACAATACGAGCATGATAAGGAAAGGAGATACTTACGATGCCAATGACGCCGAGAGAGATGATAAAACATCTCAAAAAGAACGGGTTTGAGGAAATCAGACAAAATGGTTCTCACATCACTATGAGAAACCAAACTACTGGGAGATCTGTAGTTGTTCCTTATCACTCCAAGGCGATGAAAAAAGGTCTGGAGCAGGCAATACTAAAACAGGCAGGGCTAAGATAAGCCCTGCGCCTGAAATATGACGCGGAGGTATCACGTATGAACAAGTTATTTTATCCAGCAGTATTTCACAAAGCAGAAGAAGGTGGTTTTTGGATATCGTTTCCTGATTTTCCGGAATGTCTGACAGAGGGGGATGATATGCAGGAAGCCTATGAGATGGCAGTAGAGGCACTTGGACTTGTTTTAACGGGAAGAGCAGAAGAAAAAGAAGAGATTCCAAAACCGACAGAGATAGATCAGATATCCGTAGATAACGGAGTATTGGTGATTGTGGAATTTGACATGATGGAATATCAGAGGAAACATAATTCACGGGCGGTAAAGAAAACGCTTAGTATTCCTGAATGGTTAAACGATGCAGCCATCAAAGCGGGAGTGAATTTTTCCCAGGTATTACAAGAAGCCTTGATGGAAAAAGTGAAATAAAGAATCTTGAAATGAAAAACTGCATATGCTATAATGCCAGTAGGCAAAAGTTATAAGTGACTTCTGTAAGTCAGCAAAAACCCCGGAGGCGGCATCCTCTGGGGTTTTCTATTCCGTTTTTGCAGGGTGGCTTATGCCCTAGGCTGGTTGCCGGCTACTTCTCTTTGTCCAGCCATTTGCAGATGAGGTGGCAAACCACACCTGCCGTGACAGAAAGAAGAAAAGTTATAAGTGTCTCCCTCCCGTGCCGGTATAGGAGTGGCAACACAGGTATTATAGCATATTTTGGTATTTATGAGAATCCGAAAGGGTTCTCTTTTTGTGTTTGGAGGAAGTTATGGAAATCAAAGGAATTGATGTATCCAGTTATCAGGGGAAACCGGACTGGAAAAAGGTTAAAAATGCAGGAATCCAGTTTGCAATCCTGCGGATCACGGAACGGTACGGTGTAGATGCAAGTTTTTGGCACAATTACCAGGGATGTATAGACAACGGAATTCCTGTAGGTGTCTACAAGTACAGCTATGCCATGTCCGTAGCAGAGATTCAAGAAGAAGCGGAAGCCGTTATTGATACTTTGGGCGGAAGGGAGCTGGACTTCCCAATCTGGCTGGATCTGGAATATGACCGCCAAAGAGAACTTCCCAAAAGCACCTTATCTACAATGGTAAAAACCTTTTGGGCAGCAGTGACATCCGCGGGGTATCGGTTTGGTATTTACAGTAACAAGGACTGGTATGATAATGTGATTCCCAGCGACTGTAAGCAGTATGATTTTTGGATTGCGGCCTACCCATACAATGACAACGGAACTATCCAGGAGCGGCTGCGGCCAACCGTTGGGGTAGGATGGCAGTACAGCTCGAAAGGACAGGTGTCTGGGATTCATGGAAATGTGGATATGGATGTGTTTTATAAGAATTATAAGGAGGAAACAAGCATGTACAGCAAGAATGATGCGATAAACCGTGTGATTTCCATTGCGTCCGGGGAAATCGGCTATCTGGAGAAAAGCTCTAACAGCCAGCTTGACGATAAGACGGCGAATGCCGGCAGCAATAACTACACTAAATATTGGAGGGATGTCTATCCGGCTTATCAGGGGCAGGCATGGTGCGCGGCTTTTGTCTCCTGGATATTCATGAAGGCCTTTGACCAGGCGACGGCGGCAGCGCTGTTAAAACACTGGCCGTATGTGTATTGTCCGACGCTGGCAGGCCTGTTTACCCAGTATGCAAACCCGGAGGTGGGAGATATCGTGATCTTTTACCGAGGCGGCACGTTCGCCCATACAGGGATTGTTACTGCTGTAAATGGAGATAAATTTACCACTATTGAAGGTAATACTTCCGGGGCATCCGGGGTGATTGCCAACGGCGGAGGGGTCTGCGCAAAATCGTATTTTAACAGTAAGCTTCCGGGGACAAAGTTCTGCCGGATAGACTGGAATGTGGCAGCTGCCTGGATGGATGAGCATCTGGGAAACACACCACAGAAGGATTACCTTTGTGAGGGCGATCAAGGAGAAGCTGTGAAGGTGTATCAGAAGAATCTGATTGAGATCGGTTATAACTGCGGAAAGAACGGAGCGGACGGGGATTTCGGTCCAGCTACCAAGGCAGCAACCCAGGAATTCCAGGGAGATTATGGTTTGGAACAGGACGGAAATGCCGGGCCAGCTACCCAAAAAAAGCTGAGCGCAGAGGTGAAGAAGAAAGAACAGACTCAGAAAGGGTTTGCCAGATTCGTAGGTGAAGTACAGAAGACCTGTGCGGTCCATGAGGCTGCCAAGAAAGCCTCTCCTGCGATCACGGGATATCCGAAGCTGGCTCCGGGCAACTTGGTGGATGTCTTGGGCCGTTATGGCTATCAGGACGGCTGGTATAAAGTCTGCATCGCAGATGAGCATATCGGCTATGTCTGGGCGGACAGCGTCAAGCCGGTAGATACAGAGGCCTATAAGGACAATCGTACAGAACAGGGCTTTGTCCGGTTTGTGGGCGAGGTGCAGAAGACCTGTGTGGTCCATCTGGAACCGAAGAAGGCTTCGGATGCGATCACCGGGTGGCCGAAGCTTGTCAAAGGAAACCGTGTGGATGTCTTAGGCCGGGACGGCTATGAGGACAACTGGTACAAGGTCTGTGTGGCCGATCAGTACATAGGGTATGCCTGGGCGGATAGCATTAAGAAAATTTAGAAGGAAATGGAAATTACCTCTTGACTTTTTGTTGCTACTAAATTAGAATAAATATTGTAGCAACAAAAAGAGGTGAGGAAATGGCTACAAAGAAAGTTGGAAGACCGACAGCAAGTCTTAAAGATTATATGCTCCGTGTTAGAATGGATAAAGAGACGGTTGATAAGCTAGATGAAATATGCGAAAAAGAAAATACAAACCGTTCAGAAGTAGTAAGAAATGGAATAGAGGAACGGTATCAAAGAATGGGAAGGAACGATAAAAATGCCTAAGAAATGGAGGTGTAGAATAGGAAATCGTGATTTCCCGTCAGGAGCATTTAATCCCGAAATGGGATTTTGCTATGCTGTAAAAATTCCTGTTCTACAAGGATTTTATTTGGTAAAAATAGGAGCAACGAGCATGCCTAAAGCCAGATTGTCCAATATAGGAAGAAAAGGAACAATATTTTGTTTGTCACCACCGCATTTGAATTTTTGGGAGAATGAAGAGATTTTGCATAATTATTTTCAGGAATTTAGAGTTCCGCCAAGACCAGGAAGAGGCGTACAAGGAGAATTTTTTAATATAAGCCTTAAATATTTCTTTGAAAAAATGCCAGATATATTTTATGTGACAGAATATGAAGATGCGATAGTGACACAAACGCTACATTACGGGGCAATTTATAAGAAAAAAGGGTAGTCGCACCCTGAGAAAGTGAAACCGACTACCCACCCCCAAAATAGAGGTATAAATATTATAGCACTGTACCTCTGTTTTGGCAAATTACAAAATGGAGGTATTTTATTATGCAATTACCAGTAACTGTAGAGGTTAAAGGAATCAGGGTTCTTACTAGCAAACAATTAGCAGAAGCATACCAAACAACAACAGACACTATTAAGACGAATTTTAATGCAAATAGAAGTAGGTTTGTTGAAGAGAAACATTATATTGCGCTTACGGGTGATGAACTGAAAGCCTTTAAGAAGCAGGTAAGGAATCCTTACCTCGTTGCGAATCGTGCAAGTCATCTCTACCTCTGGACAGAAAAAGGGGCATTGCTCCACGCAAAGTCTTTGAACACTGACAAAGCGTGGGAAGTATATGATTACCTGGTAGACTACTACTTCAGAGCAGAGGAAGAACAAAACGTACCAGTGACGGTGGAGACGAGGCCAGCACCAGTTGAGAATCCGAAGAAAGATGAACTGCCGCAGATGGACGATCCTATCAGGATGTTAAAAGTACTTTTGAAGGTAGCAGAGGACAAAGGCATTAAAGTAAAGTCGTGTCCATTTCCAGGAGTGTTCAGTATGCTGAAAGATAATCGAATAGGCATTTGTACTGGCGTGACAATAGAGAGAGCTTGTTATGAGCTTGCGTGGGAACTGTCACATGTTTTCATTCATCATCAGAATGGTGATTTGATTAATAGTCCCTTGGCTAAGGACTATAACGATCAGGCAACAAGGGCAGCAGAAATGGTTATAAAAATTCTTAATGTGAAGATTGCTGTAAGTAGATAGCATTAAAAAAGCATGAAAAATCCCCCGGTGAGCGGCCGGGGGGACTCTGTGACAAGGTGCATATTGTATCATCTTCGGGTGAAAAATTTGCCTACCATTTGCCTACCGTGAACAGATTTTGCTAGATTTTTTCAGGTTATTTCAGAGAATCACAGAGGCGCTGGTTTCTCAAAAAACCTTGATTTTACAGGCATTTCAGAGCATTTTAGAGTTTTGTAGAAGAAGGAAAAGTGCCCGTCTGGTATTTATGAAGTATATGGAGACCTTGGAGTACTAAGCCGCCATAAGTAATTGCGAAAAAAGTGTGTAGAATGTTGCAAAATGGAGAAATTGCAGGTATTATGTGAGAGTATCCTTTTGCAGCATTTTATTTGTATCAGGAACTTGTTTCAGTTTTTGATTGACGGCAAACAAAAGCTGTGAACAGATGATATGTGATAGCAATGTGAAATTCGGATAAAAAAGACTTGCATTTTGCAGGATATATGTTACAATTATGTTACAAAATAATTAAAAGATAATTTCGTTGCAGTGTGAAGATTATATAGGAGGATTCTATGATTGATTTAGAAAATGTCAGTAAGTCTTATGACAAAGGCCAGCCGGCAGTGAGCCATGCGACTTTACATGTTGACAAAGGAGAATTTGTCTTTGTAGTTGGCAGCAGCGGTTCAGGAAAGTCGACCTTGATTAAGCTGCTTTTGAAGGAATTGGATGCCACTGCAGGTACGATAGTTGTCAATGGACAGAAATTAAACACGATGAAGAGGCGTCAAATAGCGAAGTATCGCAGGAAATTAGGAGTTGTTTTCCAGGATTTCCGTCTGTTAAAAGACAGAAATGTCTATGAGAACGTTGCGTTTGCGCAGCGGGTGATCGGTAGGCCGACCAGAGTAATCCGTAAACGGGTACCGGAAGTTCTCACGGAAGTAGGATTGGCGGAGAAATATAAATCTCCGGTTACAGAGCTGTCCGGCGGCGAGCAGCAGCGTGTCGCTATCGCCAGAGCTTTGGTGAACCGCCCGGATATTCTTTTGGCGGATGAGCCGACTGGAAATTTGGATCCGCAGACTGCTTTGGAGATTATGAAGCTTCTAGAAGAAATCAATGACAGAGGAACTACGGTTTTGGTAGTTACGCATAACAAGGATGTGGTAAACAAACTGAAAAAGCGTGTGTTGACTATGCGCAAAGGTGCTATTATCAGTGATGAGCAGGAAGGAGGGTATCACTATGAGGCCTAGTACTTTCTGGTATACGCTAAAACAAGGATTTAAGAACATTCGTAGGAACTGGATGTTTTCCTTGGCGTCGATCATTACGATGGCAGCCTGTATTTTTCTCTTTGGTATTTTTTATTCGATTGTGGAGAATCTGAACTATATCACCAGAACCGTGGAACAGGATGTTGCAGTTACAGTTTTTTTCGACGAAGGAACTAAAGAAGAGCAGATTAAAGAGATAGGGAAGAAGATTGAGGAACGTCCGGAGACAGCCGAGGTTGTATATGTTTCAGCCGATGAGGCTTGGGAGGAGTTCAAAGAAGTATACTTAGGTGGTTCAGAGGAAGCCGCAGAGGGATTTAAGGATGACAATCCACTGGCAAATTCTTCAAGCTATGAGGTTTATGTCAATGAGATTGAGCAGCAAAGTCAATTAGTTGATTACATTAAAGGGTTGGATCATGTCAGAGAAGTCAAGCAGTCTGAGGAAGCAGAACAGACATTGACGTCAATTAACAAGCTGATTTTCTATGTCTCTATGGGAATTATTTTGGTGTTGTTGATTATTTCTGTATTTTTAATCAGCAATACGGTGTCTGTGGGTATCTCTATTCGAAAAGAGGAGATCGGTATCATGAAATTGATCGGGGCGTCGAATTTTTTCGTGAGATTTCCATTCCTGTTGGAGGGAATTATACTGGGATTGATAGGTTCAGCAATTCCGTTGACTGCACTTTATTTCTTATATAATCAAACCGTGGAGATGGTTTTGACTAAATTTAATGGATTGTCCAATTTTATGCAGTTCATTCCAGTGAATGATGTGTATCGTATTTTATTGCCAGTGGGCCTGGTTTTGGGTATTGGAATTGGTTTTCTGGGAAGTTATCTGACTACGCGGAAACATTTAAAAGTCTAAAGTGATATTGAAAATCATAAGATACAGAAGGGGTTGTTGTGAGATGACAGCCCCTTCTGTTAGTGCTTGTAAGGAGAGAAGATGGAAGACAAGAAAAAATATGTAGCGGGTTTTTTAGGAGGTATTCTGTGCACTGTGGTCATTGCGGGAGCTCTGTTTTTCGCCTATGTGAAGACACAGCCAGAAACAGTGCTCTCAGACCTTAGCCACAGGAGAAAACTGGCATATCTGGAAAACTTGATTGACCAGTATTATTTGGAAGACAAAGATGAGGATGAACTGGCCGAGGGAATTTATACAGGGTTGATATATGGTTTAGGAGATCCTTATTCTGCGTACTATACTGCAGAAGAGTATGAGCGGGAGAGCCAGTCTACAGATGGAGAGTATACGGGAATAGGGGTCACAATTACAAAAAATCAAGATAACGAGACGGTTATCATAGATTGCTATGAAGGAGGGCCCGCAAAGCAAGCTGGAATACAGACTGGTGATATACTGAAGAAAGTAAATGGAGAAGATGTTTCAGGCATGGAACTTGCGGAGGTAACCGAACGCATAAAGAATTCGCCTAGCGATGAAGTGATCTTGACGATTCAAAGGGAAGGTGAGAAGAATACAAAAGAGGTGAAGGTCTCTGTGACCGGCGTGGAAATTCCATCTGTCAGCAGTGAGATGCTAGAAGAAAACATTGGATACATTAAGATATCTAAGTTTACCGGTGTCACCTATGAACAATATCATGCAGCGTTTGAAAAGCTGAAAGAGCAGGGAGCAAAGCAGTTGATTGTGGATTTGAGAAATAATCCGGGTGGACTTATGACAGCTGTCTGTGATGTCTTAAGGGAGATACTGCCGGAAGGTCTGATTGTATATACGGAAGATAAGTATGGAAATCGTGTGGAAGAGACGTGTGACGGCAAATCACCGCTGAACATGCCGTTAGTCGTTTTGGTTAACGAAGGAAGTGCCAGCGCTTCAGAAATCTTTGCGGGAGCTGTGCAGGATCACAAAGTGGGAACCATTGTGGGGACGACCACGTATGGAAAAGGAATCGTACAGACTGTGCGTCAACTAAGTGACGGGAGTGCGGTGAAGCTGACAGTATCTAAGTATTATACACCGAATGGAAACAATATTCATGAGGTTGGTATTCAACCGGATGTAGAAGTGGAACTGAGTGATGACGTTACGGATCTTTCTCAGGTGGAACAGTCGCAGGATAATCAGCTTCAGAAAGCTCTCGAAGTAGTGCGAGGTAAAACCCAGTAAAATGAAGGTTGAATCAGGGCCGCTTTAGTGATATTATTATTCTGAATAAATTTTTATAGATCTTACGGCCAAGAACAGGAAAACTTGTGCAGCGTATATATCTGTGGCGAGTTACCGCAAGATTCTTTAGAATAAATAGAGAGGCGGAGTTATATTATGAGAGATTATGTGATTACTACGGATAACAATTCTGATTTGCCGGAGTCCTATTACACGGAGCATGGAGTTGGCTGCACATATTTAAGCTACACAATGGATGGCCAGCATTACAGCCATGAGAATTTTTTGCCCGTGAAGGAATTTTATGACCGGATGCGAAAGGGCTCTATGCCTACGACAGCGCAGGTGAATCCAGAGGATGCCAGAGCACTGATAGAACCTTATCTGAAAGCTGAGAAGGATGTCTTGCATATTGCTTTCTCTTCTGGATTAAGCGGAAGCTATAACAGTGCTAGGATAGCGGGTGAGGAGCTGCAGGAAGAGTATCCGGACAGAAAAATTGTGGTAATTGATTCACTGGCGGCATCCCTAGGACAGGGTCTTCTCGTTTATTTAGCCCAGAAGAAAAAAGAAGAAGGCAAAACTATGGACGAAGTTGCACAGTGGGTTATGGAACATCGGCTGAACATGGTTCATACGTTTACTGTGGATGATTTGAATCATCTTTACCGAGGCGGAAGAGTGTCGAAAACGACTGCAGTTGTCGGCGGTGTGCTAAACATCAAACCAGTACTACATGTCGATGACGAGGGAAAGTTAATTCCTGTGGGAAAAGTCAGAGGCAGAAAGAAGTCTTTGTTGGCCCTAGTGGATATGATGGAAGAAAAGTTGGGAAACTATAAAAATTCTTGTGACACTATTTTTATTAGTCATGGCGACTGTGAGCAGGATGCGCAGTTTGTGGTTGACAAAATAAAAGAAAAGTATCCGATTAAGACGGTACTGATGAATCATGTGGGAGCGACGATCGGCGCGCATTCCGGTCCAGGCACGGTAGCTCTGTTTTTTGTGGGTGAAAACAGATAAAAGCGGCGTGGACTTGACAACGGTGGATAGGAAAGATTTTCTTCCTCTATTTGCCGCGAGTCGGGCTTATCGTGCATATAAAAAGAAAGAACAAGTTTTAGGAGACCTGTTCTTTCTTTTTATATGCGCCGGAAAAGCTATTTGGTTTTTGTCTCAGAGAGGCGATCTGAGAAATCAGAGGGAGATGTCTGTTGATTAGATTTACAAATCTGCCCACGATGCAGGCTGAGAGAATCGTGCCGATTCCTAATCCTGACAATCTATGAAAGAATAGGAATGAGAGAAAGGCAGCCCCTATGACTAAAGTGGTATCAAAAATTACTTTGACTGTACCGAAACGTCTACGGGAGACTTGGGAGATTGCTTTTACAACTCCCTCTCCAGGGACGACTAACACGTCGGGGGCTACTTCAATATTGATGCCAAGGGCCAAAATCGTACAGCCAACGATCAAAGCAGCAAACTGAACGGCCAGATTTGCAGGCTCGAAGAAAAACAACAGATTCATGCTGACGTCAATACAGAAGCTGAAGAGGACATTCACGGCAATCTGTAGATATTGAATGGCATGGAAGTCTTTTTTTAACAGAATGACCTCTAACAAAATGAAAACCATATTTAATATGAAAGTAAACTGTCCAAGGGTCATGGGAAACTGTAAGCTTAGTACATAGGGAAGGCTGGAGATAGGAGAAGTTCCCAAAGCAGCTTTTGTTATTAACGCAACGCCAAAGGAATTGATCAGGATTCCCGCAACAAACCAAAAATATCTCAACAAATTATTTTTCATCTTCTGACTCCAATTCTTTTAGATTTTCCAAGATATTTTGAAAAGTTTGAATAAAATGACAGCGATCTTCTTGGGAGATGCCCTGCCAAGCAGCTTTATTGACGGAGTCACAGATGAATGCTACTCGTTTTGCCAAAGTGCATCCTTTCTGTGTAAGATAAATCCGTGTGACGCGGCGGTCCTGCGAGCAGGGAACCTTGACAATCTGGTCCAAGAGAACCATGCGGGAGAGAAGGCTGGTAACGGTAGATTTGTCCAGCACACAGCCATTGCTGATCTCTTTTTGCGTGCAGCCATCGTGTTCCAGGAGAAATTCTAAAATTTTAGGCTGGCCAGGCATCA
>ENA-OPBS01002569-OPBS01002569.1-human-gut-metagenome-genome-assembly--contig:-NODE-2569-length-12403-cov-15.261176_pt1 | contig 12403 bp, 10 predicted proteins | sample MGYA00241074_ERZ501463 | MGnify/ENA primary metagenome ERZ501463 (study PRJEB25962, sample SAMEA2042578) | human gut metagenome | biome: human gut; feature: human-associated habitat; material: faeces...
GAAAAGGCAAAAAATAAAAAGGGGTGCGTCACAGACTTATGACACACCCTCTTTTTTGTTTCTATGCAGCCGTTTTCAAAAGCTTTACCAGATGCAATCAGGACGTTCAGGAAACTGCGTCGCGACGTATCTGGCTGTACGTCGGGACATAACGATTATTACGTCGGGACGTATCAGATGCTACGTCGGGACGTAATTTCTTCTATGTCGTCAGTTAAATTGCAAAAAAACAAATGAAAAAGCCAAGCATTGAACCGAAAAAAAGGATTTTTGCTCAATGCTCTCTTAGTTTTCACCCCAAAATCCCTCTAAAACACCTATATTTCGCTGTTTTTATGGCAATATATGGCAGATAGAACCGAAGAACAGAGAATTGCCATACACATAACACATTCGTAATCAAAGAGATAACCTATCTATATGGCAATATGGCAATTCTTTGGCGCAAAAAAATATATATAAAACAGCATACCCGACAAAAAAAAAGGGAAGCGCCGAAACGACACTTCCCCATGGATTGGATGAATCATATAATCATCTGTCTCGCGACATTTTATTCTGTGTATGCAGTCTTGTAGGCAGAGTCAAAGAACATAGCGCAAGGACCTACACCAGTCTCATACTCATGCAGCTTCTGACCAGCGCTGTCATACTCCACTACATAGCCGTTATCACTATAGTTGGCATAGCCATTATCGCCCAATCTATTAGAGAGCACGAAGATATGACCGTTCAATGGATCGGCGAAAATGCCGCATGGGCTCACAGGCATCTCTGAGAGCGTCATCGCCTGTGGTTGTGTACTTCCTGCTGCAAGCACACTCACACTAGGAGTGCCGCCAAAAGGTGCATTGAGCACATAGAAATAAGGATGAGCCGCCTGCATACGTGTTGTAGCACCAGGGGTTACACATACAGCATAGTTGCCATCTGCTACCTTCTGTGACTTGCCCTCGGCAAAGTTCACGGTGCGCAGGGAATTCTCGCCATAAGCATTCCAAGAAGCATCATAATACTGGTTGTCAAGAACATACAAAAGACCCGAAGCATAATAGATACCGGTAGGATTGTTCACACCCTCGATATTCTTAGTCTCTACTTTGTCGTTGGAAAGATTGATGCAAGAGATGTTTCCACCACCAGCAGCATAGTTGCTGTTAGCCACGTAGAGATTGCCATTACCGATGACTAAGCCCTCAGGATAGCTGCCCACCTGCCACTTCTTTTGAAGAGCAAAGCTTGTGGTGTCCACGGCTGCTACATAGCCACCGTATGTGGTGAAATATACCTTGCCACCATCTGCGATGATATGGCGAGGCTCAACACCCTCGGCATTGCCCAGCAGGTCTGTAGTCTTGATTTGCTTGATGCTCTGCTTGGTTTTCTTGTCGATTACCTCGATGGTGTTGCTCTGATCTACGGCAAGATAAATCTTGTTGCCATATACGATGCCGTCGTTGGCAGTATCACCGAGCGGACGACCATTAGCCGCCTTGAATACTTTCTGTGTGGCTGTGCTTGAAGCATAGTCGATAGCTGTGAGAGAGCTCTCAATTTTGTTATACATGTTACCTGAATTCACGACATAAGCGCCCGTGCTGTACTCCTGGAGATAAGTCTCAGGACCATCGTTGTCGTCGCTACATGATGTCATCACTGCAGTACCCATCAAGAGCACCGCCAAACCTAATAAATACTTTTTCATTTTCTTTTTCTGTTTATATTTGAATCTAATTTGTTACTATCTAGAAGTTATACCCGATGCTTAACATCCAGCTGCGGCGAGGCATCGGATAATGCCCTACGAGTTCATACTGCTCAGACAGCAGGTTCTTCACATCCATCCTGACCTTCACACCTCTCAGGGATTTCCCCAAAAGAGTCAGTCCGTCCAGCTGACGATAGAGCGTCAACCCCATGTCCCAGTAACCACCCACTTCGGTGCCATCATAGTGCTCATTGTTGGCCCATCGCTTGCTCATTCCCTGCCCATGGAGCGAGACATTCACCCAGGGATTCTCCCACCCCAAGGCAATACTGCCCGAGTGCAAAGGGATATAGGCTACTTGATTGCCATAATATTTGGACGAGCGGTCGGTATGGTTCACCACGTGCTGGTAGCTATACGACCCTTGCAGCGAGAGTTGCTGCCCCGGAGCCATCTGCCAGGTGCCACGCAAAGAGGCATCCGCGCCAACGACATCAACCCGTGCCAAGTTCACAGTACGCCAAACGAACATATTGTAAGGAACGCCCACAATCTTGTCGGTCACCCGATTGCAGTAGCCGTCCAGCGTTGCTTGAACATTCCATTCCTTGTAACGTAAGGATTCGCCGTTCCCCCCACCTCCTGAAGAAGTTTTTTTCCACGTAAGCCCGACATTCAACTGTCGGGTTTTCTCAGGCTTCAGATCTGAACTTCCATAATGGAAGAAATAGTTCTCGTTGAAAGTAGGAACCCGGAAGATGTCCTTGTACGAAGCCCTGAGATAAAGCTCATCGCTGGCAGTACCATTCCCCAGGAGCCGATAAGAAAGCGAAAGCGATGGCGAAAGCCGGCGTGCATCCTTGGCAGCCTGTCCTGCTTTGGTAGGATTGGCGCTGCCTTGCAGAGTCTCTATCTTGCGCCCCACGCTGTTGAGGTAAACCGAAACCAGCATCCTGGCAAGAGCTACCCATCTTCCCTTCGCATATCGGGCAGAGAGCGACTGCAGGATGCCATGTCGATGAGGTCGCAGGTCGGTGGCGAGGGTGCTGTTGAGCGAGTTCATCATCCAGTCGGCAGAGTAATCCAGCGCCCAGCTATCATCCGGCATCCACATCAGTGCTGCCGAAGTATAATATTCCCTCTGCCAGTAGGTAGCATCATTGCGTCGATTTGCCACGAGCGTGTCCTGATAGGCAGAGCTCGCCCAGTTCATCTTGGCTTGCACCTTCAGCATCCAATGGTCATCAAGACTTCTGGCTTGCCACCTCGCCTGAGCAAAGGCGTTGCGGTCGTGCAACTGTTCGGCTGTTACATCGGTATAATATCTCACGATGCCAGGCAACTGTCGGTCGTTGTCATAATAGTAGATCTTTGCCCACAATTGGTTCCGGCTCATACCATCGGCTCGTCTGCCCATCATCCAGTGCATATTCAGTTCGCCATGCCCCGAGTTCATACGACTGTTGGTTCTTCGCTCATGGGTAGTATATTTACCATTGTGCAAAATGAAAGGATAGTCGTTTTCGGCATAGGTGTACTCACCCATCGCCTGGAGAGTGAACCTATCTGACAATCTCTGCACATAGCGCAGATAAGGCGAGACATATCCGAAGGCCCCCACCTGCAACTGAGTAGAGAGGTGAGGCTGCTGGTCGATGGGAATCTCGCTCATGGTCTCGATGGCAAGCAAAGCTGCCACCGAGGCTTGCCGGGCCGAGATGAAGATGTCGTCGTTGTCACCAATGGTGAGTCGCAATGTCTGCACTTGGTCGAGCGAATAACGGGACACATCAATTTCGCCGCCCTGACATTCGCTGAGCAGCACACCATCGTAACTCACGCCCGTGTGTCCCGCTCCGAATCCACGCACAGCTACCGTCTTCATTCCTCCAGCTCCACCATAGTCGCGCAGATTGATGCCTGGCATGCGGTGCAAAGCGTCGGCCATATCCGTAACGCCAAGCCTTAACATATCCCCATTGTCCAAAAGCTGGAGAGGCGATGTGCTCGTAAGTATCCGGTGCTGCCGAGCATTCACTTTTACTTCATGCAAGTGCTCGGTACGAATGGAATCTTGCCCCAGACCCACTTGTGCATACAACAGTAGCAAGCCACCGAGACAAAATATCCTCAATGCCTTCATTCATTCTATCTTTTATATTATTATCTGTGTCTCCATCACGAACCCATCCCACGGGGTTGGATAGAATCATCGGAATCTCTTATCCTAAAGACACTCTTTCATCATATTGTTTCCGATGGCAACGGCAGGTCTTCTTACTTGCGTCCTCCCAGCATCTTCTTTTAAGATGCAAAACTCATGGCAAGCGGTCTTCCCGAAAAAATGTCAGTGACCATGGTGCTTGCCGCAATAAGACGCTTACAGCAGCGGGACTGTCCGGGCTTCTCACCCGATTCCCTTTTAATCACTACGCACTCATCCTGCCTGAGGCGGCAGAAGGTGGCAGCGAACCAATTGCGGGTGCAAAGGTACAATAAAAAAATGAATAAAAAGATAACTTTATCCGCTTTTTTATTCCAGCAAGGATAAAAATATCTTTTTATTCAGAGTTCAGTTTATTCTTTTACGATTTCCAGGAGTTCTGCGAAATCATCGATGATCCATTCGGCAGAGGCGAGCTATTGGCGGGTTCCGTTGCCATAAGTCACAGCACAGGCCTTGCAGCCGGCATGATGCGCCATATCTACATCGAAGTTCATATCGCCCACCACGAGGGTTTCATCTGCCGTTCCCTTCATCTCCTTCAATGCCTTGAAGACCATATCAGGTGCCGGCTTCGCATGCTCCACATCATCGCCTGCAACAATGGAAGAGAATATATCCTCCAGCTGCATCTGATGCACGTATCCATCCAGCGAGCAATGGTTTCGACTGCTGGCCATACCCAATACAAACCCACAGCGATGCAACTCTCTCAGGGTTTCTATTACACGAGGGAAGGGCTGCACGATCATCGTCTTCTTGTTCTCCAGGAATATCTCGCGATAAGTTGCTGCGCATTCCATTCCCTCCTCAGCACTCATTCCGAAGAGCGAAACGAAGGCCTCATCCAATCGAAGACCGATGGTCTTGGCACAAGCCTTCTCCGATTTCACTTCCAGCTTTCTTGCACGCATCGTATCCTGCAGGGTCTTCACAATGAGACTCTGCGAATCGCCGATGGTTCCATCAAAATCAAAAATTATATACTTCATTATTCTTACCTTATTTGAAAACGGTCACAAAGGTACAGATTATAACTGAAACTACAAAGCAAATTGCTCACGAATTGCCTTTATTATGTTATTACGAGCCACTTCTGGCTTCATCGCCTCATCCAATGGCATTTCTTCAGGAGTAACCTGAACAACTCTATCAAATCCTGCATCCAGCATAGCCTTTCTATCGCTAACTCCGCCCGATACTAGCCATATTTTCTGATTGGTAACATGCTCAAGAATTCTTTGCGGCAACTTCCCCATCAAGGTCTGACGGTCGCTATGACCTTCGCCCGTAATCACGAGATCTGCATCTAGAATGAGCGCATCAAAACCAATTTCATCCAAGAGCAGTTCAGCCCCTGGACGAGCCTCTGCATTGAAATATTGCAAGAAAGCATAGCCCAGTCCGCCGGCTGCACCAGCCCCAGGAGCCTCACTCCTATCATATCCGAAATGCTTGGCACTTACCTCGGCAAACTTCCTCGCCCTATCATCCAGCATCTGCACCATCTTAGCATCAGCTCCCTTCTGAGGGGCAAAGACATGAGCCGCCCCATTTTCGCCGCAAAGCGGGTTGGTAACATCCGAAGCCAGTACAAAACTGCATTCCCGGCGAATCTTTTTCCAGTCGTCGCCCATCGCCTTGAGCATTCCGATGCCGCAATCGGATGTGGCGCTGCCACCCAAGCCCACGATGAAATGTCGCACGCCCCGGCGATAAGCATTCATTATCATCTCGCCCACGCCCCAGGAAGTAGCCTTCATCGGGTTGCGCTGTTCAGGCTCAATCAGAGCCAGTCCTGCGGTCTGCGCAATCTCGATAATCGCCGTATCATCCACGATTCCGTATTCCGCCTCAATCCATCTCATCAGCGCATCATGGGCATGAATCCTCACTCGCTCTCCCTTCATCGCCGAAAGAAAAGCATCGAGCATTCCCTCTCCCCCATCACTCATTTCCAAGGTAATGATTTCGGGAGAAGCATCTTCCGCATTCCATTCCTTCACTCCCGAAGCAATCGCCTCATTCACCTCTCTGCTCGAAAGGCAGCTCTTATAAGAGTCGCAAGCAATTATTATCTTCTTATATCCAGCCCCATCCATCAGTCTGAGGCCATCATTTTTCCTATCCATATCCTATTTATATTATATCATTCCAAGAATCATCGCCTATCAAGCGATTCCCCTTTCAGCCCGCAAAATTAGCCATTATTCCTGAAACCACAAACCTTTTTTGGAAAAACTTTCAAAAACAGATGCTTCAGATAAGAGCTGATAGAAAAAAGAGGTTAAAACATTTGGCTATTAAAAAGATTCCTCGTATTTTTGCAGTAGATTTTTCAAAGGTTTTCTAAAGGTTAAAGGCTTATGTGCAAATATGAAGAAATAGAAGGTTGGCGACTCTCGAATGGCAAGACGATTCGGGAAACCAACAATGCCGTACACGATGAGGTGGAACGAATCTACCTGGAAGCGTGGGCGAAAGGCATTTCCGTGCCGTATTTTGAAAACGGAAAAACCTATCTTGCTAATCCTGATGGAAGCGATGTAGAAGCAACTCTTGATTTTGCGACACGCGAATATACTATCATAAAACAAGTTGCAGCTCCAGGAAAGGGGAAAATGAGTTACTTACTCCATTAATTACTTCGTAACACCTATTTTTCTATTAAGATTATGAAAAGAAGACCTGAATTTACAATTATAGCCGGTCCAAATGGAGCTAGCAAAAGTAGGCTTGGAATATTTTATTCTACAGTAAAAGCTTTTGACGGAGACCTTCTAGCAATGTCTCTTCGAAACGAACATCCTGATTGGATAGAGCGATGGATAGATGGAACAGTTATCTCTTCATTGATGAAAGAAAAAGAAGAAGCCATTTCACAAAACAAGAATTTTGCTTTCGAAACGAACTTCTCTACAGATTTGCCAGTCAATCTTGTTCAGGATTTTAAAGATGCAGGTTATAAAATCAGCCTCATCTTTTTCGGCTTATCCTCGAAAGAAGATTCTCTATCTCGTGTTATCCAAAGATACACAATGGGCGGTCATAATGTAAACCAAGACGTGATAGAATATAACTTCACGGAAGGCATCAAACGAGTAAGAGCCTCTCTACCACTTTTTGAAAACATTCTTTTCATTGATGGCACTTCCGATTTTGGCGACATTGTTGCCATTCACATCGAGAAATCAGGCAAGCATCAGATAACAGATCACCCAGCCGAGTGGTTCGACAAATACTTCAAAGAGGCATTCGATGCGCTTGTTGAAGGATAGAAAGAACGGCTTCTTCAGATAATCATTGCCACCCAATTCAAATCCCTCTACCACATCATTCACCGCCGAACGAGCCGTGAGGAAAAGCACAGGGGGACGGACATGTACTTTGGCAGAATCATCGGCCTCTCCCTCACCTATCGTTTCGGCGGCTACAAGACCAAGCAGCATGAAGAAGTAGATACTTCCAGATTTGGGAAATAAAAACAAGAAAAGCTCACCAAGACCATCAAAGTCCTGGCGAGCTTTTCTCGTTTCATATACTCTATTCAAGTTTCTTTACTTCAAAATATTGACATATCCCTTATTCTGTACCAATTCAGAATTTAAATCAATGCATTTCTGAGGAATCGGGAAGACGGTGGTGTAGCCGGAGGATTCACCCTGAAGAGGCGTACGGAGATCGTAGGCACCGGTGAATTTGCCGAAACGGATGAGATCCTGACGACGCCATCCTTCCCATACCAACTCCAGCAACCGCTCTTCCAGAATGTTATCGAGAGTAGCCTTACGGTAAGGCATTCCCACACGGGCACGAATCCTATTCAACTCCTCATCGCCATTCTCTCCGTTTCGGACCTTTGCCTCTGCCTTCATCAATAAAGCATCTGCATAGCGGAAAAGAACGATGTCGTTACTCTGCAACTTGCCGTCCATATAAGAGGTTCTATCCACCTCATACTTCGCCATTCTCGCTCCAGCCGTCTTGACAAACTTACTGTTGGTCAGGTTTTGAGCCACTTCAAAAGGCTGATACTCCAACGGCTTTCCATTATCCATCAGCAGTTCATGACCATCTACCTTTACCACTCCCGCCACAAAGTTCATCTTGCAACGGGCATCTTCATCAGCCTCGCCATAATGATTGGCTTTCATCGTAGAAATCGTGGCACAGGTACCATTCTCACTTCCCCATCCCAAGACACCGCCATGCGTATAATGGTAAGAGCGGAAGAGATAATGGAACTGGTTGGTATAGATATTCTTATCCATCGGAATCGTGAAGATATTCTCCTTCGATGTCTCATTATGCGTAGAGAAATTGAATGAATCATCCGACTCCAGGACATAGCCTTCTTCTGCCAGTTTATCACAATAATAAATGCAGGTTTCCCAGGCATTCAACTTCCTGCAGTCCACCTTATCGCCATTACGCAAAGAGGCATCAGAAGCCGGCACAGAGAAATGAATGTCACTTCCCTTCGGACGGCTCGCATAACCCTGGGTCCAGTCATCATACATATAGATTTCTGCATTCAAAGCCAATTTCGCCAACAGAAAGTTGACTACCGGCTGGGTGATGCGACCATAATAATTGCCTTCCTTATTGCTGTGCTGGTCGGGAAGTGAAGGCAATACCTGCTGCAACTCCTGAAAGACAAACTGGAAGATAGAACTGCGATCTGTCTGACCTTGGAACAGGCTGGAATGGAGCTGTTCTGCACTGGAAAGGACCAATGGGACCCGACCGAACATGTCCATAGCATAGTAATAGAACATAGCCCGGATGGCTCTTATCTCAGCCCGATATTCCTCCTGCTGTGCGGCAGAAAGCAGGGCCGACTTGTTGCTGATAATATCCAAAGACTTATTAGCCAGCACGATAACCTTATAAAGGTACTTCCACGTATCATAAAGAGACTGGTCATCGGCACTCCACCGATGCTGGTACATGGCATTCCAGAGGCCACCATCATACCAGTCGCCGCCTCGAATCGGAATCATCGCCTCATCGGTGGTCAGCGTATTATAATCGTAAATGCCACGGCAGGTGCCCTGGATGCCCTCACTCTCGTTAGCTCCACCTATATAATTATAGAGAGAAGCCACGGCATTGATATAAATATCAGATGCAGAACCATAGATGGCATCCTCGTCCAACTGATCCTTAGGATGTTCGTCCAGGCAGGATGTCATAAACAATGCCGCCAGCAGCAGAAATAAAAATCTATATCGTTTCATAACTTTCTAATTTTAGAATTGAACACTTAAACCCAATGAGAAGGTTCTGTAAACAGGATAAGTCCGCTTATCATCAATACCCATCGTACTGTTCACCACGTAGCTGTTAATCATCGGAGTCAAGCCGCTGTAACTGCTGATGGTGGCAAGATTGTTGACACTCGCCGAAACTCTGAGCGACTGCACCACGCCCTTTCGGATAGGGATATCATAGCCCAGCGTGAGATTCTCTAAGTTGAGATAATCGCCCTTCTCCAGCCAATAATCAGAAACATTCTGGTCAACGATATTCTTCTCAGGAGCTCCCTTCAGCACATTATAATCCGGGAAACTCGACATATTGGTGTAGGCTAAGCCCGTACCATTGAATATCTTATGTCCGAAGGCTCCGTTCATCTGCAATGAAAGATACCAGTCGCGATAACGGAAACTGATATTGGAACCCAACGTTACTTTAGGAGTAGCCTGACCGGCAATATATCTGTCACCGCCATCACTCAAATCTACGGTTCCGTTCTTGTCCAAATCTTCGATATCATAGTGGTAATGCCCATTTCCATCTTCTATAATTCCCTTGCAATGAGGAAGATAGAATACCCCCAAAGGCTGACCAACTATCTGATAGACCACATTGTTGTAACCACCATGCTGACCGGCACCCGACAAGGCACCCATCGCAGTAATATCGGCTGCCGACATCTGCATTCCGTCATATTCACCACTCAGCGAGAGAAGTTTGTTCTTCTGCCAGGAGAGATTCATATTGATATTCAGTTCCATGTCCTTCTTCTGGATAGGAGTGAAGGAAACGCCGACCTCCAAACCCTGGTTGCTCATAGAACCCAGGTTTGCCAACAGTTTATCATAGGCAAAAGGCGGAACCGGCACATCATAGGCATAGAGCATGTCGGTGGTCTTGGAATAGTAATATTCTGCCGTCAGAACCAGCCGGTTGTTCCACAATCCCAAATCAGCTCCGATATTCCAGGTAGCGCGGGTTTCCCACTTCAGATCAGGATTGTTATTGCTAATCATTCCCATCGTAACCGTAGGAGAACTGTTCACCGAAACAATACCATTCTGCCGTACCGTATTCAAAGTGGTATAAGAAGATATTCCGCCAAGATTACCTGAGCGTCCATAGCCCGTACGCAGTTTCAGCATGGTAATTTCCTTGAGAGAACGGAGCCATTTCTCCTGCTTCATATCCCAGGAAAGAGAGACGGATGGGAAGAAACCCCAGGTATGGTCATTGCCCACCATCGAAGAACCATCGCCACGCATGGAAACCGAAAGACTATACTTATTATATAAGGTGTAGTCGACATTGCCCATCACAGAAGCCAGGGTCGGATCTTCGTACTTGCTGTCTGTCCCACCGAAAGGCCGTGATGCAGCAGCACCTATGTTATGGTAATACATGTCGTTGTTGGTGATTCCCTTCGCAGAAGTCCAGAATCCCGTTCGGATATCCTTCTGATATTCTGCACCCACCATTGCCTTCAGATTGTGGATTCCCCACGAATGCTGATAGTTAAACGATACATTGGCAAGCCAGTCCTCGCTCTTGAACTCCCCACGATAGAGATTGCCCTGCGCCCAAAGCCAGGTAGGACAGAACTGGTTGTTCTCGTTGGAAGCATAACTGTATGCTCCGAAAGCAGAAACACTCAGAGAATTTGTCATATCATAGTTCAACTTCAGATGAGCATTGAAGTTCATATTCTTCGTATCATCACGCTCCTTGAGCACGGCACCGGGAGGATTCACCTGAGATGCAGCCCCATTCTTCACCCAACTGCCGTTCAGCTTATCATAAGGATAAGTAGGATTCATGGCATCGGCAGAATAGAAAAGCATCTGACTGTCGAAGATATCATTGTTCTTGAAAGACGAACCGAACACGCCGAAATCTCCCGTCAGTTTATCGCCAAATGCCTTCTGGGTGACATCAATCTTAGCCACCAGATTACGATAGCCCTTGCTCCGAATAATCGTGTTATGGTCGATATAGCCAAAAGAAGCGCGGTAGTTGCTCTGCGGAGTGCCACCGCTGAAGGCCAGATAATGGTTCTGGATATTTCCGGTTCGGGTAATCGCCTTACGGAAATTGGTATCATATCCCTTATTGTTATACTCCAGCCCATACTTCTGTGCAGCAGCTATGTATTCGGCGGCATTGAGCATCTCCATACTTTTGTACATCGCCTCTATACCATAGTTTCCCTCGTAAGAAATCTGAAATCCCTTACCCGTACCCTTCTTGGTCTTTACCTGGATAACGCCCGAAGCACCACGGGAACCATAGAGTGCCGTTTCGCTGGCATTCTTCAGTACTGTAAAGCTCTCGATATCGGCGGGATAGATTGTAGCAAGCGTCGCCACATCAGAAGTAACACCATCAATAATCACCAGAGGATCATTGCCGCCCATGATAGAAGTTGTACCGCGAACCCGGACGGAGTTCAACATAGCAATACGGTCAAGACCATTGGTAGTGACGTTAACACCTGCCGTCTGTCCGCTCAAGGCATCCAAGGCATTATTGAGTACACCCTTCTTCAGAAGTTCAGGCTCCACTACACTCACCGAACCTGATAAGCGCAAGGAATCTAAGCCTTCGATGTTCACAGACTGAGCACAGAGGGTTTGGGGTGCAAGAATCATCGCACCCATCGCATAAAATATGGTTTTTAACTTCTGTTCCATAACTATTTCATCGTTTAGTCAAGGTTCAAATCGATTTTCGATTGCAAATATAATAAAAAAGAGTGATTCAAAGTCCATTTCTTTGAAAAAACTTCAAAAAAACCGCAGGCTTAAGAGTTAAGACAGAAGAAAAGCTCGCCAAGACGTTCAAAATCTTAGCGAGCTTTCTCTTTTTATATCAGCATTTTATTTCACTTTCACTTCTACCACATTCTTCGCAGCCTCAGCACTCGAACCACCTACGAAGATCTGATATTTGCCGGGAACCACACGCATGGTATTGGTCTGGGAATCCCAACCCTCGAAACTCTGACGAGGCAGACTGATGGTTACCTGCTGCTTCTCGCCTGCTTTCAAAGTAATGCGCTTGAAGGCTTTCAGGGTCTTGATCGGTCCCTCAGCATCATTCATTCTACGGATGTAAACCTGCGCCACTTCCGTTCCTTCCCTATTGCCTTTATTAGATAAACCTCAAATCCGCAACCTATAGGGTTTAGTGGGATTTTGCTTGCAAAGCGACAA
>ENA-OPBS01002591-OPBS01002591.1-human-gut-metagenome-genome-assembly--contig:-NODE-2591-length-12332-cov-2.085607_pt1 | contig 12332 bp, 10 predicted proteins | sample MGYA00241074_ERZ501463 | MGnify/ENA primary metagenome ERZ501463 (study PRJEB25962, sample SAMEA2042578) | human gut metagenome | biome: human gut; feature: human-associated habitat; material: faeces...
CCACTACTTACCTACCCATACGTTTCACGTGTATTAGGAGTGACAAATATTGGCATCTGCAATTTTGTCGACAGCATTATCAACTACTTTGTATTGTTCTCAGCCTTGGGTATCACTTCACTTGGAGTACGTGAAATTGCAAAGGTGAAAGATGATAAACAGAAATGCAGCGAGGTGTTCTCCACCCTTGTATTTATAAATGCCGCATTGAGCGTAATAATGACCATCGGGTTAGTGATTGCATGTTACACAATAGATAAATTTATGACCTACCGACCGTTTCTGTTTGTCGGCATCAGTAAATTGTTACTCAACACATATGTAATAGAATGGTTTTATCAGGGTATCTCGAATTTCAAATATATAACGATACGCTCTTTCATTATTCGTTGTATATATACCGTCAATGTCTTTGCCTTTGTACATTCTACCAATGACACACTGATATATTATGGGCTTAGTTGCGTTACAACCGTATTCAATGCTGGCATTAACTGGCATTACGCACATCGATTTGTATCTTTTTCATGGAAAAAAATACGCATACCTGCATATATCGCATCGGTTGTAAGTTATGGAACTTATAGAATTCTCACTTCTTTGTATACTAGTTTCAATATTACTTATTTGGGGTTTGTCTCCGGTGATAAAGAAGTTGGCTATTATACAACAGCAACGAAACTTTACACAATAATCATCTCTGTAATAACGGCACTTACAACCGTAATGATTCCAAAAGTCAGTGAACTTATCAGCAAGGACGACAATGAAAGCCTCAAGGGCATGGCAGAAAAGACATTTCAGATGATATTCACTTTCGCCATCCCATTGGTTGTCGTATGTAATATGTGTTCGCCCTTAATCATCCGCATTATAGCTGGCACAGGTTACGATGGAGCCGTCGTGCCCTTCCGAATCATCACAACCTTGCTACTCATTGTCGGCATGGAACAAATCATCATCCAACAATTTTTGATGGCGAAAAGAGACAATAAATGTATCCTTATCCTATCTTTTGCTGGTGCTTGTATCGGTCTCCTCTTAAACATTACACTTACTCCGTCCATGGCAAGTATTGGTTCAGCCATAAGTTGGACTGCATCAGAATTGGCGATTCTCGTCTTGTCTCTCTATTATTTCAAAAAGCATTTTGCGATGACATTACCATATAATACCTTAATAAAGGAACTGCTACTCTCGATTCCATATATTCTAATATGCACATTTATTTATGATGTTCATTCCAACCTGAAAATCACCATCACTTTCAGCCTGTGCCTTGTATGGTTCTGTATATCAAACGTCATTATATATCCAAAAGAAACAATCATTCTACCTATAAAGAATTTGAAAAGAAGGTTTAACAAATCATGAATATCCCACTTCTTGTCAACGCCATTTTATTCTGTGCAAGCCTGCTCTTCTACCTATTTCGAAAGAAGAGATTTGATGTTGGCACGATTTTTTATACAATTATGGCAATTAGTGCCATAGGGTCTGTATGGTTTTATAGTTATGACCATGTAGATACATATTGGCCAAATGTCAGAATCACACCTCTCTTATTCCTTTGGTTTACAATCAACATTTGCATACATCCCTGTTTGAAAACTGATTTCAGCAAGGTCAGACAAATTGATGATACAGGAATAAGCAGCATCTTAGATGGACTTACATCATTATTCATAGTACTATCAATATTCCCCCTACTGTCTCTTCTTTCTCATTTCTCATTTGATTTGTTTGTAGGAAATACACTTGGTCAGATGTATGAATCAGAAACGGATAAAGCAAGCTTGTTTTTTAGCGGTCCGAGCAAATTTTGCTTCGCACTAATACGACGTTTTGAATCCTTGGTATTAATACTTTCCTTTTATCAGTTAACTAAGAAAAACAAGCGGATAGAATTGATAATCGGCACGATGATCCCCATAACACTGTTTGTCTTATTCAAAATGTTAGCAGGGAGCAGAGGTGGAGTAATGGGTACGTTTATCACCATACTGTGTTTGGCAGTATACCTAAGAAATTGTTTTTCTTCTAAAGTATGGAACAAAATCAGATTGGTCGGGATAACCGTAACAGGTTTAATGTTCGTAGGTATCGCTTACATTTCCTTGTCCCGTTTCGCTTACAGCGTTTCAGCCCAGTCCTCAACCATTACAATAGACCAATGGATTAGCCAGTATTTGGGAGAGAGCTTCATACGCTTCAGCGACAAAGCTTGGGACACCCCATGTTACATGAATGGCGATCAAAATTTCATTTACATCAAAAAAATTTTGGGATTCAATGTCATAGAAGACTATGACCGTTTCATGTCATTCTATGAGGCCAAACTTCACATGCCTGTCAATGTATTCTATACATTCATGGGTGATTTCTATTTGGACTTTGGAGTGATTGGTGGAATCATGTTTGCCATAATTTTTGCATTTATCTTCAATAAGTTATTAAGTAATACTAATAGGAAAGTGACTGTCGTCCAATTGTTATTCTTAACAGTATTTTTCCACATCTTAGGATTTGGCTTTGCAGCAAACGTTTATAGAACCATTTTCATACAAAAAGATTTAATGTATACTTTTATTTTGGCTGGTCTTTTATGGATAGTCCAAAAGGCCGTTACCCCCCCCATAAAACCAGTAGAAACAATTGATTTTCAAGATATTACACTCATACAGTGTAAACTTCAGCCCATCAAAGTTTATGCCGTATGAGAAAAACATGCCATTCAAGGGGGAACAGGATACTGTTCAACAGATTATATCCGTTGGTAATTTTTGCCTCGTTAGACTTCTTTTCGCCCAAGTTCCTGACTTTACCGGACAAACTGAGCAAGATGGTAATGTATGTCGGAATACTGTTAATGCTTGTTGCATCATGCGGAGAAAGTAAAGGCAGACAGCAATATAACGGCTCCCTAAATCTGACAAAGATAAGTTGGTTATTACTATTTGGACTTACCATTAGCGCATTCAATGCATACATTTACAAAGGACAAGAGATTATTACTAGCCTTATTGCAAACATGCAAAGCATTGCATATGCCTTCTTGTTAATCTTTGTTTTTTATGAAGTAGAGATTAAAACTTTGGAACGATGGTTAAAGGTGTTTGCCATATTATTCACTGCAATATCATTTATTTCGATTCTATCACCGACAGAATTATTTGGCACCACCTCATTTGATGATAGCCGTGGAGGCATACGTCTTAGAATGTTGGGCATTGAATGGGTTACAATGTTTCTGCTATACTCTGTTAATCAATATGCCTTAACGCAAGATAGAAAACATGTCAGATGGATTACTATTTGCTCGGTCTGCCTGCTCGCGTCATTGACAAGGCAAGTGATAGTCATCTCCTTTGGGTTGGCCATCCTTTTGTGGTTCCACAAAGCGGCATGGTTGAAAAAAATGTTCTTCGGAGTATTACTCTTTGGATTGATGACATACGTCATACCACATGTACCGGTTGCCAATAAGATGATAGAAAAGACATTAGAAGAGAAAGCTGCACAAAGCCAATATGACAATATCAGAATAGTGGCATTCAATTATTTTGTTTTTGAATATCCTCGAAACACACAACAAAAATTATTTGGTATCGGAGTTCCAGCCTTTGGCAAAAGCAAATACGGAAATGAATACGAGCAAACCACCAACCTTATGCGTGTCTATCGTGAGGATGTGGGTTATGCAGGCTTTTATTTCAATTATGGCCTTATTCCATTACTTCTTGTCATGACACTTATGGTAGTCCCTCTTTTCTACAAATCCCCTCCACGACTGTTGTATGCCAAATACTACCTCGTGTCTGTGATGCTTCTCTCCATTGCGAGCCAACCAATAACTAGCAATTCTGCCATAATCACAACCATGGTAGCAATATACATATTATATGTAAAACAAGAAACAGAATGCACAAACAAAACAAATGTCAAAATTAGCAATAATCATACCGGCATATAAAGGACTTTTTTTACCGCGTGCCCTACAATCACTAGCCTCTCAGACTTGCAAAGACTTTATCTTGTACATAGGTGATGACAATAGCCCATACAACCTAAGTCATATTGTCGCAGATTATAAAGACAAGTTGAATATTGTCTACAAAAAATTCGAGACAAATTTAGGAGGACAAAATCTAGTTGCCCAATGGAAGCGTTGCATAGAAATGGCACAGAACGAACCATGGCTGTGGCTCTTTTCAGACGATGACGAAATGTCCCCTACATGTGTGGAAGATTTCTATAAATCATTAAAAAAAACAATGGCAAAGTATGACATTTACCATTTCGATGTAAATGTGATTAATGAGGATAGCAAAATAATCAAGTATCCCAAGCCGTATCCCATAGTAATAGATTCCTATACATACTACAGGCGTAAAATGCGTGGTGAACTACTGAGCCTTGTAGTAGAGAATATATTCTCACGAGAAATCTACAACCTTACAGGAGGCTTTCAAAACTTTGATCTTGCCTGGGGGAGCGATACCGCCACATGGATGAAATTTGCACAACGAACAGGAATGTACACCATACAAAGCGACTCGCGCGTATTGTGGCGTACCAGTACACAAAACATTTCCCCAGATAATTCCCAACCGACTGTAACTCGTAAGACAGATGCTTTAGTTGATTATTATAAATGGGTATGGGAATTCATGAAAAGCCATAATCAATTGGCTTTCTATACTAGTTACCGCAGTTTTATCAGCAGGATGAGGATGTTCAGGAAATACATACCGCAGTATCAATTGCGCAAATGCGTCTCACGATTTTGTTCTATTTACAACATAAGTTGGGGAAAGGCTATCACCACGCTACTAATTAAATTATGATTAAATATCACCATACAAACGAGCCAAAGGATTGTTGTGGATGCAGAGCTTGTGAACAAATCTGCAGCAGGCACGCTATCACAATGCAAGAAAATGCCGAAGGATATTATTATCCTGTCATAGACGAATCCTCATGTGTTGACTGCGGACTATGTGAAAAGGTTTGTCCCATGCAGGCAAATCAGATTGAAAATACAAACCAGCCTATATTTCTTGCCGCACAAACAAAAGACAAGAATATCCTGAAAAAAAGTTCATCAGGAGGAATGTTCACCCAGATAGCAATCCACACCATACAACAAGGAGGAGTCGTATATGGTGCTGCATTCTCGGAAAGCATGGAACTTAGGCACATCCGCATTGACAATATCGAGGGATTGTCACAACTTAGAGGAAGCAAATATGTGCAAAGCAATATGAGCAACATTTACTCCATGGTGAAAGAAGACTTGCAAAGGCTGACAAAAGTTTATTTTGTTGGCACGCCTTGCCAAGTTTGCGGATTAAAACTATTCTTGCGTAAGGAATACACAAATTTATTCACATCCGATTTGGTCTGCCACGGCGTTCCGTCAAGAAAGATTTTCAGAACTGTTAGAGAACATTTGGAAAAAAAGGGAAACATGCAAATGACGAAATACAGTTTCCGGGACAAGCATGTAGGGGGGTGGAGTTGCTCCTCCTCCTCCTCCTCTTACAAAAGCATCTCAAAGAAGCAAAAATATTTGGTTAAAGATCGACAAATGGACGCTTATTATCACGCATTCATCAGCGGAAACATAATGCGTTATTCTTGCTATGAGTGCCCGTTTACGTCTCCAAACAGAGTGTCGGATATAACATTGGCCGACTGTTGGAACATTCAAGAATTAGACACAAAATTCAAAGAGACCTATCGTGAAGGTGTCAGCCTCATACTGATAAATTCCGAGAGAGGAAAAGCATTATGGAACGAGATAAAAGACCATACGGTATTTGACCATATAGACAAAGATTGGGCTATGAAAAACAACCCGCAATTGGCATCAGCCTCCCACAAGGGGAATATGCGAGAGAGGACTTACGACATGGCTCTTAACGACTATCCTTTGTTTGTGGATACATTTGCCCCAAAGTCTCTAAAGAAAACATTGAAATTCTACCTTGCTTATTATATACGTAACAATGCCGCACTATACAGCATTGCCCAACACACAAAAAGATTACTGAAATGAAAGTCTCACTTATCACTATCCTTGACAACACCAATTTCGGGACATATCTGCAAGCCCTCGCCTTGAGCAAAACCATCGAAAAGTTAGGCTTAGACGTGGAAATAGTGGATTACATCCGTCCGCGCATGTCACGGATTGGCAGTATGTCGTGGACACGCAACCCATGGAAGAAGTTATTGAAATGGCTGAATTATCCGGCTATAGAAAAGCTTAGGGATGCTGATCATGATTTCTTAAAAAGATTTGTAGCCCTTTCACCTGTAACTTATAGCAATTACAAACAGTTAAAAAACAATCCTCCTGTCGCAGACATATATGTTACAGGTAGTGACCAAGTATGGAACAGCATCTATAACCAGGGGATTGATAAAGCATTTTATCTTGATTTTGCTGATAAAAAAGCCAAACGTGTGTCATATGCCGCAAGTATCGGCATGGAAGATTTCCCTGCTACAGAAGTAAAAGAAACCATGCAACTTCTTAGCAAATACACACAAATAACAGTCAGAGAACAAAAAGCAAAAAATATCTTAGCCAAACTTGGCTTCGCAAATGTTGAGGTAGTGTTAGACCCTACATTATTATTAGATGCCAACGATTGGAGAAAAATAAGCCAACTTGCAGGCAAACCTTTAGATCTCAACGAACCTTATTTATTAGTTTATAGCGTTGAGACAAAAAAAGAAAATACACTCATTTCATTCTACGCAAAAGAAATAGCATCTAAATATCACTGGAAAATTTACCAAGTCAGCTATGGTGATGACAAGTCTCGTATTGACGGAGTAGACAAGTTGTTTGCCCATGCCACACCAGATATATTCCTTCAACTTGTCTGCCAGTCTGAATTTATGGTTGTTAGCAGTTTCCACGGCACTGCTTTCGCCATTAACTTTAACAAACAATTTCTTTCCATCACTCCCAAACGGTTTAATTCCAGAATAAAAAGTTTATGTTCCATCTGTGGGCTAAAGGAACGTATACTTACTGATGCGTCAGCCAAGCCTGACAATCTTGAAAACATAGACTACAATCGTGTAAATGCTGTCATACAGCAACTTCGCAATCATTCAGTTAATATTTTAAGAAACATGTTATATTCTTAAACATGTTAATGTTCCAAATTGGCACCTCGAATCGATATATGCTCTAACCGAAAACCAACCCACAAGAAACCAACATGAAACGGACTCTCGTCATAGCCACAACGTCCTATGCAGGCATGGGACCATACGTCAGCGAAATAGTAAATCTATTTTCTGCCAAAGACAACATTTTCTATTTCTTTCAAGACTATGAAGATGGATTTTTCCGAAAAAACATAAAAGAGGAACTGTATCCAAAAAGTTGTTTCTTCAAGAAAAACAACAGCAAATGGAATAAAATAAAAGACTTATTCCCAATCAAACCTACAAGCCACACACTGATTCTGAAGTTTTGCCAAAAGCACGGAATAAAGATTGTGCATTTCATCAACAATCCGGGGGACAAAGACTTAACCAAAGACTTGGAAAAACTTGGCATCACGTGCATCAGCACTGTGCATGACCTCCACCCCCACGAGAGCAAAAAGGAATGGTATAAGGAATTACGTTTCAAACTTATTTATAAGCGTTTACATGAAAATATTGTATATGCCAAGAACCTCATCACCAATTCTGAAACCCAATACGAGGAACTGAAATCAAGCTATCCAGACAAAAAGATATATTACCATAGTTTTCCCTCATTGGTAACAGAGAACATCAAAAACGGGAAAGACATGCCTCTGGAATTGGAAACTATAGACAAGCCTTACATATTATTCTTCGGACGGATCGAAGAATATAAAGGCATCACCTTATTATATAAAGTATTTACAGAAAGCATAGAATTAAGCGAGCACTACACCCTTGTCATTGCCGGAAGAGGAACCTTACCCTTCACCCGCATCCCTAACGAAAAGAATGTAATTATCATAAACCGATACATTAAAGATACGGAAATAGCCTATATGTACCAGCATGCGCATTGCACTGTCTATCCTTATATATCAGCCACCCAATCAGGCGTATTAAGCCTATCTTTCTACTTTCAAACACCAACCTTAACTTCAGATGTACCGTTCTTCAAAAAGATCATAGCAACTTCAGGAGTGGGAATGTTATTCAAAAATGGAAACTATAATGATTTGAAAAGCAAATTATCACAAGTATGCCAATCAGACATGAAAGCAATGACTGAGAATGGGAAAAAATACTATGACACCCATTACGAAGGTTCTGTAATCAGAAAAAAACTAATAGAAATCTACAATGAACTATGATACAAAACAAGAAATCTGCAATCTTCAACTTCCTCTACCAGAAAGCCCATCGTGGCAATGCATTTTGGCGTTGCTTATATGGTCTGTACACCCAATTTGTATTGGGATGCGACATAAATCCGTCCACCAAAATCGGTACGGGATTCAAAATTTTCCACTCAGCCCACGCCAGTGTGGTTAGCCCTGGTACAATCATCGGCAACAATGTAAGTTTACGCCAAAATACCACTATCGGTGCTAAAGGATTTGACGGGGCTGAAAAATCACCTATCATAGAAGACAACGTGACAATTGGCCCCAATATATGTATTATCGGAGATATTACCATCGGAGAAGGCACTATTATCGGTGCAGGAGCCGTGGTCGTAAAAGATGTCCCAGCCCATACTATCGTAGTAGGAAATCCGGCTAAAGTCATAAAATCCACTATGGGAAAGGATACGTTAAATAAACATAAAGCCGGGGGGGGGATAAAACAGTCTGTTCCTTTTCCGGGCATCTGCTACATGCAGTTTAAAGGAAGAGGATATGGACAAAAGGAATATAAAAAACTTACTGCGTGAAATGCCCTTTCTGAGATGGGTACTCACTTATCATAAACAACGTGAAGACAAATATCTTGCACATCTACGTGCACCCTACATTCCACTATTGGAAAAATGGCTTGACAGTGACACCAGCATCATCAGCTCGAAGTGTTTTGCCGGGCGCGTAATGCAAGATTTGGACATGCAATATAATACACCCACATTGGGACTGTATTTCATGTATCCAGACTATATAGAGTTTCTCCGACATTTGGAATTTTATCTCAAAGAAGCCAAAATCACTTTCGTAGAACATTCCAAATACGCATTAGGAGACGAACGGCGTGCCAAATGGAAACATTGGTATCCCATCGGATGGCTTGATGGAAAAGTGGAAATTCACTTCTTACATTACCACACGGAAGAAGAGGCTGCCACGAAATGGTACAGAAGGGCTGCCCGCGTGAACCTCAACAAGTTACTTGTCATCGGTATGGAACAAAACTTATGTAAAGCGGAAGACATCCAGGCATTTGACGCCCTTCCGTTTAAAAACAAATTCATCTTTACATCCAAAGACATCCCGACAGAAAGCAACGTGTTCATGAATGAATTCGCCAAGGCAGGAGAAGTGGGAGACCCTTACCGTAATGGACACGTATTCTACCGATACCTCACGCAACGATTAACTAAAACAAAGAATATTGATCAACTATTTGCTTTTAATACATAAAAGCCCCAAACAACTAAAACGATTGGTACGCGCCTTGAAGGATTGTGATTCACGTTTCTTTATACATATAGATAAGAAATGCGATATTGGCGAATTCAGGAAGGCAGTGCCCGAAAACGACAGCGTATTTTATGTAACCGACGAAAACAGGAAAGAAGGAAGATGGGGCAACCTTTCGTTGGTCGAAGCCGCTTTGGCCACAATGCGCCTTGCCATGAACAAAGGCGGAGAAGGACATTTCGTATTGTTGTCAGGCCAAGATTATCCGCTAAGGAGCAATGAATACATCAAGGAGTTTTTATCTACTCATAAAAATTCAAATTTTATGAGCGTATATCCTGTACCCGACAAAAAGAAACCTTCAGAAAATGGCGGCTACGAGAGGTTTGTTTCATGGACCTTTGATTGCCAAAATCCTCACGACAGCAGGATGAAAGCCAAGATAAAACCATTCTCATTCGGAGCAAAGACTTTGGGCGGATTCTTCCGGTTGGCATTATATCGGCCTATGTTGTTGCCTATTGCAGCAAAGGCTTGGTTTTGCAAAAGAAAGTACCCGGAAGGCTTGGGAATGCGTTTTAACGAGTTCTGGTGCGTGCTCACTAAAGATGCCGTAGAAAAAGTGGTTGAAACTTATGACAACCGCAAAGACTTGCGTGAATATTACAAATACATGCATATTCCGGACGAAAGCATGTTCAGCAGCATATTGTGTGAAACACCGGAGTTTGAAGCCTCGTTAATGCCTATGTGCCACTATATAGATTGGAATGCATGTAGTGACGGTTCGCCCAAGACATTGACCATGGCCGATGCGCCATTGATGGAAAACGAGATGGAAACACAGCCATATATTTTGTTCGCAAGGAAATTTGAAGAAGACAATCCGGTCCTGGACTGGATTGATGACAAAAGAAGGAGAAGATACGATGGTAAGGATTAGAGAGATTTTCAAGCATACATTGAAATCGATGTTGATGTGTCTGGACGGGCTGCTGTTTCCATTCGTATTGCCATATATAATAAAGAAGAAGGGAATAAAGTCAATCCATTTAAGCATAGATGACGTAAGGTATGATTTAAGCACACAGGGGAGGGGTAATAAACTACTGTTAGACAACGACTTGATGTCTTTTTTACGCAAACTAAATGTGCCAATCACCTTATTTCTCTATAATAAAGAAGAATTAAAGAACCCGTGTGCCTATAAAAAGAGTGCATTGATAAAGATAGGTGCACATTTGCCGCGCCTACTGTTTGACGAAAACCTGAAACCTATGTTAAATGCCAAAGAAGTACGTTTTCATTGCTACATGGCAAATAGGGCAGAAATAGAATCGGCTCGCGTAAAAGGAATCAGTCATTTATTGTGCTGCCACGATTCTAAAAGAACCAGTTACGACCTCTCGAAAGAAGAGCAAAACAACGTGAACATGATGGAAGAAGTGTGCAAGAATGGTATGCTGTATGTGAAAACCAACGTGAGATTGGAATGGCCAATCATTCTCCAAGTAATAAGAATTAGACAAACCAGAATGGTGGTCTTCGGCCATGAATGGGGAATGAAGTCATGGCAAAACAAGCTCGTCAAATTACTGAAGACCCTTAAAACAAAAGATATTCAAATCATAAACTTTTAATTTATGGAAAAGATAAAGAGATTCATAGATTGTACCGTACCGGTGGTTACATGTAACCTAAGGTGTCCTTATTGCTATATAACCCAAGAACGCAAATTCTTGAAAGCTTTGCCCACATTCAGATACAGCGCAAAACAGATAGGAGCAGCCTTGTCTAAAGAAAGATTGGGCGGAATAGCCCATATCAATCTGTGCGGAGGCGGAGAGACTTTACTACCCAAAGAAATGACGGATATCGTGTACGAACTGTTGTCGCAAGGACACTTTCTCGCCATCATCACAAATGGGACTGTGACAAAACGGTTAAAGGAAATATGCCAGTTCCCTTTGGAATACCGGGAGAGAATCATGTTCAAATTCTCTTTTCATTATTTGGAACTGAAACGTCTTAAACTATTGGACCGTTTCTTTGAGAACGTGAGAATGATGCGCGATGCCGGATGCTCTTTCTCGGTGGAACTGACCCCTGACGATTATTACATTCCTTACATTGACGAGATAAAGAAAGTGTGTGTGGAGAATGTGGGAGCGGTGTGCCACGTGACGGTGGCCAGAAAAGAAACAGATTCTAAATTACCCATCTTGACCCGTCTTTCAAGAGAAGAGTATGTGAAAACGTGGGAACAATTCGATTCCGACCTATGGAGGTTTAAAATGTCAACTTTTAATGTAAAACGAACCGAGTTTTGTTATGGCGGAGTATGGACGGCCCATTTGAACTTGGGTAGCGGCATATTGAAACAATGCTACTGTGGTGCCGTAATACAAAACATATTTAAAGACGTAAAATCTCCCATTAAATGGGCGGCCATTGGCAATAATTGCGGCGAACCCCATTGCCATAACTCGCACGTTTGGCTCACTTTGGGCGCAATCCCTGAAATGGCCACTCCGACTTATGCCAGTATGAGGAACAGGGTATGCATAGATGGGAGTGAATGGCTGACAGACAGGATGAAAAACTTCTTGAGCGGAAAGTTGGCTGACAACAACGTGTTGTATTCCCAAGAAGAGATGGATACCGCTAACAAAAAAAGCAGAAGACGGTTAGCGAAAACAAATGCCA
>ENA-OPBS01002596-OPBS01002596.1-human-gut-metagenome-genome-assembly--contig:-NODE-2596-length-12296-cov-2.452087_pt1 | contig 12296 bp, 11 predicted proteins | sample MGYA00241074_ERZ501463 | MGnify/ENA primary metagenome ERZ501463 (study PRJEB25962, sample SAMEA2042578) | human gut metagenome | biome: human gut; feature: human-associated habitat; material: faeces...
CTTCCCAGACCATAGATACAGGACACGCTGGCCACTACCACCACATCCCTGCGTTCCGCCAGGGATGCTGTCGCTGACAGACGCAGTTTATCGATCTCATCATTGATGGAAGAATCCTTGGCAATATAAGTGTCCGAAGACGGCACGTAAGCCTCCGGCTGATAATAATCGTAATAGGAGACAAAATATTCCACGGCATTCTCCGGGAAAAATTCTTTCATTTCTCCGTACAGCTGCCCCGCCAGTGTCTTGTTGTGGGCAATGATCAGCGTCGGCTTATTCAATGCCTGGATCACATTGGCCATGGTAAAGGTCTTACCGGAACCGGTAACACCCAGCAATGTCTCAAACTGATTGCCCTGCCGGAAGCCTTCCACCAGCTCCGCAATGGCCTGCGGCTGGTCTCCGGTAGGCTGATATTCGGAATGTAATTTGAATTGTGAGGGTTCGTTCGATGGATTCATGATGCCTCTCCGTGCAAATATGTTACTGGAATAACACAGTTCGTGAACGTATTCGGTTCTAAAATCATACAGACATGATCCTGTTCCCGGATACGTTCACGGCTGAACTGTTATCTATTTTTTCACGTTACGCACAGATTATAGCAGAATTTTTTTGAAAAGTACAGATGAATTCGAAAATATGTTCGGTTTGCTGTTTCCTCTCCACATCACAGCGCACAGACGTTTTCCGGCTTTCCGTCCAAATAAGCGTACACGTTGGAAAACTCAATCTTCGCTCTGCGTACCATGGCTTCCTCCGACAGGAATGCCACGTGCGGTGTCAACAATGTATTTTTCGCATGAAGCAGCGGTTCCTCTGCGGGAATGGGCGGCTCACAGTCAAATACATCCACCGCAGCTCCTGCGATCCGTCCTTCGTTCAAAGCCTGTGCCAATGCTTTGCTGTCCACGATCGGTCCTCTTGCGCAGTTAATGAAAATGGCGGACTTTTTCATCAGAGCAATCTTCTCTGCACTGATCAGACCTTTTGTCTCTGCATTTGACGGCACATGTAAGGAGATGATATCACTCTCTGCCATCAGCTCATCCAGTGACACATAGCGGACATTGTCCATCTCCTTCTTTGTTCGGCTGTACGCAAGCACCTCACAGCCAAAAGCTGCCGCAATTCTTGCTACGTTCATTCCAATAGCGCCGGTTCCTACAACACCGAACTTCTTGCCCTCCAGTTCACAGCCGATCAGACCGTCTTTCGTACCTTCCCGTCTGGTTGCAGCATCACAGGCCGCCAAATTACGGTAAAACATAATCAACATGCCAAATACAAGATCCGAAACTGCTGCAGTGGAATATCCTGCACAGTTGCATACAATGACACCATTTGCCTTGCATGCATCCATGGCAATATGATCGATACCGGTAAATGCAACCGATAATAATTTTAATTTTTTACATCCATTGATAACTTCCGCATTCAGGGGATTATTTGCTACCACGATAATCTCCGCATCTTTTCCGCGTTCTATCAGTTCCTGTGTATCTGTTGTTTTTGTATCGTAATAAACAATCTCCACAGAATCCTTTAATGCATTCCGGGCTATAGACAAAAGTTTGTCTTTCTCCACTCCAAGAGGCTCAATAATTACTAATTTCATATCACTTTTCTCGCTTTCCGGCTTTTCTTCTGCCTAATATCTCTGCTTCATATCAATTTCGTTCAACAGCGGTTTTCCTGCCTCATACAATTTCAGGTTTTCACAGAACTGGGCAATGGCTCTGTCAATATATAACTTGCTGTCTGCTGCACAATGCGGTGTGATAATCACATTATCCATATCCCACAACGGACTGTCGCTGCTCAATGGTTCTTCCTCTACTGCATCCAGTGCTGCGCCGCCGATTTCACCAGTCTGAAGAGCCCGAATCAGATCATCTTCCTTTACAACCGGTCCCCTGGCGATATTGATCACCACTGCTGTCTTTTTCATTATACGGAACTTATCCATGTTGAACATGTGTCTCGTCGCATCGGTCAACGGTGTTACAATCACCACAAAATCGCATAACGGCAATACCTTGTCCAAATCATCATCAGAATATACCTCATCAAAATATTCCAGCGGTGTCACGCGGCGCTTTACCCCAAGCACCGTCATTCCCAGAGCCTTAGATAACCGTGCCACTTCACATCCGATTGCACCGGCTCCGATGATTCCCACAGTCATTCCCTCTGCTTCTAACGGCTGGCATTCAAATTTCTTATCCCATACATGTTTTAACTGTCTGCGATACAGCTCGGATGAGTTTCTCATAAAGCTGATCATATAGCCTGCAGTTGTCAGAGCCATCGTTTTTCCATGAATACCTTTTGCATTTGTCAGTCTCACCGGAAGTTCACTGATAGAACCATCCATGATCGGATTCACACCAGCTGAAAAAGAATTGATCCATTTCAGCCTTTTGGACTGTTTACAGTATGTCTCCGGCATTTTCCCGCTGCCACCCCATATAAACAGTATCTCTGCATCGTATCCTTTCTCCAGTGCTTCCTCCTCACTTCCACACCAGTATACCTTACCAGAAATACATTTTTCAATCTCCTCTATATGTTTTTCTGTTACCACCATCGGGATCATATCACTTTTTTTATACATTACCAATACATCTGCCATGACTTTCTCCCCTTATTTTGCAATCCATAGTGTAAGTTGTGGTATAAATGTAATTAACAACAATACCACCAGCATGGATATAATAAATGGTAAAATTGCTTTTACCAGCTTCTGCATGGATACTCCGGATACGGACATTCCGGTAAACAGGCAGGTACCAAATGGCGGCGTTACAAATCCAATACAAACTGCGGTACACATCACAATACCAAACTGCAGTGTACTGATTCCAAGCTGCTGGATCACCGGAAGAAACATCGGAATCGTAATCAGAAGAATCGGTGTTGCATCCATAATGCATCCCATGATCAGTAAGATTACCAGGATAATAAACAAAATGACATATTTATTATCGGAAATACCAAGCAGACCATGTACCAGCATCTGTGGCAGCTGTGCATAAGATACGACGAAAGCAAATAAAGCTGCACCGGCTACAATAAACATGATATTTGCGGTTCCTTTTGCGGAGTTAAATAAAATCTGTGGGATATCTTTGATACTGATTTCTTTATATACAAAGATTCCGATGATCAATGAGTATAACACAGCCAGTACAGCTGATTCTGTCGGTGTACAGATTCCGGAATAAATGGAGCCCAGAATGATAACCGGGGAACCGATAGCCGGAATTGCTTTTAACAATGCTTTCAAAAACGCACCGAGATGAAATTTTTCCTGGGAACCGTTTTCTCCACGCCCCATACCTTTCCAGCCGTTTTTTCTGCAGACAAACCATGCCACGATACCAAGTCCGATTGCCATATAGATTCCTGCCGGAACTCCCATCAGATACAGATCTGTCAGAGATACGTTTGTATTTACTGCGTAAATAATCATTGCCGTCGATGGCGGAATGATCGGTCCTAAAACCGCGCCTGCGGAAAATACAGCAGTAGAAAACTCTCTGCTGTAACCGGCTTCCAGCATGTAAGGAAGCATAATGGCACCGATGGTTACACAACAAGCCATTGCGGATCCGGTCATTGCCGCAAAGATTGCACATACTACGATGGTTACAAGAGCAAGTCCGCCGGTCACATTACCGATTGCCATATTACATACATTTACCAGACGCTTTGCAATACCGCCTTTGGCCATCAGATCTCCTGCCAGAATAAAAAATGGAATACACATCAGTGCTGCCACATCGCATCCGGAGAACAGGCGCTGAACAACGGTCATGGCCGGAATGCCTTCCAATACAAAAAACAGAATGGATGAAAGTCCCAGAGTTGCTGCCACCGGTACACCGATCAGCAGCAGCACAATGGCTACGATCAGAAAAATAATTACATGTCCGGTCACTGTTCCTCTCCTCCTTCCGTCTGATCTTTCTTTGTCAGTTTCACAATATCATCCAATGCCCGATAAAAATACGCATAACTTAACAATGCAAAGGCCACCGGAAATACCAGATATGGGAACATCATGCTGAGTCCCGTATTTGCTGATTTTGATAACTTTGCAATTGTCATCTGCATAAATCCATATTTTAATACGATTACTACAAATATAAATCCTGCAATATGCTGTACCAGTTCCAGAATCTGTTTATGTTTCTGTTTTTTCATCAGATCCTCAATAATGGAAACTTTCACATGTTCCAGATTAAGTGCGATATAGGCCGCACCGAGAAAGACGGCCCATATCATGATGTAACGTGCAGTTTCTTCTGTCCACGAAAAACCTTTATGGAACAGATAACGTCCGAATACCTGCAGTGACAGCACTACTGTCATGTAAGTAAAACACGCGATCAAAGCAACTTTCAGGATCTGTGAAATATACTTGTTAATTTTTTGCAAAACCTGCATAATTACACCTCTCACTTCTGACAGTCCTATTTTGCTGTTAATGCTGTGATTGCCTCATAGTATTTTGCACCCTGCTCATTGTTGGAAAGGAACTTATCATAAACACTCTGTGCCGCTTCTTTGAATGCCGCTTTGTCCACGTTATCTGTCTTCTCTGCACCACCTGCAACCATCTCTTCCAGCTGCTCAGCATTTTTCGTTTCAAGTTTCTTTGTACAATCAAGTGCCGCTTTTTTTGCAGCCTTTGTGATTACATCCTGAAGCTCCGGTGTCAGAGATTCAAATTTTTTCTCGTTCATTGTAATGCCGTTAAAGTGTGTTGCATACTCCATCACAGAAATATATTTTGCATACTGCTGATAACCGTCCGCAATACACACGTTATTTACATTATCACAGGCATCAATGGTTCCCTGCTGTAATGCGGTCAATACTTCGTTACCTGGCATCGTCTGTGCACTTGCACCCCATGTGTTCCACGTATTGATATATACATCAGAACCTGTTACACGAACTTTCAACCCTTTCAGATCAGATGGTTTCTCTACAAAACCTTTGGAGGATTCCAGGTTACGGAAACCTACACATTGCAGATTCAGAATTTTTGCACCCGTAGATGAGAAATCATCCAGCATTTCCTGACATACATCAGAATCCAGGAATGTGTAAATATCATCGTAATTTTCAAACAGGTATGGAAGATCCAGTACAGATAATCCGGCGTCATATCCGCTCATGATCGGTGTATTATTTACTGCACAATCCAGTGTTCCCGCAATAACAGAGTCCAGTGATTCCTGATCATTACCGAGTGTTCCCCCACCATATACGGTTACTTTTACGGCTCCACCGGATTCCTGCGATACATAATCTGCAAATGTATTTGCCAGAATTGCCAGCTGATTTTCTTCACTGGCTGCGAAATGGCTTAATTTTAACTCCAACGGATGATCTGCAGAATATTCTCCAAAATCTTTTCCGGATGTATCTGCTTTTGCTTCTGTCCCAACAGATGCATTAGTATCTCCGCCTGCGTTTGCATCTGTTTTCTCATTTCCGCATCCCACCAGCAAAGCAGCTCCCAGACAACCGATCAATAACATGCTTACGACTCTTTTTTTCATGATTTTTCTCCTTCTCTAGTATAAATGTACCCTCAATATTTTCTGATACTAAATTAAATTCTCTTGTAGTACGTTTTGTTTTTATACCACATAAATCTGTCGCGGTGTTGTCTCTACTCTGACTGCACCGTCTTTTGTGACCAGATACTGATCACAATAATTACCAAATGCTTTTCCGGTATTGATTTCAGGATGGATCGCAAAGAACATATTTTCTTTAACTTTCATTGTCTCACCCTTGAAGAAAGCCGGTCTCTCCACCAGATCATAGCCCTGTCCATGTGCAAACAATCGTGTCTCTGGTTGTAATCCATAGGAAACCAGTTTATTGTTATAAATTTCCAGCATTTCTGCACAATCGGAACCAGGCTTTACCAGTTCTGCTGTAAAATCCTGCAGTTCTCTGGACAGATCCCACGCATACTGAAGTTCCTTGGATGGCTGATGTCCGATACAGAACCCCCTTACAATTTCTGCATAATAACCGCCACCACCGTTTGCTTCTATCATAAATACCAGATCATCGCCATCTTCGATGCGACGGTTCTGGTAAAAACTGTGTAATTTCGGTGTCGGTGTTCCCTGCGGTGCGGAACCCATCATAACCAGATTTTCCTCACTGCCTTTGCTGATCAGGAATTTGTTTACTTCTGCTCTCAGATCATATTCATACATACCCGGATGCAGAATACCCGGCACCATCTGCAGTACCTGATCATGCAGAGCTACCGTTCTTCGGATTGCCTGAATCTCATCTTCACTCTTTACCGCCTTAATTTCATCGATCAACTCTGTCGCATCAATAAATGTCACATCCGGCAACGCCGTTTTGAGATAATTTACCAGTTTATAATTCAGCAAAGAGGGGGCGATCAGTCCGACAGTCTTACATTTATGATCACAGATATATGCCTCCATCAGTTTCGCATCATACAGATCTGTATAACGGAAAGTTCTGAAATACGGTGCACCAAGTCTGTTCCCGATTCCACGCCGGCACCATGCCGGTGGCAGTGGATTATACGGTGAAGAGCTTGTAATTGTCGTCATCTCTCCTTTAGCCGGGAACAAAACACTCATCGGATATGCCTGTTCTGTCGGCAGATCTGTAAAATACCTGAAATATCCGCCCAGATACTGATCTGCATTCTGTGCTATCAGCACATCAATTCCCTGCTCCTGCATAACAGTCTGCACTGTGGACCAGCGGCGCTTCATCTCCCGGTCGCTCATCGGGAAACGAATTCTTGTCTTAAATTCTTCCGGAACCCCTGTTACCCATTCCATCTGTTCTTCCTCCTTCTGACCCTACTTCAGGCTTGCTTTCAGTGCATCTTTTGCCATTACTTCTTCTGCCCGCTCAAGAACGTTTTTCGCATTGATGTAAACCGGAGTATCTACCATCTGTCCGTCTACCGGAACGGATGCTGATCCTTTTGCGATTCCTTCTTCCTCAAACGCTTTTGTTACTTTTCTCGCCCATGCTACACGTTCCGGATCCGGAGAATATACACGCTCTGCGATCGGGATCTGGCTCGGATGAATGATCTGTCTGCCTTCAAAGCCAAGCTGTGCTCCGGTCTTTGTGTTGTATTCAAATGCTGCGTCATCTTTGTAGGATGGGAACGGTGCATCTTCTGCTACCAGACCTGCTGCTCTGGCTGCCACACCGATTTTTGCACGCGCATAAATCTGCTCCTCTGCTGTATCCGTTCTTGTTACACGCATATCTCTTGTATAATCTACGGCACCAAAGATAACGGCTACAAGACGGTCGCTGGCAAATACTGCTTCATCTACATTCATAACACCGATGGCTGTCTCAATGAGAATTGCCAGTTTGATTTTTCCAACCGGAAGTCCTCTTTTTTCCTCCAGATCTGTTACGATAAAGTCCAGACGTTTTACATCATCTGCACCTGAGCATTTCGGAAGTGTGATGCCATCCAGTCCATCGATCACAACTGCATTCAGGTCATCCATAGTAAGTCCTGTATCCCATGCATTGATTCTTACCCATGCCTCAGACCCATGAACACTCATTGCTTTGATATGCTGACGTACCATTTTTCTGGCCGTCTCTTTCTCTGCCGGTGGTACTGCATCTTCCATATCCAATGTGATGACATCTGCCCCGAGTGTTGGTGCCTTCAGGATAAATTTTTCCGAATTTGCCGGTAAATATAAGTCTGTTCTTCTCACTGCCATTTTGCTTCCTCCCAAGTTCATGTTTTATTGTTATAGTTTTTATTGTCAGATATATACATCATCATTGCTGACATTCTGCTTAAAATTTTTAAAACTCCTGTACGGGTTTTTTCACCACATCAATAACGGAACCATCCCGATATTCTACAATTCCTACAATTTTATCTGTAAATTGCGGTTTTACGATTTTTGTTGCTTTCTGATCTCCAATAGCCTTCAGTTCATGAATATTCATAACCGGAAGTTGAGAATGTTTCAGCAGCTTCATCAGATCTGTACGTTTTGGATTAACTGCGATACCATATTCTGTCACCAGTACATCTACGGTTTCTCCCGGTGTCACCACCGTTGTCACCCGTTCCCGCAGAATACACATATCCCGTTTCACCAGGTTTGTGACAACCACTGCAATCTTTGCACCGGCTGCACAGTCATTGTTTCCACCGGAAGAGCTTAAAATCACTCCATTTGATCCGGTTACAACATTGACATTAAAATCCACATCAATTTCTGTCGCTCCAAGGATCATGATATCAAGTTGGTTTACCAGACAGCCCTTTGTATTTGGATTGGCATATTGTGAAGCGCTCATGGGCATATGCCTCGGATTATCCCGGCAGGATTCAATGGCCACAGAATCAAAACACTGTACATCCAGCAGCCCCTGAAACAAATCTTCTTTTAACATTTCAACAAAATAAGAAGTAATTCCGCCGGATGCAAAAGATCCTCTGATCTTCTTTTCTTTCATAATCTGTCCCACTGCGGCTGCTACTGCAATCGAAGTCCCTCCGGCTCCGGTCTGCATCGACATTCCATTTTTAATATATCCTGTCTCATTTAAAAGCTGAGCTGTCATATCCGCGATTTTGAGATTTTCCGGATCCGTGGTCGGCTTGGTTGGTCCGAAAGATATTCCTTCCGGATTTCCGATACTTTCTACCTGTACCACGTAATCAACTTTTTCCTGTGATATCTCAATGGGGCACGCTGGAAATTCCACCAGATTATCCGTCACAGCGACCACCTGATCCGCATACTGTGCATCCGCATATGCATAAGATAAAACTCCACAGGCTGATTTTCCGTATGCACCATTCATATTGCCATATGCATCACAGCAGGGTGCTGATATAAATGCTACATCAATATGTAATTCTCCTGCCTCGATTGCTCTTGGTCTTCCGCCATGACTCATAAACACAGCCGGATGTTTCAGTTTTCCATTTGTAATCGCCTTTGCCAGAGGCCCTGGTGAAATAGTACTTACGGTGATTCCGGTCACCACATCCTCTTCCATTAGTTTCACCAGTGGCTCATGACATTGAAACAATCCCGATGCCGCGATATGTATATCCTTAATCCCTTTTTTAGCAATAGCTTCCATGACCAGATTCACAACCTCATCACCATTTCTCATATGATGGTGAAAAGAAATTGTCATACCATCTTTAATTCCTGTTTTTTCAATTACATCTTCGATAGAAACAAGCAGTTTTGATTCAGCTGGTTTGCCTTTTTCAATTGCAGCACATCTGCTTTTTGCAGTTGTTCTTATTACCACATCTTTTTTTTGGGAATAGGCTCCTGTAAAAACTGGTTTCTTCATCTTTCGAAGTATTTCATCCGGGATTTCACGCCCGACCGCATTTATCATCTATATCCCTCCTCCCGGTTACTATCACTCACTTGATGTCTCGATGATACCATCCGTATATTTATTTTTCTGTATCATAGGTTACATGTTCCAATTTCTGTATCACCCGATACATTTTTTTATACATTATGACCATTATTTTTTAGTTTTCATTCGTTTTACGTTGTGCTATATTTATAAATAGAGACATGATTTTACGCACAAAATTGGACGATAAATATCGGTTTATCTGATAAAATAACAGACGATATTTATCCTGGTATAAGAGGGAAATATGGGAAAAGAACAATCATTTAACATCACAAACATGAGAAATTTTTTTGCAAAGGAAAATATGGAAAAGCTGTTTGCTGACTGCCCTACGATTACATTAAAGAAAAACGAATGTATCTATGCCACCGAGCAGATATTAACCGATGTTTTCTGGGTTTCGCAGGGAATGGTTGAAGTCTTTATTACGAATGAACAGGGACATAAACAGGTCGTCGCATTTCACTATCCGGACAGTATTGTAGGAGAAATTGAAGCTGGAGAAAAGGGAGTGACCTTATGTTGAAACTTGCAGTTTTAGTTTCAGGCGGAGGGACCAATCTTCAGGCGATCATAGATGCGATTGAAAAAAAAGAGATTACCAATGCTAAGATACAAGCGGTGATCAGCAATAATCGAAATGCCTATGCCTTGGAAAGGGCTAAGAGATATGGTATTGCTGGCCAATGCATTTCACCGAAGGATTTTCCGAACCGGGAGACTTTTTATGAAGAGCTTTTGAAGGCTTTGAAAGAGTGTAAAGCAGACTTAGTGGTTTTGGCAGGATATTTGGTGGCAATTCCACCCTGTGTGGTGGAGGCGTTTCCGAACCGTATTATCAATATACACCCGTCTTTGATTCCCTCTTTTTGCGGGGTTGGTTATTATGGGTTGAGAGTACACGAAGGAGCTTTGCAGCGTGGAGTCAAAGTGACGGGGGCCACGGTTCATTTTGTGGATGCCGGTACGGATACTGGGCCGATTATTCTACAAAAATCGGTGGAAGTTTTGCAGGGGGATACACCAGAGACGCTTCAGCGAAGAGTGATGGAGCAGGCAGAATGGGTAATTCTGCCCCAGGCGATCGATCTGATCGCAAATGGAAAAGTGACAGTTCATGACGGAAAAGCTGTGATTTCCCAGTGATTATTGGGAAAACGGTGTTCTAGGAGGAGAAAAATACAGATGAAAGTGTTGATTGTAGGAAGCGGCGGAAGAGAACACGCGATCGCATACAGTGTAGCAAAGAGTCCGAAGGTGGATAAGATTTACTGTGCTCCGGGAAATGAGGGGATTGGGACGGTTGCGGAGTGTGTGCCCATTGGCCCGATGGAGTTTGAGAAACTGGCACAGTTTGCTCAGGAAGAGCAGATGGATTTGACGATTGTGGGAATGGATGACCCTCTGGTGGGCGGAATTGTGGATGTATTTGAGGAAAAAGGTCTGCGTGTGTTTGGGCTGAGAAAGAATGCTGCAATTTTGGAAGGCTCAAAGGCATTCTCAAAGGATTTGATGAAAAAGTATCAGATTCCCACGGCTGCTTATGAGAATTTTGAGGACCCCCAAAAGGCGTTGGAGTACTTGGAGAAGGCGAAATTCCCCATTGTTCTGAAAGCGGATGGACTGGCTCTGGGAAAAGGAGTTCTGATCTGCAATAGCTTGGAAGAGGCAAAAGACGGCGTAAAAGAGATCATGTTGGACAAGAAGTTCGGCACTGCCGGCAACACCTTGGTCGTTGAAGAGTTTATGACTGGTCGGGAAGTCTCAGTATTATCTGTGGATGGAACTACGATTAAGACGATGACATCGGCGCAGGACCATAAACGTGCCAAGGATGGCGATCAGGGATTGAATACTGGCGGAATGGGAACGTTTTCACCCAGCCCGTTTTATACGAAGGAGATTGACGAGTACTGCCAGAAGCATATTTATCAGCCTACTGTGGATGCGATGAGAGCAGAGGGAAGACCGTTTACGGGAATTATCTTTTTTGGTCTGATGTTGACAGAGCAAGGCCCAAAAGTATTAGAATACAACGCCCGTTTTGGAGATCCTGAGGCTCAGGTAGTGCTGCCGAGAATGAAAAATGATATCGTAGAAGTCATGGAGGCCTGTATCGACGGCAAGCTGGATGAGATTGAGTTGCAGTTTGAGGACAATGCAGCAGTCTGCGTCGTATTGGCATCGGAGGGCTATCCGGTGAAATATGAGAAGGGGATTCCGATTACTGGCTTTGAAAATTTCCAGGGCAAAGATGGATATTACTGCTTCCACGCGGGAACAAAGCTGGAAGATGGACAGATTGTGACAAATGGAGGTCGTGTTCTGGGAATCACTGCGAAAGGAGCCAATCTGAAGGAGGCCAGAAAAAACGCTTATGAGGCCACGGAATGGATATCTTTTGCAAATAAATATATGCGACACGATATCGGAAAAGCGATTGATGAGGCATAAAGTTTAGAGCAAGGCTGGATAGTGTTTCCACGGAAATGCGCGTTGCGCGATGAAGTGGAAATACTATTCAGCCTTTCCCATAACAGAAACGCTCCGTCTCTTTTACTTGACTTTTTAGGGCGATTCGTTTATTATGATAATAATAAAACAAACACAGGGGTGCTGATGAGAATCGGCTGAGAAAAAGCGAGAAGTTTTTAACCCTAGAACCTGTATCTGGATAATGCCAGCGTAGGGAGTCATGAAAGGATTTTGTTATCATACCCTCTTGGATTATTCCAGGAGGATTTTTTTATAGGAGGTGTCTCTGGAATCTCCTATATGATCTTTCCTCTGGGATGTCCTGTACGACGAAAGGCACTCAAAGT
>ENA-OPBS01002597-OPBS01002597.1-human-gut-metagenome-genome-assembly--contig:-NODE-2597-length-12291-cov-2.506375_pt1 | contig 12291 bp, 10 predicted proteins | sample MGYA00241074_ERZ501463 | MGnify/ENA primary metagenome ERZ501463 (study PRJEB25962, sample SAMEA2042578) | human gut metagenome | biome: human gut; feature: human-associated habitat; material: faeces...
TTTCACCTCTCCCTCCCCGTAGATTCCACTTAAATGAATATGATATTCCTGGACAGGGAACCACGCATTCACAATCATTTTATTGATTATTTCATCATATGTGACTTCTGTTCTATTAGCGGATATCAACTGTACAATTGCTTCAAGCCAATAGAATTTATAGCTATACGAAGGAGAGCTCATCATCTTAGAAAAGCCTTCTATATCAAGTTTATTATAATAATTTCTATCAATTATCAGTTCAGCCAATATCTCACCTTCTCTCTATCACTGTTACATTGCTATATGTTCTTTTTTGCTTTTCTAGGATCCTCTGGTTTTTTTGCTTCCTTAGGAATCATCCACATTCTTCCCATCATGATAGCGCCTTCTATACGTCCTTCTTTGCAATAAATCGCCACTCTTCTCTGTGAAACATTCCATTTTTTTGCACAATCTGCTGAAGTTAAATATTCCATTCTATGTCCTCCATATAAAACGACAACATGTCATATTAATTATATTCGAATACGCGAATACTTTCAAGATAAATATTCTATGTTGCGAATACTTTTCTATATGTTGACAGCATGGACCCGCAGCCGCACTTGAAGGCAATAGAAAAGGCCCTGACCATAGAATTTTCCCCACAATCAGAGCCTTCGGCAGAACAGCCTAGCACAGCTGTCTTCGTTCCACTTCGGTCGTCGCTAAACAAGTGCCACCGGCACTTAGCGACCTGCTGTAAACATATTTAGTTAGCTAACACATTTTATATCGACTATTTTACTCTCTTCAGTTTGAATTGTCGCAAATTTTGCGATGGTTCAATTATCCAGTTCATCCAGCATCCGCTCAAATGGCTTCACATATTCTTTCCCTTGCCGTCTAATTCCATTATTTTCAAATGCTGCCTGTTCCGCCTGAACACTTTCATTTTCCTGCCATCTGTCACAAGTGTATTCCATATCAAGAAACATTCTGGTAAGATTACCTGTCATTTGCCTATCTGCTTTCTCTGCAAATATTATTTTCCCCAGCCCGGACATATACTTATCAATTTCAAGGTTATTAAAACCACCGACTTCCATGGTATAAGGGATAGCTTCTTTGATTAGTTCTGCAAACTTATCAACATTCCTTGGCAATCTGTTTCTGAAAACTAGTGAATACATCGTTCTGTCATTCATTAGGATAATCGTGTTCTTTCCATTAAGCTTTGTTATATGACCATGCCAGGCATATAATTCATTAATTTGAGCATCTACCGGCATTTTCTGTAATTCATTTTCTTGATATTTAAGGCATCGGCTAATGCCTTGGAACAAAATATATACATAGCCAATCTACTCCTTACATTTCCATAGTGCCATTGGATGATTCTTCACTCTTTCAACTATCTCCGCGTCTTCAAAAAGCAACTCTGGCATGTATTTTTTCTCTTCGAATCTATCAAGATATTCCTTCTCTTTAGTAGTCAACACCATGAGATCCGATATGTAATTCTTCGCAATCTTCTTTCTCTCATCCAACTGGAAATTATCTTTCTTATTAAGTACTGGAAATAAATCTCTTCTGATTTTGTTGAAATCAAGTGTGTCAATAGCTGAGGTGTCAAATGATTTATTAAGCGTATCTGCTGAAATCGTCATATAAAATAAAAAGCATTTTCTAAACAAATCACGCTGTTCTTCAAAGAGACCCTCAGACAACATATTGCACCAATCATACAAATCCCTGGCCGCAGCTCTTGTAATGAGAGCATTGCCTTTAGCTGCAAATATTTCCAAAGGATTTACCATTCGTATTTTCAATCCATCATCAAATGCTGATGGAAGAATGCTTCTGTACACCGGTTCAAAGATATGCGCCCTCAAGGAATAATTGAGTTCTATCTTAATCATATCCCTATTACCACCGGCGTTCTGATAATTATAGTGAAATGCATCCAAGCTATGGCTAAATCTTGATGCTTCCGATAACTGATACCCTTCTGATTCCATATATTCCTTAATTATGTCCGTTATCTTTGCACGGCATTCAAGCATACCCTCTCTCGTATCATTAGGAGTATAATCCATATCGATATCTACTGATAATCGAGGAAGGTTAAATACAGTTAAATTAATTGCTGTTCCGCCCTTCAAGAGTAAATGCTCTCTTAAGGACTTGTCCTCATTCAGAAATTTTAATATTTCCTTCAATCGAAGCACCTTTTCAAAAGTATCCCTCACAAAACCACTTTCTGTGGCCATTCGTCAAAGTTCTGCTCTATTATATTGTGGCATCTTCTATCACCCCATTTTTCATATTGTAAATATTCTCTGGTATCACAAGCTTCCATTCATCAACATATCGTCCACTCGACATGTCCTTCGTCAGGTAACGCTTACTCTTTCCAATCTGACTCTTACATGTATCAAAGAATTCATCTGAAAGCCCCATCTTCTCCTTATACTCAGAAAGAAGAAATCCCATCTTTTGGTATAGGAACTGATTCGATAATAGGTCTAAATATTTCAAGACTCTTTTCTCCTGCATTCGCTTCATACTTCCAATATCCTGTATCACTTCTTCTATTCCAGCTATTTTATCCATATCCTTTACGCAGTCTACCAAAGTTCGTTCCCGATTTGTGATACGTATTCCACCACTTAGTGCAGGCGTTTCCACGCCTTCCATATCCTTTGACGCCACATATCGATACGTATATCCATCAAATTCAAACTCTCGAAAGCTGGTTTCTGATGCAACATAGACATCGTAATATACCTGATCAGTTATCCCGTAATATTCCATAGCGGTATGGTGAGACACATAAGAGGTTGGCGTAATCTTGCTTGCTATCTGAAATCGATTAGCAACCGGCGCCCCTGTCTCTCCACTGATGCAGGTATACATATTGTTACGGATTTTCGCCACCATTCCCTCCTTCATCAATCGCTTGATTGCAGAGCGAGCGCTGTCCATATTGTCATAATATTTATTTACATCTTTCACAGTAAATACTGGAGTTTTCAATAGTTCAAAATACAGATTCAAAATCAACGCCTCCATGTTTTATAAATCAACTTGGGTTATATGTAAACTAATTTGTCACTTTTATAAACCTAATATAATACCAGTTTCCAACAAAGTCAAGTTTAATTTTATTTCAAAATGGTTTGTACAGTTGTTGATTTGTCGCATTTTTAAACTTTTACAATGGATGATGCAGAATTTGCACCAACCACACATAGTATTCTCGTTGCGCGATTACCCAGCATATTGTGGCATATCATGATTTATCTCAGCCCTATAATAACTGCTTATGGTACTTCCTGCATTGAACAAGCTGGCAAGTAAATAACTTTTTATATTCCGCATCTTAGTAGTATTCTTTCCAAGGCAATTAATTACATACTCCACATGAGAATAATTAAGCTTCAGGAATTTGCTTTTCACAAGATTCTTTGGATACACATCTCCTGCGATGGTAATCTCTCCATTTTTAGACAAAACTGTCTCCAGAATCAGGTCAAAAATTCCCTCCACCATCTCCTGGTCATATGGATGAGCCAGAAGAAGGCTGTCATACTCAATATTCTCCTTGATGATTTCGCTATAGCCTTCCATCTCGTCAATCGCTTTCTCGATTCTTCTGCTTGTTCTTTTATATACTTCTGTACTGCCTCGTCTGTGATATTACCGATTGTTTCCACATAATATCCTCTTGCCCAAAATGCTGCTTTATCCCACTTACTCTGTAACTCTGGGTGACGATCGTATAGCATTAGGGTGCTTTTACCCTTTAAATATCCCATAAAATCTGAGACACTTAATTTCGGCGGTATTGCAACACTTAAATGCACATGATCTACACAAACTGCTCCTGCAATTATTTCTACATTTTTATATTTGCATAGTGTATTTAAGATTTCACGTACATCCTCTCTTACCTTCCCATACAATACCTTTTTCCGATATTGGGGAATGAAAACGATGTGATATTGGCATTTCCATCTAGTGTGTGATATGCTTTTATTGTCCACTTGGACCACCTCCTGTGTTGAGTTTGGCTTGCGACACCATTCTCAATATACCACAGGAGGTTTTTCTTTTTTATCCTCACCGTTTCCAACTATTCCATTCTCCCCAGCATAGCTGGGGGATTAGACTTTTCATTTATCAAATTTGTGCTCAGCCAACCATTGCATTTCGCTTTTTAGGTTAAGTAACAAATCAATTACAAAAATACTCTTTAGCGATTTTTCCTCCGTTCCGAAATCCAATTGATCGCCATGACAGATTTTATTTCTCAGCGGGTTATGATCACGATATTCTTCCCCATGACTCGTTAGCACTACATTGTATATGTAATCAGTCATTGCTTCCCAATAAAAGACAGCATTTTCTGTCATTGCAGCCAACCTCAAAATCATATGCTTTTCGCTTGTCTTCGCAAATTTCTTATGATTCTGAAAATCAATCTGGTAGAGTTCACAAATCTCCTTCTCATCATCTTCCGAGCATATTAAGCCATTTTCATCTGTATAATTTGAAATGTCACAAATCAGACCATCCACTTGACACATCATGATAGAAGTCGCACCATAATAGCATCCAGAGTTGTGAAGATTAACTGCCTCCTCCAATAGCAGCAATCTCTCTGAATCATCCTTCAATAGTTTCCTCCATCCGTCTACTATATTATCTAATTTCTCAGAATTATAGTAATTGCAGATAGATGCAGCCAATTCATCCAATGGATAGTTTTCTTTTTTATCCCCACATAGACCCGTAATGATTTCTTTTAATTCCTCATCATCGATCACGCGTCCTGCAACAGTATCAACAAGAAGCATTTTGCCTGGATGAAGTCTTTCTTTCATCACGATCTTGGATGGATCGATATCCAGAACTCCAACCTCTGAAGAAAGAATCAGATTGTCATCATCTGTAATGTAATATCTGGAAGGGCGAAGTCCGTTACGGTCAAGTACTGCTCCCATAACATCTCCATCTGAGAACAAGATTGACGCCGGTCCATCCCATGGCTCCATCATTGTTGCATAATACTGATAGAAATCTTTCTTGTTCTGGGACATCTCTTTATTGTTGATCCAAGGTTCCGGAATACAGATCATAACTGCAAGCGGAAGATCCATTCCACTCATCACCATGAATTCTAATGCGTTGTCAAGCATTGCGGAGTCAGAACCTGAAGTATTGATTGCTGGAAGTACTTTGTGAAGTTCGCCTTTCAGACATCCTGCCTCCATCGTTTCCTCACGGGCACGCATCTTATCTGCATTACCACGGATCGTATTGATCTCTCCGTTGTGGACCATAAAGCGGTTCGGATGCGCTCTCTGCCAGCTCGGTGCAGTATTCGTACTGAATCTGGAATGTACCATTGCAATTGCAGAAATAAATTCTTCATCCTGCAGATCTTCAAAGAAAAGTCTCAGCTGTCCTACAAGGAACATTCCTTTGTAAACGATTGTTCTGCTGGAAAGTGAAACAACATAAGTATCATCACTGCTCTGTTCGAAGATTCTTCTGACTACATACAGTCGACGGTCAAAGTCGATTCCTTTCTCGTATTTTGCAGGACGTTCAATAAATGCCTGCATAATACATGGCATGCAATCTACTGCTGTCTTTCCAAGAATGTCCGGATGAATCGGAACTTCTCTCCAGCCCAAGAACTTCAATCCTTCTTTTTTTACAATAACCTCGAAAATCTTTTTCGCCTGATTGCGTTTTAATTCATCCTGCGGAAGAAAGAACATACCTACACCGTAATCTCTTTCATCTTTCAGCTTGATCCCAAGTGGCTGACAGACTTTTTTGAAAAATCCATGAGGAATCTGTGTCAGAATACCCACGCCATCTCCTGTCTTTCCTTCTGCATCTTTTCCGGCTCTGTGCTCAAGTTGTTCTACAATACTCAAGGCTCCTGCCACTGTACTATGTGTCTTTTTGCCTTTGATATTGACAATTGCACCAATACCACAGTTATCATGTTCAAAACTTTCGCGGTAAAGACCACGATTCTGACTTTCCATTTCTTTCCTCATAGTCGCTATCCTTTCTTCCTGTAATCTAAAGTTTACTTTAAAATCTTCTTTGTCCGGCGCATTCAATCATTTCTTTCTCACGTCGTGTAAAACTTTTTCTAGAATATACACCCTTTTACCCAGGCTGTAAATATGGAAGTTCTTGTAAATTGTCTGATTATTTGATTTTTCATTATTTTTCTTTTAATAGTCAGATTATCCGCAACTTTCTAAAAATAATATTAATTATTAAGATTTCTGTTTTTCTTTGATTTTATTTAATAAAATACTGGATTAAAAAGAAAATGCGCGACAAGGTTTCGCACCTCATCGCGCACAATTTAAGATTGTATTTTTATTAATACAATTTATTTCATTCGTATTTCTTCACTATTCTTCTGTTTTCTGAGTACTCACCGGATCCCCGCTTCTCTGAATCCACACAAAACAAGCTGCACAGATAAATGTGCTGATGATCACTGCCACTGCCATTTTAAACGATTCTCTGGCAAGCCAGTTAAATACTCCGATATCTGTAAAGAGCAAAGAGCCCAGATTCAAAACAACGTGAAGCATAATCGGAGCTTTCATTGAACCAAATTTCTCATAAATATAGCACAGAAGAATTCCTAGGAGGAAAGTGTAAATCATCTGTACCGTGTTGGTATGTGTGACTGAGAAAAACAGTGCTGACCAGATTGCCGCATAATAAAATCCTCTGGTCTCCCGGTACCTCTGATAGAGTACTCCGCGGAACATAAATTCCTCTGCAATCGGAATTACAAATCCAAATACAATAATCTGGACCACAAAATCTGCTGAATACATATTCTGTGCGGTCTGGATATACTCCGGATCAACCAAAACGGCCTGTGCCATAGCGGACAGACATGTAGCACCAATACTTCCGATCACTCCCATCACAAAAAGTGACCAGTAATTCTTCAGTGGCTTTTGAACCCCCATCCGCTGTATCCCTGCAATCTGCTCTTTCTTTCGATCGATAACAAACAATGTAACTGTCAGAAACAACGTTGCTGCTGTAGCAATCCCTGCAATCGCAATCTGACCTCCTATGATTTTATCAAACGCAGGACTTAACACTTCATAGTACTTATTCATCATTTCCTGATAATTAAGAACTTCTCCACTTTGTGTCATCCTGGAAGATGCTTCCCCCATAAAAGGAAGAATGATTATAAACTCAATCACAAATTCCATCACCAGCTGGATTCCCCAGAATCCAAGTAAAGGACCGGCAGCTCTCCAGAAGGAGCGTCTCGGATCATTTTTCATAAGACAATTCCTCCGCTATCTTCTGAATCCACTCTCTGATCTTTCCGGCTTCACCTTTTACAGTTCCCTGAACCATCTCCGGCTTTCCGCCTCCCCGTCCTTCGAATGCAGCATTTAACATTTTGGAAAATGCACGAAGATCCTGGGTTCTGCTTCCGATCACATAACGGTATCCCGCTGCATCATTTCCATAAAACACAGCACAAAGAATTCTTTCTTTTCCAAGCACTTCATTCACATACTGACGCATGGCATCCGCACTGATATCCTCCGAAAACATACAGACCGTTTTTTCTTCTTCTGGAACAGACTGCGCCCAGACGTGTACAAGCTGGCGTTCTTTCTCCACCAGTGTCCGTTTCAAAGAATCCAGCTCTTCTTTCAAGTGTCCCACTGCCTCTGCTGTATCATATTCTTTCGCACAGAGCAACGCTGAAATTTTCCTGTTCTGTTCCTGCTTCTTCTCATAATCTGTAAGTGCACGGCTTCCACAGAGCATTGTCACACGAACGCCGCCTTTGTATCGCTGCATATTAACAAGCTTGATCATACCGATCTCTCCTGTGCGTTCAACATGCGGCGCACAGCACGCACAGATATCATATCCCGGAACCGATACGATACGAACCTGTCCCTCAATCTCAATCTTACTGCGGTAATCCAGTTCTTCCAGCTCTTCTTTGGATGGATAGGACACTTCTATTGTCAGATTCTTCCACACTGCACGATTTGCTTCAAGTTCAATCTCCTGCAGTGCTTCTTTTGATATCTCTCCATCAAAATCCATCGTACAATCTTCTGTTCCAAGATGAAATCCGACATTGTTGAAACCGTATCTTGCATGCACGATTCCGGAAACAATATGCTCTCCGGTGTGCTGCTGCATCTTCATAAATCTGGTCTCCCAGTCGATCTCGCCTTCAACAATCTCTCCTGCTTCAAACGGCTGATCTGTAATATGCAGAATTCTTCCATTCTTTTCCCGAACATCAGATACCTTCGCAGCCTTCAGTTTTCCTGTATCTGCATACTGTCCGCCGCCTTCCGGAAAGAATGCTGTACGGTCAAGTTCTACCGCATAGCATCCTTCCTTTTTCTCATACGGCTCACATTCCAGAACCATTGCAGTAAATTTTGAAAGATGGCTGTCATTGTAAAACAGTTTTTCTGTTCTTGTACCATCCATCAATCCATTTTCTGTCATAATTCGTATTACATCCTTTCCGGAGCTGTAAATCCAAGAAGGTCAATGCAGGTCTCAAGTACTTTTTTCGCAAGTGTAAGAAGTGCAAGATAACCTTTCTTCTTCTCTTCGTCTTCTTCTGCAAGAATCTTTGTCTCATGATAGAACTTATTAAAGTCGTTCGCAAGATCATAGATATATGCACACAACTTATGAGGAGCTGTCTCTTTATATACATTATCGATCACTTCATTGAATTTCACTACCTGAAGCATCAGAGACTTCTCTGCATCATTCTCAGCCGGTCTGATCGTTCCGTCAAGAACTCCGCCATTCTCAACATATTTCTTGAGAATAGACTTAATTCTAACGATTGTATAAAGAATATACGGTCCTGTATTTCCCTCAAAGGAAGTAAATCTGTCAACATCAAAGATATAATCTTTAGAAGCCTGGTTAGAAAGATCTCCGTACTTGATTGCTGCAAGTCCAACTTCTTCTGCTGTACGTCTTGCATCTTCTTCCTCTACTGTACGGTTGTCCATGATCTTCTTATACATCTCTTCATCAATCTCACGGATTAGATTCTCAAGACGCATAACACCGCCTTCTCTTGTCTTAAACGGCTTACCATCTTTTCCGTTCATTGTACCAAATCCAAGGAATGTAAGTTCTGTCTCCGGTTTTACAATTCCTGTCTTCTTCGCACAACGGAATACCTGCACAAAATGCAGTTCCTGACGCTTATCAACAACATAGATCACCTGATCTGGATCATACAGTTTCTCACGTTCTACCAGTGTAGCAAGATCTGTTGTATCATACAGCGCAGCTCCGTCAGATTTCAGAATCATACACGGAGGAATCTCTTTTTTATCTGTCTCTTCTGCAACGTCTACTACAAGCGCACCCTCATCATAATGTGCGAATCCTTTCTCCTTGAGCATCTCAACCATATCCGGAATATATGCCTGGGCATCTGCTTCACCTTTCCAGAGATCAAAATCTACACTCAGTCGCTCGTAATTCTTCTTCAAGTCAGTTACAGACACATTCATGATATGTTTCCAGATTGCACGATATCCTTTATATCCATTCTGTAACAGATAAGTTGCATGAAGTGCTTCTTCTCTATAATCGTCGTGCTCTTTTGCATAAGCACTTGCTGTAGGATAAATCTCTTCCAGTTCACTGATCGTAAATGGTGCTTCTTCCGGATATTCTCCTTCAAAACTCTCATCAAAATACGGGAGTTCCGGTTTACGTTTTTTCAGCTCTGTGATGATCAGGCCCATCTGATATCCCCAGTCTCCCAGATGGATATCTCCTGTTACATCATTTCCTTTAAAACGGATAATACGTTTAATGCTCTCTCCGATAATCGCAGAACGAAGATGTCCGACATGCAACGGTTTTGCCACGTTCGGTCCGCCGTAATCAATAATAACTTTTTTCGGATTCTTTTCTTTTTCAACACCAAGATTCTCATCTGCTGCCATCTCATTCAAATACTCTGCAACAACTTCCGGTGCCAGCTTCAGGTTGATAAATCCCGGATTCACCGCTTCTGCTGATGCAAAATACTTGCTATCTGCAAGTTCTTCCACAACTGCATTCGCAATCATGATTGGAGCCTTCTTATATTTCTTCGCACCTGCCATTGCACCATTACACTGATATTCACAGAGATCCGGGCGGTTGGAAAGCGTAACTCTTGCAAGCTCTTCATCATATCCTGCTGCTTTGAACGCTTCTTTCATTTCTATTGTGATCATTTCCAGTAATGTCTTCAAAGTTTCACACTCCTCTTTACTTTTCGTTTGTCTTTTCTGCCTCCCAACTTTTCTGGAGACAAACAGCCACTATTTATTCTATCATGTATCCAACAGAACAGCAAGCGTTACTGTAAACGGAGATTAACATACTGTAAACAGAGATTAACAGAGATTAAGTGCAAAGATAATGAAACCAGTCGCAAAACTGATTGACATAAAAATATCGAATACTTATAATGTAACCAAAACTTTACACATACTGTTACCTGTATGATGTAACATCAGACAGAAAGGATACCCAACAATGTTAAAATTAGGTTCACACGTTGGCATGAGTGGAAAAGAAATGCTTCTTGGTTCTGCGAAAGAAGCCGTTTCTTACGGTGCCAATACATTTATGTTTTATACCGGAGCCCCACAGAATACCCGCCGAAAAGAAATCAGTGAATTGAATATCGAACCAGCATGGGAATATATGAAAGAACACGGAATTGATGAAATTGTCGTTCATGCACCTTATATCATCAACCTCGGTAATTCAGTAAAACCAGAAACGTTCTCTCTTGCCGTAGAATTTCTGGCAAAAGAAATCGACCGCACGATTGCCTGCAGAAGCCATACTCTGATCCTTCATCCGGGTGCTCATGTAGGTGCCGGTGTCGAAATCGGAACTGCACAGATCATCAAAGGACTCAATGAAGTTCTCACTGCTGAGACTGACTGCTGTATTGCCCTTGAAACAATGGCCGGAAAGGGATCAGAAATCGGACGGAATTTTGAAGAACTTGCCCGGATTTATGATGGAGTTGTCCAGAATGATAAATTGAGAGTCTGCTTTGACACTTGTCATACAAGCGACAGCGGATATGATATCATCCATCATTTTGATGATGTTATGGAGTCTTTTGACCGTCTGCTTGGAAAAGATCAGATTGCAGTCTTCCACATCAATGACAGTAAAAATATTCCAGGAGCCGCGAAAGACCGGCATGAAAATATTGGCTTTGGAGAAATCGGTTTTAATGCAATTTCTACAATTGTCCATCACCCGGATTTCGAATCTGTACCGAAGATCCTTGAGACTCCTTATATTCCTTCTGTAACAAAAGCAAAGAAATCTTATGCCCCTTATAAGTATGAGATTGAAATGCTAAGAAACAACCGGTTTGATCCTGAAATGAAAGACCACATCCTTGCAGATTGTGAATAAAAAACTATATGAAAAAATCCTGTTATTATCAGCCATCTGAATGCGCTGAAATAACAGGACTTTTTTATCCTATAGCGTCTGAGCGGAGTCGAACCGCCGCACATGCCTCCGGAGGGCATCGCTCTATCCACTGAGCTACAGACGCATCTCGGTTGTTAGTGGGAAAATTTAATTTCGTACAGCTAACAACCTTTTTTATCCTAGCACAATTCTGTATAAATGTAAAGTGGCAAATAAACCTCTAACTTTCTGCGGTTAATCTTTTTTCACTGCAAGCAGAAGAATTAATATCCCTGCCCCAAGACAAAGCATTGCCCATGCACCTGCCTGTTGTGAATCTCCGGTCTTTGCAGCCTCTTCCCTTATCGTTTGTTTTGGACATACCCTGACATTCCAGTTCATTGCCCCTTTGTCCTCTTCCCATTTTGGCAGCTGGACAAGAACCGGCTGAACCTCGTATTCTGATTCATCTTCAACATAGATCAGATAAACTCCTGCCCTCAGATTCGTAAGGGTTGCTTTTCCATCACAATCCGTCCTGCACAATCCATCACTATAATGATATTTACTCAAAGTCCGCGCCAGCTCTTCCTGTTCTCTGGCATACCTTACCTCATTGAGATCCACGCCTTTATCTTCATATCTTTTCTCCATCTCGTAAGCACCATCAACAAGAGATGACACTTTGGAATACTGGAATGTAACACCTTCTCTCTTAATTTGTTCTCCGGTATCTTCAATACAGATTTCTATATTTCCTGTTTCTGTTTCTGCAAACGCCGGGTTCTTTACTGCTACCACCAGAAA
>ENA-OPBS01002607-OPBS01002607.1-human-gut-metagenome-genome-assembly--contig:-NODE-2607-length-12245-cov-2.848318_pt1 | contig 12245 bp, 6 predicted proteins | sample MGYA00241074_ERZ501463 | MGnify/ENA primary metagenome ERZ501463 (study PRJEB25962, sample SAMEA2042578) | human gut metagenome | biome: human gut; feature: human-associated habitat; material: faeces...
AGCTGAGGGTCACGAGTTCGAGCCTCGCCTACCGCTCTATCAGGCATTAGGCGATTATCCAAATAAGGATGGTCGCCTAATTTTGTTTTATCTCCTCAATGCTCCTTCTAAAAGCAACGTCTGTTTCTCTAGCTAGAAACTAGAGTTTTGTGCAAGGGAAACTTCTGTTTCCTCATAGGAAAACTTTTGTTTTCCCTAGAAGAAACTAAAGTTTCTTTTTAAAAAAACCACAAAAACTGCAACATTCTTATAATCAAAGACGTAACCAAGTTTCCTTTTCCCTTTATAATAAAAACAAAGCTATCTCTTTTCTCGACATAAAGCCATATGTTATGCTTAAACGATCTATACTGTTTAAGAAAAATAATCTACCTTTGCGTCAAATAATCAAGAAGAGAATGACAAAAAGCATATTTCTATTCCTGCTGGGGATTCTTTCCCTATCGGCGATAGCGCAACCCAAACTGAGCGAGGAAGCCCGTATCAGTCTGATGACCAGCGCACCATACGATGAAGAGGTATTCACCGTGTACGGGCATGCCGCTCTACGCATATACGATCCCAAGCAAAATATAGATTATATATTCAATTACGGTATATTTGATTTCTCCAAACCTAATTTTATCTACCGATTCGCTAAAGGAGAGACGGATTATAAACTGGGAGTAGCCGATTTCCAAGACTACGTGATCGAGTACCAAATGCGGGGCAGCGATATCACGGAACAAGTATTGAACCTCACCCAAGAAGAGAAAGAACATATATGGGATGCCCTGCTTATTAATTACAGGCCGGAGAACAGGGTATATCGTTATAACTTCTTCTTCGATAATTGCGCTACCCGCCCTGCCGCGATATTGGAAAAGGAGATCGAAGGGAGCGTAGATTATCAGTATCCCTATCAATCCCAGATCTTCCGGGATCTTATTAATTATTGTACCCGAAACCATCCGTGGCTCACATTCGGATGCGACCTGGCGCTAGGCAGCCCCACCGACCGGGAGGCCACCCAGCACGAGATGCTCTTCCTTCCCCCTTATCTAAAAGAGGCGTTCTCTAAAGCCACCATCACGGGCCCGGACGGGACAATCCGCCCATTGGTGAGCGAGACCCACGTGATCGGAGCCGGGAAAGCCGACGAGCCGGAAAAAGATATCTGGGATTTATTCACCCCTTTAGTCTGCGCTTGGCTCCTGTTCGGGATCGTCTTAGGGCTTACTTGGATCGAATGGCGCAAAAAAAGATACTTCCTGTGGGTGGATTGCGTCCTTTTCTCGGTAGCCGGAGCCGGAGGTGTCATCCTCTTCTTTCTTAGCTTCATATCCGTCCATCCCTGCACGTGGCCGAACTGGTCTTTGGTATGGTTACAGCCGCTCGATTTGATCGCTGTTATTTTGTTTTGCGTAAAAAAGCTGAAGAAGGCTGCATATTACTATCATTTTATTAACTTTGCGGCGCTTACGCTGATGTTACTGGGATGGCATTTCATTCCGCAACATCTAAACAGTGCCTTTATTCCGCTTGTAGCCTCGATTTGGGTTCGTTCGGGTTGGGGTGTTTACAGAAAGATATGGAGAATCGGATGAGAAAAATTATAACGTCACTTATCGCTATCCTCGTGGTAACAAACCTTGAGGCGCAGCAGCGTACCCCCAAATTGGTGGTATGTATTACTGTGGATCAGCTAAGGGGCGACTATATAGAATACTTTTATAATACATTTGGCGAACGGGGCTTCAAGCGTTTGATGAACGAGGGGTTGGTGTATAACAATATCCGCTTCGAGTTCTCTGACATAGACCAAGCCAGCGCGTTCGCGACTCTTTTTACCGGAAGCAACCCTTGCTTCAGCGGTATCGCCGGAGATAAGACATTTGATTTCGAGAAAGAGAAAGAGGTCTCGATCTTAAATGATCCCGAATATCTGGGTAATTACACGAAAGAGAATTATTCGCCCAAGAATTTATTCAGTTCCACGATCGGCGACGAGTTGAAAATCGCCTCTCAAGGAAGAAGCGACGTATATTCCATCGCCCCGGATGCCGAGAGCGCCATCCTTTCCGCCGGACATGCGGCGAACGGAGCTTTCTGGATGGATAACACCAACGGGAAATGGGCTACCACGACGTATTATAAGGGAATCCCTTGGTACGTAGACCGCTATAATAACGGCCCGGAATCCTTGGCGTCACGCTTGGAAACCATGGTATGGACTCCTACCCTTCCGATGGAGAAATACGATGCCTTTCCTTACGTATTGGATGATCTTCCTTTCCGCTATACGTTCAGCGAGAAGTTCGCGAACTGCTATCCGAACCTGAAGACCTCGCCGTTCATCAATAAGGAGATCAATCGCTTGGCCCTCCAGTTCCTAGAGTACGGAGGGTTTGGTACACGCAGTTGCCCGGATATGTTGTCTATCACGTACTACGCGGGCAATTACCGGGGTACGATGAGCAAGGAATACACCCGGGAGATTCAAGATACGTATTACCAACTCGATCAAGACATCGAGAAGCTATTGGATACGATCGACAAGAAAGTGGGCTTGGCCAATACATTGGTAGTCTTCACCGGTTCCGGTTATTATAAAAGCGAGGAGTCTTATCCGGACGGCTTGATGGTGAACGGTGGCGAGTTTCACCCGAAACGTTGTCTAGCCCTGCTTAATATGTACTTGATGGCCATTTACGGCCAACATACCAGCTGGGTACAAGGATACTACGACAACCAGATCTACTTGAACCGCAAGGCGATAGAAGACGCCAAGCTGGATTTGACGACTTTACAGAACAAGGCCGCCGAATTCATACAGGAATTTAGTGGCGTACAACTCGTCACTACGGGTAGAAGCTTGCTTACGGGTGACTGGAACGAGGGAACCGCCAAGTTCCGTCAAGGTACGCACCATCTGAGACGGGGCGATCTGATCATCGAGTTGCAACCCGGTTGGAAAGTGAACCTCGACAATCCGAAAGAAAAAGTCAAGATTATACGCAATAATGCTGTTATCACCCCGCTGGTATTTATGGGCAACGGGTTGAAACCCCAACATATCTACCGCGAAGTCAAGGCCACTGAGGTAGCCCCCACGGTAACCCATGTGCTAAGAATCAGGCCACCAAACGCTACGCAAAGCTTGCCGCTCTGGGAGCTGACAACCAAATAATAGAGAATTGATTATTAAAGTTGATAACTATCAAGGGTTGTGTGGCTCTTCTTTCTATTTATTATTATCTAATTATTCAAACAACAAAGTAATAACAGACGATAGTTGCTCAACTATCCATTAACATAAGAATCATGGGATTTAATGAGTTTATGACGAAGCTGTTCGGCAATAAGTCGCAGCGTGACCTTAAAGAAATCACACCTTACGTAGATAAGGTAAAGGCCGTATATCCGTCAATCAAGGCACTCTCGAACGACGAGTTGCGTGCGAAAACAGATGAGATCAAACAACGTATCCAAGACTACGTAGCCGAGGAGAAAGCGCAAGTGGAAGAGCTTCGCAAAGGCATCGAGGATAAGGAACTGGAAGAACGTGAGGCGATCTGGGCCGAGGTAGATAAAATTGAGAAAGCCATCACGGACAAGATGGAAGTAGTACTGGAGCAATCCTTGCCCGAGGTATTCGCCATCATGAAAGATACGGCCCGCCGTTTCGCCGAGAATGAGGAAGTGGTAGTTACCGCTAACCAATTCGACCGGGATCTGGCCGCTCGTTTCGACTTTGTCCGCATCGAGGACGATAAGGCGATCTACGCCAATCACTGGAAAGCCGGTGGTAACGAGATCACTTGGGATATGATCCATTACGACGTTCAGCTATTCGGTGGCGTCGTTCTTCATAAAGGTAAGATCGCCGAGATGGCTACCGGTGAAGGTAAGACCTTGGTGGCTACCCTTCCGGTATTCTTGAACGCCTTGACACGTAACGGTGTACACGTGGTAACCGTGAATGATTACTTGTCAAAACGTGACTCCGAGTGGATGGGACCGCTTTATATGTTCCACGGGCTTTCCGTAGACTGTATCGATAAGCACCAGCCGAATTCCGAGGCTCGCCGTAAGGCTTATGAGGCGGATATCACGTTCGGTACGAACAACGAGTTCGGTTTCGACTACTTGCGTGACAATATGGCGATCAGCCCGAAAGACTTGGTACAACGCAAGCATAACTACTCCATCGTCGATGAGGTGGACTCCGTATTGATCGATGACGCTCGTACGCCGCTGATCATCTCCGGACCGATCCCTCGTGGCGAGGAACAATTATTCGAGCAATTCCGCCCAAACGTGGAGGTTGTCGTGAACGCGCAGAAAGACCTTTGCTCCAAATTATTGATCGAGGCCAAGAAGAAAATGGCTAGCGACGACCAGAAGGTCGTTGAGGAAGGCTCTATCCTTCTGTACCGCTCCTTCAAGGGATATCCCCGCAACAAGGCGTTGATCAAGTTCTTAAGCGAGCAAGGCGTAAAAGCTCAAATGTTGAAGACGGAAGAATATTTCATGTCCGAGAATATGCGCCATATGCACGAGGCGACCGATGAGTTGTATTTCGTGATCGACGAGAAGAACAACAGTATCGAATTGACGGATAAAGGTATCGACCTATTGACCGGTAAGACGGACGACCCGACCTTCTTCGTACTTCCCGATATCACGTCCCAATTATCTCAATTGGAGAACATGACAGGAACCGAGGAAGAGAAACAAGCTCAAAAGGACGAGATCTTGGCGAACTATTCCGTTAAGAGCGAGCGTGTACATACCATCAACCAGTTGTTGAAAGCTTACACCTTATTCGAGAAAGATGATGAGTACGTGGTTATGGACAACAAGGTTATGATCGTTGACGAGCAGACGGGTCGTATCATGGACGGACGTCGTTATTCCGATGGCCTGCACCAAGCGATCGAGGCTAAGGAACGTGTAAAGGTAGAGGCCGCTACACAAACATTCGCCACGATCACCTTGCAGAACTACTTCCGTATGTACCATAAATTATCCGGTATGACCGGTACGGCGGAGACGGAAGCAGGCGAGTTCTGGGATATCTACAAATTGGACGTAGTAGTGATCCCGACCAACCGCCCGATCGCCCGTAACGATATGAACGACCGCATCTACAAGACGAAACGCGAAAAATATAACGCCGTAATCGAAGAGATCGTCCGGTTGACCGAAGCAGGACGTCCGGTACTGGTCGGTACGACATCCGTCGAAATCTCCGAATTGTTGAGCCGTATGCTTACTATGCGTAAGATCAAACATAACGTCCTGAACGCGAAATTGCACCAGAAAGAAGCTGAAATCGTAGCGACTGCCGGACAGAGCAGTACGGTGACGATCGCCACCAACATGGCCGGTCGTGGTACTGACATCAAGCTATCGCAGGAAGTAAAAGCAGCCGGCGGTTTGGCCATCATCGGTACGGAACGTCACGAAAGCCGCCGTGTAGACCGTCAGTTACGTGGTCGTGCCGGACGTCAAGGTGACCCGGGTTCTTCCGTATTCTTTGTTTCTCTGGAAGACGATTTGATGCGTCTGTTCGCATCTGAAAAGATAGCCGGATTGATGGACAAATTAGGGTTCAAGGAAGGTGAAGTGTTGGAACACAGCATGCTGAGCAAATCTGTTGAACGTGCTCAGAAGAAGGTGGAAGAAAACAACTTCGGTATTCGTAAACGTCTGTTGGAATATGACGATGTGATGAACTCGCAACGTAACGTAATCTATACCCGCCGTCGTCATGCTCTGATGGGAGAACGTATCGGTCTGGACGTATTAAATACAATTTATGATACATCCGTTGCAATCGTCGACCAGCATGCCGATGGTGACTACGAAGGTTTCAAGCTGGAACTGTTCAAGACTTTCGCAATGGAATGTCCGTTCACGGAAGAAGAATTCAAGAACGGCAAAGCCGACAAGCTGGCCGATAAACTGTTCGATGAAGCGTTGCAGCTGTTCAAACGCCGCATGGAACGTATGACTCAGGTTGCCAATCCGGTGATCAAACAAGTTTACGAACATCAGGGTGCGATGTATGAAAACATCATGATCCCTATTACGGACGGTAAACGTATGTATAATGTTTCCTGCAACTTGAAAGAAGCTTACGAAACAGAAAGCAAAGCTATCACGAAAGCATTCCAAAAATCGATCGTCCTGCATACTATCGATGAAGCTTGGAAAGAACATTTGCGTGAAATGGACGAACTGCGTCACTCGGTACAAAACGCCAGTTACGAAAATAAAGATCCCCTGTTGATCTACAAGTTAGAGTCTTACAACCTGTTCAAGAACATGGTGGATATGATGAACCGTAAGACTGCTGCCGTCTTGATGCGCGGGCAGATCCCTGTTCGCGAAGAACCGACCGAAGAAGAAAAGCAGGCTATGGCTGCCCGTCAAGCAGCTATGGAAGAGGCTGCCCGTCAGCGTATCGCTATCCAAAGAGCTGAAGCCGAGCGCCACCAGGACATGAGCAAATATCGTACTGAGAAGACCGATATCTCCGGTAACAACAATCCGGAAGAACGTGCCCAGCAACAACCGCGCCAGGAACCAGTTCGCGCCGAAAAACGCGTAGGTCGCAACGACCCCTGTCCTTGCGGAAGCGGTAAGAAATATAAGAATTGCCACGGGCAAGGTTTATAATCCTATCCTGTAAGATCAAAACAAAGGCGGCTCTGAAGGTCGCCTTTGTTTTCTTTATAAATCTAAAAAAACATAAAATCCTTTTGTCTCTTACATTACACTTACTACCTTAGTCGAACTAATTTAAATATTACATTTAATCACCATGAAGAAAATTATCTTATTACTGGCTTTTTGCCTGAGTGTAGGCAATTTATTCGCACAAGATGCGAACGCAGACAAACTGCGTGAAGAAGGAGACGCAGCCATGACTGCAAAAAACTATCCCGAAGTTGTAGCAAAGTACAGCGAATACTTGAAACTTACAAACTATGAAGATGAAAGCCGTATCTTTAACTGTGCATTTGCAGCTTACAATGCCAAAAAGTATGACGATGCCATCAAGTTCTACGACATGGCCATTCAAAAGGGCTATAAAGCGGACGACGCCTATGTAGGCAAAGCGATGTCTTTGCGTAGTCAGGACAAAGCTGCTGATTTTACAGCAACAGTTGAAGCTGGTCTGAAAGCAAATGCCCAAAACGCAAACCTCGAAAAACTTCTGTATGCTTATTGCATGAAGAAAGGACAAGCAGCCCAGAAAGCAGGTAAGACAGAAGAAGCAGAAGAACTGTTCAAAGACGTATTAGTTGTAAGTAACGCCAAATATAAAGGCAACGCTCTGTACAGCCTTGGCGTTATGTTCTACAATGCAGGTGCAAAAATTCTGGCCGATGCCAACCCGATCGCAACATCCGATCCAGACAAATACGCTGCTGAAAAGAAAAAAGCAGATGCTCAAATGGCAAAAGCAAAAGGTTATCTGGAACAGGCAGTCGCTTTGAACGCAGCCGATGCTAATTCCAAAAAGATTCTGGATGCTATCAATGCTGCTGCAAAATAAAGTATAACGCAATAATTAAAAAGAGGACTGAAGTCCTCTTTTTTTATTTATACAAAAAGCGAATCATATAAATCCGTACGACAGAGATCCGGCATAATATCAGCCACACTCGGAACAACTATCGACCGGTGTTTATTCAAATGTTAATCCTTTCCAAATCGTCCGGTACATAAACGGTTCCGGAGAATGCCTGTGCAGCTTCACGCATATAAGATTGCTTGCGGGTATCCAAGTTACGGTCTTCGGTGTGATATAAGACCAAATTCTTCACTCCCAATTCCGCAGCCAATCTCCCGGCGTCCAATGCCGTACTGTGGTGCTTCTTATAAGGTTGGAAAACTTCCCGATCCTCATACAAGCAAAAGGCTTCGCATAAAAGCCAGTCCGCATTTTCCACATAAGAGCGGTTTATCACATTATAAGGTTCGTCTCCCAGACAGACAAACGACTGTCCGTCCGGCAGCTGCGTTCGAAATCCGAACTGTTTTTCTTTGGTGGATGCGATATCGAAACATTGCAGGCATAAACCTCCGGCTTCAAAGGTCTCTCCATCCTTCACCTCACGAAACTCGACTGCGCTCCCGATCAATGCGACGATCTTTGCCGGCAGCAATTTCCGGCAGATCCAATCCAGCACTTCCAACACCTTATCATGTCCATACACCCGGAAAGTGCCCGTATATTGTCCGGACAGCATTTTCTGCATAACGATACGGACCATCCAGACAGCCCCCAATATATGGTCGGTATGAGCATGTGTCACAAACATATCATGTATCTCGCTTATCGCGATTTCCGCTTTCTCCAACTGTCCCAATATACCGTTGCCACCTCCGGCGTCGACCAGTAAGATGTTCTTTCCGGTCTTAATCGTGAAACAGGTGTTATAACATTTTGTAACGGTAGCATTACCTGTTCCGAGCATAGTCAGTTCAGTAGTCATATTTTCAATCATAAATGTAGGTTTATCTATATTTTATTACAGTTACTTATTATCATTCCGTCCGGTCAAGCCTGTAAGCCCGATACTACTCGAACAAAATTCTAAACCTCGTCAATCCGTCCGCATACGTCCTAAGAGAAAAAGAACAGTTGTGCTTTTGAAGCACTTCGCGGATAAAGATCAAGCCGATGCCCTGACCACCGCGTTTGGTGGAAAAGAAAGGGCTGAACAACTTGGCCTCCGTTTCCTTATCAATGCCTTTACCAGTGTCGGCAATCTCCAGGCAAACCGGATTACGGAAGGTACGGATATAAATCTCGCCATCGTGGCCGATCGCCTCGGAGGCGTTCTTGATGATGTTGACCAATACCTGTTCGAAGAGTGAATTGTCCAGATTGACAATCGGCGAGACGGAGTCCAGCTCCATCACGATCCGGATATTCCGGTTCAGACAGATCGTTTCCATAAAACGTTTGCAAGAAAAGACAACTGCATTCAGCGGCTGTGTCTTGGTTTGCGGCTCCGGTATGCGGACCACATCTGCAAAATTCGTGATAAAATGGCTCATACTGTAACAACGCTCTATCGAAACGCTCAAAACTTCACAAATATCTTCCGTATCCTGCATCCCGCTGAAGGTCGCTTCAAGCGTATCCAATGTAGAAGTAATGCCAGCAGTCGTGTTATTCACCTCATGGGCAATCATGCGGATCACCTTTTCATACGCTTTCTTTTCGGCCTTGAAGACCTCCTGCGTCAACATTTCCACCAGATAGAACGAATGATGGAAGCCACGGTCCACAAATGATGAATGCGTACATTTATAGATATTGGCATCGTTCAGGCGAACTGTCTGCGAATCATACAAGGGGATCGGCTCCAGCTCTGCCGCCAAAGGTGAATCCAATTCCGACAGACGCTTACCCACAATATCCGGCAAGGAAGAGATCCCCAACATCTTACGAGCCGCCGGATTAACCGAAAGGACTTCCTTATCGAGATTCAACATAATCACTCCCATCGGTGAAGCATTGATCAGCAGATCCAGAAAATGATTCTGTTCCCTTAAATGCAGTCGTTCGTTCTTCAACTGTTCCATCATCTTGTTGAATATATCGACAATACGATCTGCCTCCTTCTGTCCCACACGGCTCAGACGGGAACTGAAATCCTGTTCCTTCAACAGCTCCATACCGTTCCCAATGATATGAAGCGGCTTGATGATACGGCGATAGAACACAGACAAATAGAGAACCGTCAGAAGTACGAGTCCTTCCACCAAGAAGAACAGGGAAACCGATTCCGTATAGAAAGCATGATAGGTAATGATTGCCAATACAGACAACAGCAATGCAGTCAATATCCAAAACAGTCCTTTTATTCTCATCAGCCGGGACGATTTACTTGTCTACAGGTATATCATATTTCTCTAGACGACGGTACAGGGCTGCCCGACTGATGCCGAGCGCCGTAGCAACGTGTGAAAGATTACCGGCATGTGTCTTCAGTGCCTGGAGAATCGTTTGCTTTTCCAACTCGTCCAACGTCAGGCCTTCAAGCGAAGAAGCAGCCTCAGCCTTTGCCGACAGCATCGTATGGAAGCACTGGCTCTCGAAATCAGAGGCTTCCAAAACAGCCTTGCCTGATACCAATATCGTCCGTTCCACCAAATTCTTCAACTCACGGATATTACCAGGATAAGGCAGCTTTTGCAGGAAGGTCAAGGCTTCCGACGAAAAGCGGACGGTAGGCAAGCCGTTTATCTCCGATTGTTTGTCGGCAAAATAGCGTACCAACAGAGGAATATCGTCTTTACGCTCACGAAGCGCAGGTAGGTGGACGGTTATCAAGTTGATGCGATAAAACAAATCTTCCCGAAACATGCGCTCTACCACCATTTCACGCAGGTTACGGTTTGTCGCGCTAACCACACGGATATCGACTTTGCGAGGACGGCTATCGCCCAAAACCTCGAACGTCTGGTCTTGCAGAACACGTAACAACTTCACCTGACAAGACAGTTCGAGATCGCCGATTTCATCGAGAAAGATCGTCCCTTTATTTGCCATCTCGAAACGTCCGGTACGATCGATATAAGCATCGGTAAACGCTCCTTTCTTATGCCCGAACATCTCACTCTCGAAAAGGCTTTGCGAAAGTCCGCCAAGGTTGACCTTTACGAACGGCTCCTTCGCACGTGAACTGTTCGTATGAATCGCCTCGGCAATCAGTTCTTTGCCCGTTCCACTCTCTCCGGTTATCAGGACTGAAGCGTTGGTCGGAGCAATCCGGGAAACCGTCCCCAGCACATCCATCAACGGAGCGCTCTGGCCTATGATCTTGTCAAAATGAAATTTATTATCGGCATCCAGGCGGTTCAATGGCATTTTCTGCTCCTTCTTCTGTTCACTTAGTTCGATCGCCGTACGGATAGATTTCAGCAGTACGAGATTATTCCAAGGTTTAGTCACAAAATCGAAAGCTCCTGCTTGCATTCCCTGTACGGCAAGCGAAATAGATCCCCATGCCGTCATCAGAATAACCGGGACATCGGGCTGGAATACCTTCACCTGCTTCAGTAGTTGTATACCCTCTTCACCGGTCGTAGTCAGTGTAAAGTTCATATCCATCAGGATAAGCTGCAACGTCGTCTGGCGTACGACAACCAACGCCTCTTCCGGCCCCGGAACAGCTTCCGGTTCGAACCCGGCTCGTTTCAACAAGAAAGTTAGCGAAGAACGAACGGCAGCATCATCGTCTATTATCAAGATCATTGATTTATGATTTCAAATTTATGATTTGCAAATTTATAGAATTAAATCAATCATCGCCTCACGATCTTCTCAAATTCCGCATCAAGAGTCTGGTCATTAATGAAATCATAAAGAGTGACGCTGCGTATATTGTAATAGTAGTTCCAATAGTCGTACAATTCCTGGATATGCTTCTGTTTAGCCTCATCCTTCGATTGTTGTGCATCGTTCAGGTCCAGAATATTGATCTTTCCGATCATGAATGTCTCGATAGAAGTCTTGTAGCGCTTCTCGGCAATCACATCAGCTTCCTGAGCGATCTCCAATTGGGCAGCCTGGTTATTAAAGTTTTCCACCAACAGGAAAATATCCTGATTGAAACTGATTTCCTCCTGGCGAATCTTGGACAATGTCACATCGCGGTTAGACTCGGCAACCTTCACTTTGCCCCGGCGCTTACCCCAGTCGAGAATCGGGATCGTCATGCCGACTTCCACCACCTGGTTTCCCTTTAACCGGTGATAGGCAGCATCAAACGTATGGTCTTTTCCGGTATAACCGATCGTGGCAAAAAGGTTGATACTGCGGCGGTTTCCTTTGGCAGCCGCGACCTCGTAATCGGCTTCCAGCTGACGACGACGAATATTCTTGGCGAACGAATTGTTTTCCTGTGCTTTCTGTAACACAACCTCATAAATCATCCGTAGAGAAGGAGCGGACTCCGGCAGGATCGGCTCGATCACTTCCTGTTCGCTCAACCCCAAAAAAGCACGGAGCTGAAACATATTGGCATTGAGACCGGACTGCGCCTCAGTCAACTTCCCTTTCATCTGCAAGGCAGACAACTTCAGCTGCATCAGTTCACTCTCGGAGATATGACCGATCTTACGCTTGGCAACAGCTATCTCGTACAATTTATCGGCATTTTCAAGGTTCTGCCTGGCAATATGCAAGTTCTCATTCGCCAGCAACAAATTGAAAAAATAACCGATCGTGTTGA
>ENA-OPBS01002616-OPBS01002616.1-human-gut-metagenome-genome-assembly--contig:-NODE-2616-length-12216-cov-2.668859_pt1 | contig 12216 bp, 10 predicted proteins | sample MGYA00241074_ERZ501463 | MGnify/ENA primary metagenome ERZ501463 (study PRJEB25962, sample SAMEA2042578) | human gut metagenome | biome: human gut; feature: human-associated habitat; material: faeces...
ACTTCCTCATCCTCTAATTTTCAATTGTCAAGCCACTTTATCCAGTTTCTTCATGATAGAGAACATGAACAACGCAGACAGTAAACAAAGAACGATCAACACGCTCCATACCATCCATAACTGCATGCCTCCCCACAAATAACCGATGATAGCTACCAGATAGTTACCGATAGCCGTAGCCACGAACCACCCACCCATCATCATACCTTTGTATTTAGGAGGAGCCACTTTGGATACGAAAGAGATACCCATCGGAGAAAGCAATAATTCGGCGAAGGTCAATACCAGATAAGTCGATATCAACCAGTTCGGAGAAACCAATACCTGCAATTTGCTATCCGCCGCTAAAGCGTCCGGTGTAGGCAAGCCCATAGAACCGATCGCCAAGATCAAGAAACCGCAAGCGGCGATCATCATACCCAATCCGATCTTACGAGGAGCGGACGGCTCTTTCTTCTTATTAGCCAGATAACCAAAGATCGCCAACGATACCGGAGTCAATACAACCACGAAGAACGGGTTAAATTGCTGGAAGGTCTGCGGAAGGATCGTTACGGTTTCCGGCATAGCCATATATTTGATACCTAGAGCGGCTAATGCGGCCACGGTCACGATGCCGGCGATCGTTTTGCCTTTGCTCGTTGTGGATTGTGCGATAGCGAATCCTCCATACACGGCGATAACCAATAATGTTAAGTTAATCACATCAAAGCCGATACGATCCAGTCCGGTCACTTGGTTGGCCGTATAGTCGCGAGCAAAGAACGTCATTGTCAGACCATTTTGATGGAAAGCCATCCAGAAGAACAATACCACGGCGAATACCAGCAGCAAGGCGGTGATACGTTGTTTCGTCTCGGCAGGTGACAATTCCTCTTGCGGAGCGTGGGAAGCCTTTGCTTGTTTGGTATTGACATCCGCATGCTTAAAGGTAGAGCGGAATCCCATATAGATAGCCATCGATATGATCAATGAGATACAAGCCACACCGAATCCATAGTTGTATGCCTCAGACAACTTCTCGATATACGTGGAACAGAACGTAGCCATATCGCCGGTGAAACCTTGTGCGCTTTGCAGAGCGGCGAGTGCCTCTTTGTTCTCTGCGGAGATGGTTCCGTTTAAGAATTGGTGAGCGAGTGCCGGAATTTGTGACTCGTAGAAAAGGTTATACTTACCCAACATCCAGTCTGTCATTTTAGTGGCAGCCGTAGGTGCGTACATGGCACCGATATTGATCGCCATATAAAACAAACTAAAGGCTTGGTCACGTTTACTTCTATATTCCGGGGCATCATAAAGATTACCTACCATCACTTGTAAGTTACCTTTAAATAATCCGGTACCGCAAGCGATTAGCGCTAGCGAGCCGAACATCATGATTTTTCCCGAGGCGGCATCTGTTGGGATGGCTAATAAAAGATAACCGACAAACATGATGATGATACCCGAGGTAACCATCTTTCCATAACCGAACTTATCGGCCATCATACCGCCAATCAATGGCATAAAATACACGAACGCTAAGAAGCTAGCGAAAATCGTTGATGTCTCAGCGGCCGTATAGCCGAATTTCGCTTGCAAGAATAATGTGAAAATCGCAAGCATCGTGTAATAACCGAAGCGTTCGCCCGTGTTCGCGAGTGCTAGGGCATAGAGACCTTTAGGTTGTCCTTGTAACATGTGTTTTAGATAATATTAGTTTATACTTATTGAATAATTTGCTTTATGGCGCCGGTTTCCGGATAGAAAAGAACTTTGACGGGGGCTTTCTTATCCTCAAACATAACAGGGGCTAATCCTTCCCGTGTTCCGAATTGAGTGATTTGGGCCTCTCCTTTGTAGAGCGTTTTTTTGTTCATTAGTATTTCTATGCTGGCTTTTCCCGGAACATTGTAGACGATTCCTTTCAATGATTTGTCTTTCTTCTCGGCTTCCTTGGCATCAAGGATCGGAGCTCTTTCTGTCGCTTTCAAGTTCATATAGACAGGGGTACCGCCCAAATCGTCAGCGTCTACGATACCTAGCTGCTTGGAGAAACGGAACAATACTTCTTTATCTAGGTTGTCGTGGGGGATGATACTTACCTCATAATGCTCGGTTTCTTTGGTCAAGATTCCGGTGAATAGGTTTGTTAATGCTTTTTCTTGCTCCTCCAATTGCTGGATCACCAGTTTCATGGCTTCACCATCGGGAGGTAAATTATCCGCCTCGCCGGTCAAGATGTTCAAACGGCTTTCCCGGATACGGTAAATTTGTTTAGCGGCCACCTCCGCTTGTTTGGCGGTGGAGCCTGCCATTAGTAATTCCTCTGAGAAAACGGAAGCGTCTGTCACTTTTTGTTGGGAGCCTTTATTTTTCTTTGCGGCATCTAGCTCGGATTCAACTGGTGTATATTCTGCGTTTATCGAGCATAATAATCCATCTTCGGTAAGATAAGCGTAAGGGGCGACCGTACCTTGTTTGAATTCTACGATATAGGTATTATCCGCATCGGGTAATCCCCGGTTGATCAGACTGATTTTTCCGAGATCGAAATAAACCTTGTCTTCCGTGACCGCATCCTTTACGCCTAGATACTTCTCTGCATATTGATAGTAAGGCCCGGCTTTGCAAGTTACTTTCGTCACTTCGGCGTCTACGACTAGCGAGGTCTTGGGCAACGAGTAGGTGATTCCGAAATTATTGGCTTTTACAGCGTTCTTTTTTACCACCTTGGTTTGTGCCATAAGCGGCATCCCGAGGAGTAAACTAGCTATAATGATTATATTCTTCATATCCCAGTTTATTTTAATTCTGTATATTATTGCGCAAAACTAGGAAATATTTTGCTTAAAACCAATTGGAAGTATTCTTATTGCATGAAAATCCCGGACAACATTAAGAATTTCTAGATTCGCATTGTTCGGGATTCTGAGGATGTCCGGGGGAGAAAGCTTAAAATAGCACGTCTATATAGATCGGCAGGTGATCGGACGACTGGATATCGATCACTTGGTCGTTGATAATCCTAAATTCATGCCTTAGGTCGCCGAAGATATAATCTAAACGCAAACGGGGATGATCCGAGGGGTAGGTCTCTAACGTAGGGTCGGATAAGAGCCTCCACGTTTGTTTCATCGCCTTGAATTCCTTAGAGTCTGGCTCCATGTTGAAGTCTCCGGTGATCAGGATTGGTTTGTTTTCGCTTTTCATCGTCTCATTGATGAGTCGTATAGAGGCCAGGCGAGAGTCTGGGTCGAGCGAGAAATGTGTGTTACACAAGGTATAGTTCGGATATTCGAGACAAAGGAAGGTACGTGGCTCTTCCTTTCCCGGCAGAGGTATGTATTGGTAGCTGCGAGGTTTTTTGCGGGAGAGTGCGGCGATTCCGTATAATCCCTTAGAACGTTCTGTGGCAGGTGCGAAGATTGGATACATGCCGGTCAACCGTGCCAATTCTGCATATTGGTTGATCCATCCAGAGCGTTCGCATACACTGTCCACCTCTTGTAGCCCGACATAGTCCGGCTGGACCTTGTTGATCACTTCAGCGATTCGCTTCAAATTGGTCTGTTGGTCCATACCGATCCCGATGCGGATGTTGTAGCTCATGATTCTTAACGATTGTCGTGTCTTGCATAGGCCACTTCCCAAATTTAGGAGGGCGATGGTTAGGAGAAATAAGATTCGTTTCATGGATTTCTAAGGTGTTTTGTGAATAGAAACCCCCGCAGACAACAAGAAAGGACTGTCTGCGGGGGGCTACAGTTATAAAAATTGAAGATTAATAATTATCGTTCTGTGTTAATGCGCCTCCTACATAGTCGATCTCGCTTTGTGGAATCGGGTAGGGGTATGTCTTATCGGTGACGAGTGTCCCGGCACCGGAATACTTGCCCTCATCAGTCTTGCCGAATTTCTGCATCGTAGATACGAAGGTGCCCCAGCGAATTAAGTCGTAGAAGCGTAATCCCTCGCCTGCAAGTTCGATACGGCGTTCGTGGCGAACGGCGGCACGCAGATCATCGGAAGCTTTCACTTTATACTTAGCGTTGAAAGTATCCTCGGTCACTCGATCGCTCTCCTTGAGATTGAACTTACGGTATTTTGCGTAGCTATCTGTCAAGGAGGTTGTCACAAAGGCACGGTAACGTACTTGGTTGATCAGGTCCGCCGCCAGTTGTTTGTCGCCACCCGTCTCGATCAGGCACTCAGCGTACATCAGCAATACATCGGCATAGCGGATGTGATAGTGGGTCCAATCCGTGTTCAATAAATCGTTTAGTGGCCGTCTGGAGAAGTCTGGATACTGCTTGCGGCTGTGTTGCTGTGGGAAATTGTCGTAGCCGGAATAGTCGTGTACCTCTTCGGAACCATCGTTCTTGACGAATATATCGCCGGATGACAATACCGTGTGTACCAAGCGTGGATCGCCTACCTCATATTCGTCTACCAAATCCTTCGTCGGACACTAGCCGCCCCATCCGCCGGCAATACCGCGACCGACATTCATTTGTGGACAAACGCTACCGCCAGTGTAGCTAGGAATGTAAGAGCGCAGGGTGATGAAGACGGACTCTTTTGACATATAGCCCTCTGTGGCGCTATTGAATAGCTTCTCGTAGTCATCTACTAATTCATAGCTTCCGGATTCGACAACTGCCTTCAGGTCTTTCAGAGCCTCTCCGTAGTTGCCGTAGAACATCAATACCCTAGCACGGAAAGCCATGGCGGCCTCTTTGGTGATTCGCCCAATCTCGCTGGTCGGAAGGCTTTTTGCATTAGGTAGATTAGGTTCGGCGATTGCGGTGTTCAGGTCTTTCAGGATAAAGTTCATGACCTCCTCTTTGCTGGATTTCGTGATCGTACTTTTGTCGACGACTTCCAGGGGCTTGTCAAGTAGTGGAATATTCTGGAAGATTGTAGCTAGGTCGTAGTAATAGAACGCACGCATGAATTGAGCCTCTGCGATCCATCGCTGTTTGGTTTCTGTGCTGACCAAGCCTCCGGCATCATCGATCAATTCTGATTCAGGTGTGATTAGCGATAGGAATACGTTGCAGGCTGAGATCGCTGTTTGGTAGCGATGAGTCCAAAGGTCGGACAAGACTTGATTAGTCGCCATTGGTGTTCCGCGGGCGATTTCCGTGATACGAACGCGGTCTCCTGCATCAGAGCCGCCTTTGGAGCAGTCATCACTCAATTGATCTCCCATGACAAATTTCATGTCCTGATAGTTCCAGCTATCCTGTAAGGGCTGATAGCAATTGACCAAAAGTTTGTAGCCGGCATCCTTGGTACTCAGATAAGTTACCTCATCCAATGTTCCCAATGGCGGGCGGTCTAGAAAGTCGCTGTTACAGCTTGTCGTAAGGGCACCGACGCATGCGATCGATACAAGTAATTTCCCTATGTTAACTATAGATTTCATAATAATTCATTTTAAGATTATAATTTCAAACTAAGACCGAACATGAATGTACGCGGTTGCGGATAGAATCCCATATCACAGCCTTTGTAAAGAGGCGAGTTATTGATCTCTCCGATCTCAGGATCTAGTCCGGAATAACCGGTGATCGTGAATAAGTTCTGTGCGGCAACAAAGAAACGAAGGTTGTTGATCGTGATCTTCTTAGTCCATTCGGACGGAAGCGTATAACCGATTGTCAGGTTCTTCAAGCGAACATAAGAACCATTTTCCACATACCAATCGGACATCTCCAAGTTCATGCGGCTATCCGCATCGATTGCGAAGTTCTCGTTTGTACTACCCGGTCCGTTCCAGTAGGTTGTTAATATATCCTTCGGAGCGTTGTACCAACCGGTACCTGAATAGATGTCATATTTCAATATGTTTAAGATGTCGTTGCCGACTGATCCTTGGAAGAAGGCGGAGATGTCGAATCCTTTCCATTCTGCGCCTAAGGTCAAACCAAAGGTGAAGTCTGGATGAGGATTTCCTGTCATCGTGCGGTCTTCGTCGTCTAGTTTACCATCTTTGTTCAAATCTTGGAACTTTAAGTCGCCCGGCTTTGCGTTTGGCATTACCATTTGACCGTTGTTCTTGTAGTTGTCGATCTCTTCTTGGGTCTGGAAGACACCATCGGTTTTATATCCGTAGAAATAACCGATCGGTTGTCCTGGCTCTGTCATCGTATAGGAGAAGTATCCTAGATGGATGCCTTTACCCGGAATATTCGCTCCACTACCTAGGCTTTTTACCTTATTTTTATAGGTGGATACGTTTCCGTTGATATGATATTGGAAGTCGTTCCCGATCTTACCGTCGTATCCGAACGTTACTTCAAAACCTTTATTGCTTACGCTACCGGCATTCATCCACGGCGTGTTGGGGAATCCTAGTGAACTGGGGACGGGTACTTGCACCAACATATCACTTGTCTGACGGTCAAAGTAGTCGAAGGTTGCTCTCAAGGAGCCTTGGAAAAAGGCCAAATCCAATCCGAAGTCCAGTTGGCGAGTAGTCTCCCATTTCAGATCCGGATTACCCACCTGCGTACGTCCGGCATACAAGTTCGTCTGATACGGATTACCGAAGAGGTAGTAGCTACCATTTCCGAACGTATTCATATAGGCTCCGGAGGAGATAGTCTGGTTCCCGATCTCACCCCAAGCTGCTCTTAACTTACCTTGTGACAGCCACTCAAGGTTCTTCATGAAGCTCTCTTCCGAGAAATTCCAACCGGCGGATACGGAGGGGAAGCAACCCCAGCGATTACCATCCGCAAATTTAGAGGATCCATCCCAACGGATATTGGCTGTGATCATATAACGGTTGTCAAAGGAATAAAATACACGACCGAAATAAGAATTCAGCGTACTCGTGGCGTAGTAGCCTGATGCGGCGGGATTCATGGTACCGGCGTTGATGATCTGCTGGTTCGGGTTGTTGTTGACCTGTCCTTCTTTATAGGCGTAGATCTCCTCGTAGCGTTCTTTCTCCGCGGAGGTACCGACCATGGCTGTTACCGCATGTTTGTCGAATTTTTGATTGTAAGTTAGGTAATTGTCGAATACCCAGTAATCTTTATTCGCTACGCTCCGACTGGCGCCCGCATAAGTGGAGTACTCATCTCCATCCAGATAGTAAGAAGGACGGAAAGAGTCGCTTTGGTTACGGACTAAGTCAAGAGCGATACTGGATTTGAAGGTCAAGAAGGGTAACAACTTGACTTCGCCGGAGATATTACTTTTCGTGGCGATCCCGTGCCATTGATTTAATGCGGAGCGGTCTACCTGTCCAACCGTGTTCGGTTTGTTTGAGTAAATCACGCCTGTATAGCGAGACCAAGGATTGGTCGGCTCATAACCACCCATAATCCGGTTTTGCAAGAAATCTGGGATATCCACTAGGTTGTCGCGATATACCGGAGTGATTGGGTCTGCCGCAAGGGTACTGAACACGGTTGCTGTGTAAGAGTTATTCTCATCTAGGTTGCGTCTGGATTCGTACGTGACGTTCACATTTGCGGAGAGGTTCAACCACTTGGTTACCTCAGAGTCTACGTTCAATCGACCGGAGAGGCGTTCATAGTCGGAACCTTTCAAGATTCCTTGTTGATCCATATAGCCAAAGCTAGCACGGTATCTGAGTTTCTTCATACCTCCAGAGAAAGCTAGGTTGTAATTCTGACTGATAGCTTCCTTGGGTTTACGGGTACTCTCTTTCCACCAATCCGTACCGGATCGTCCTCCGTTTTTCCCTAGGAAAGTAAGGATCTGCTCTCGCTTCTCTGATGTGGCGAAATCATCGATCAAGGCTTTCCCGGATGCGGCGTAAGCCCGGTTCTTATATTCCATGAAACCTTCGGCGTCTAGCATGTCATACGTTTTCACTACATCTTGGAAACCAATGTTCATATCAAACTCGATGTTGCTTCGGTAACTCTCGCCGGAAGCTCCTCGCTTTGTGGATACTAAGATCACACCGTTGGCAGCACGGGCACCATAGATCGCTTGTGCGGAAGCGTCTTTCAATACCTCTATGCTCTCGATATCACGGGCATTTAACCAACCGATATCACCTTGAGGTAGACCATCTACTACATATAACGGATCATTATTATTGATAGTACCGACACCACGGATACGGACATTACCGAGTGAACCTGGGCTACCGGAACTAGATGTTATGGTTACACCGGCTGCTTTTCCTTGCAAGGCGTCGGCAGCGCTGCGAAGCGGTAGGTTCGAGATCTCATCTCCTTTTACTTGAGAAACAGCTCCGGTTAAATCTCTTTTCTTGAAGGAACCGTAACCAACAACTACTACCTCATCCAACTTTTGAGTGTCTTCCGCTAAAGTGACGTTGAGGTTACTTTTATTGCCTACGTTGATACTTTGTTGGAGATAGCCGATGTACGAGAATTCAACGGTAGCGTTGGAGGGAACATTCTCTAGAATGTAGTTTCCGTCCATATCGGTCATAGATCCGATTGTCGTACCTTTCACTACAACGTTTACTCCGATCAGAGGCTCCCCATCTTGTCCTACTACTTGTCCGGTTAACCGTTTGCGATTTTGGTTGGTGGATGGCAACTCCGTATCTTTCATGGTCTTGTTGGTAAGTACTACGTGATTCTTGACGATCTTATACGTAATATCCGTACCTCTAAAGACATTGTTTAATACTTGTTCTATGGATTCTTCATGGATATTGACATCAACCCGTTTATTCAAATTGATTTGATTGTCATTATAAAAGAATTTATATTCACTTTGGTTTTCAATCGCCTTAAAAACTTCAGTGATAGTTCCTTTTGTGATATTTAAGGATATAATTTGTGCTGATGCCGCTACTGTGTACGGCTGGAAAAAGGTTAAGCACAAACCTAAAAATAATGATTTTTTCAGGGTTCTGTAATTAGTTCTACCGGAACCATTGACATTCCCCGATATGAAATATCAGAGATGGATAAACAAGAGGCTGTGGAAGATAATGATCCTTATTCGATACTTAGTATTTTTGAAATAGAACGAATCACGGAAAATACGATAGAGGAATTACCAGATCAATGTAAATCCATTTTTAAATTGAGTCGTATAAATGGACTCAAGAACCAAGAGATCGCAGATAAATTGGATATCTCCGTCCGTACAGTGGAAACACAGATATATAGAGCCCTTAAGATTTTGAAGAGTAGATTGAAAGATTATCTGGTTTCTTGAAAAAATATAATACAAAAATCTATCAATCTTGTAAGTAGCACATCGTTTTGAAGTGTCATACATATAGAATCGAGAAAAAACAATGAAAGAATATATAAAAAATATAATTGCGGAAAGTCTCAAAGACGAAGTAGATGTTGATAGGGAGTGGGAGCGTTTGTTTTCATCCATAGAGAAAAAAACTATTACCAAAATGAAAACAAGAAGGCTATTCCTTCAGTACATGAAATATGCCGCTGCTGTGGTTTTGGGCATAGGTATTTCACTATCAACGTTGTATCTTACGAATCAAGAGAACTTATCGACAGTTGGAAATTATAAATTAGTAACGAGCAAAGGAGAGAAGAGCTATTTGCAATTACCGGATGGAACGAGGGTTTGGCTTAACTCTTGTACAACTCTAGAATATGCGGAGAACTACGGCCATTCCAATCGTAGCATTTATTTGGATGGAGAAGCTTATTTTGAAGTCGCAAAAAATAAAGACTTACCATTTGTTGTAAAGGCAAACGGTATCGATGTGAAAGCGATTGGTACGGCCTTTAATGTTTCCGCTTATATGGAAGACTCGCAACTAACCACAACCTTGTTCAATGGCAAGGTCGCCGTACAACCTACGTTGACTAAACAAGAGGTCTTACTTGAGCCTAACCAAGTGGCGGTTTATGATAAAAGTAGAAATAAGATAGAAGTAGTGCCTTACGATAAGAAACTATTCGCTCAATGGAGAGGAGGTTTCTTGTCTTTTGAAATGATGTATCTGCAAGATATAACAAAGTTGTTGGAAAGGAACTATAACGTTGTATTTCGTTATGAAAATCAAGGGATAAAAAAATTAAGGTTTAGCGGAAGTTTCCGTAACAACGAAGATTTATCGGAGATTCTCAATGTGATAAAGACGAATACGGGCATTCGCTATCAAATACTGAAAGATACTATAGTAATCAAATAATAAATCATTGAATTATTAATCTTAAAAACAGTCTTGCTTATGAGAAATGGATGATTTTTAGTGTAATACGGATAAAAACGTAACATTGTTAGATCTTATTATTAATCTTAAATTTATTAATTATGGCTAATCAGATAGGGAGTTCCGGTAGAACGAAGGTAATTGAGGCATTCGTTCTGTATAGCCCTGTATAAATAAGCGTTTAAAGACGTGTGAATATCGATGTTCTCACGCTTTTCCCAGAAGCGGAGGAAGACGTTTTGTAAGATGTCTTTTGCGTCTTCCGGGTCGGGGATAAATTTTCGGCAATGTATATAAAGTTGGAGATAAACAGACTTGAACAGGGTATTAAAGGCGGCTATATCTCCTTGTTTGATCAATTCGATTATTTTGTTGTCAGATGCCATTTTATTCCCGTGTATTATTAGAAAGGTGGAGCGTATAGGCTAGGAGAACGTCCCTTGGGCCTATACGCTTACTACCTGTCAATTAATGCTAATCCCTATTATAAGATTTCGTTTGCGGTTTTATTGAAATATTGGATACATTCTTTAATATCCGGTACTGAGTTTTCCCAGTTGTATTCATACTCGATAGAGAATACTCCCTTGAAATTCTGGGATTTGAGTTCTTTCAACATTCCCTTTACATCTAGGATGCCTGTGCCCCAGATCACGTCGTGCTGCTCATTCTCTCCTGCTTTTTTCGGGGCGATATCCTTGAAATGCAAAGAGATGATCCGGCCTTTGAGCTGTTTTAAGCAATCGATCTGGTTTAATCCCTCCCGGCGCCAATGGCCTACGTCGGAACAAGAACCAAGCGATTGACTGCGTCCGGAGATGGCTTTCAACAGGTTCTCAGGTTTCCAGTAGTCGGAAGGCTGCGGGTGATTATGGACGGAGATCTTAATGTTGTATTGCTTGGACAATTTTTCTACCAAGTCCCAGTCACTTAAAGCCGGTTCGCAAGTAATGAATTCTAGGCCCATCGCTTTTGCGAACTTGAACATCTTTTCCCAATCGGATGACTTTTCGGCGACATACACCCCGGTTCCTACGATCTTGATACCTTTGGATGCCGCAAGTTCCTTGATCTCTTTCTGAGTTTGTGCATCGAGGTTAAAATCGAATACTTTATCCCCCCATTTACCGCCAAGCTTATGACCGGGATAAATCTCGATGTATTTCAATCCGAGTTCTTGCGTCTTGTCGAGAGCTTCCGTCAAAGGAAATAGATGGAAACTATAGGATTGCATCCCTAGACGCCATCCGTTCTTCTCGGCCTTCGTTTGCGCTTCGGTTGGAATAGCCAATAGGCAGCAAACGATCGCTATCATTATTTTATAGATATGTCTTATCATATTCGGTTGTTATTAAAAGGTTTATCTTGGCATATCGGGCAAAGAGAAACCGTTGTTATACGTATGCTTGATCCATTCGTTGGCCATTTCCGCAGCGTTAAACTCGGCGAAGCGACGGTCGAAACGCGGATCTCCGTCAATTACCTTGAAATCATCCACCGTGACGATCTTGATCTTATCGTTCGGGGAGATGTTCGTAAACCGCATGTTCTCTCCATCCCATTGCAACTCACGATGCAAACCTTGCAGTCCGGAGAGGCGAACGGCCAAGACTCCCATCACGACCATCTCGTTGAACGGACCGGAGAACTGGAAGTTGGATGAGGCTTCCGTACGATTTTCCGGGGATTCCTTGCAAGCCCGGATCCAGTCTTGCTCATGGGCATTGGTGGACCATATGTCTCCATTGCCACCTTTCACTCTCGGGATCGTCGGTTTGGGCTGGTTGAAATGTTCCATGTCGGAAACTGGTAATAAGGTCGGGTTCATTCCATAACAACCTGTCATGATCTTTCCTTTCGTTCCGATGAAGATGATACCGCCGTTCTCGTCGCCCATCATCTGCCCGTCTTTCAATTCTTCCGGACGGGGAGGCATCAGACCACCATCGTACCAATAGACCTTCACTTCCGGCATCTTGACATTTCCTTTGGGTGGACGTGCGGGGAATGTATAGGTTACGATCTGTGCGTGAGGAGGGGAGTACAGGTTACTCAAAGTAGAGCTGCCGATT
>ENA-OPBS01002621-OPBS01002621.1-human-gut-metagenome-genome-assembly--contig:-NODE-2621-length-12189-cov-2.563211_pt1 | contig 12189 bp, 13 predicted proteins | sample MGYA00241074_ERZ501463 | MGnify/ENA primary metagenome ERZ501463 (study PRJEB25962, sample SAMEA2042578) | human gut metagenome | biome: human gut; feature: human-associated habitat; material: faeces...
GCTTTCGTCATCTTCCAGAGCAAGATAGAGGACGGTTCCCTGGTGGACTTTGTAGCCCCACAATTCCTGCCGGTGCTGACATGGTGGGCAATCTGAGCCACCAAGAAGGACTTGCCGATTTTCGGCGCTCCCGCCAGCAGATGGAGGCCCGGAGGCAGCAGATCCTCCACGAGAAATGGGACCGGCTCGTAGGGGATACCCAGCAGGGTATCCGCGTCAATGGTATCTAACTTCTTCATAAAAATCTCCCTTCAAAAAGAGTAAGGGCGGGGACCGCCGGCGCTCGGTCCTCACCCTTCTACTTGTATTGTGAAGATTTTTTGATACACTCATAGAAATAGCAGACAAATTAAAATCACTTGCAGACAAAAAAGAGGTGGCCTCCGTGTTTACATCCATCGCCTTCTACATCGGAGATAAAGTTTTGGGTCTGAACGACCGGGAGTATCCCCTGGGAGAACTGACCGCAGAGGTCCTGAACATCTCCCCGGAGGAGTACCATGAACTGCGGCGGATGCTGGACAAGGCGACGGACAGCGTGGATCGCTATGAGAACGATCGCCGGATGCAGGACAGGTTCAATGCCAACGAGGAGATGATCCGTCTTCACGAAGCTTTGAGCCAGCACAGAATTTTTCGCTTGATTCAAGAAAAATCAGAGATGCTCTATGAGGCTCGAACGCTCACGGAGCAGTACTCCCTGTTCCCGGAAGAGGATTTCGTGCTGGGAGAGCGGGATAAGGACATCCTGCTTTCCATCGCGGAGATCTGGACCGCCCGGAAGAGCACGGTGGGGAACGGCCCACAGGGTAGAGCCTCCCGCTCATCCCGCCGGAGCCGCTGGAAAAGACCAGGCCCCTGCTGATCGAGCCTGGGTCCCTGGAGACGAAGTGGAAATTTTACAAAAAATATTGCTTGACATACGAAGCAGTCCTGACAGACATCGCCTCGATCTGCCAGACGCTGCGGGCCTTCATCCGCATGGGGCTTTCCAAGCTGGACAAGCTGACGCCGGACAACTATGTGGCGGCGCTGCACACCTTTCTGTTCCACGAGCGTGCGCACAAGTGGATCGCCAATCCTGTGGACGGGACCGGGTTCTACTCCCGCATGGACGATATACGCCTCCATCTGATCCATAGGGAGACCTCCCCCGGCTCCGGCGTCTTCAAGGTCTATGAGTATTACGAGGCGGACCGGCTCCAGACCATGCTGAAGCTGGACTTCTACAAGGGGCTGGAGGCCGGGCACCTGATCCGCCGGTGCGAGAACTGCGGGCGGTTTTTCCTGTTGCGGAAGGGGTATCACACCAAATACTGCGACCTGCCCAACCCCAACAATCCCAAATACACCTGCGCCCAGCTGGGCTATCGGATCAGGGGCGTTAAGGAGGAGGCGGAGGACAGTCCTTTGTCCCAGGCCCTCTACCGCTGTTTCCAGCGGATCGACAAGGACAAATCGCGGGGCAACATCACGGCGGAAGAACGGGAGCTGCTACGGGAGAAGGCCCAGGAGCTTTACCACACGGCGCGGACAAGACCGGGGACAGGCTACGAGGCGTTCAACACATCTTTGTCCAAAGAGAAACTCTATCCGCTGTGCGGCGTTGAGAGAAAAAGCGAGCCCAGGGGAAGGCCGAAGCGAAACGCCTGAATTTCATCACAGGAAGAAAGGGGGCGGTGGTTTTTGACAAACGAGGAACCGTATCAGAAGGTTCGGGACGGTGACGCCAGTGCCTTTGACCAGCTCTACAAACAGCTGGAGAACTTTATCCGAGCCATCGCCCTGGATGCGGCCAGAAAATTTGGGTGTACGGACGCTGCCGCATCGTCGCTGCTGGAGGATCTGTGCGCTGAGGGGAGTCTGGAGCTGTGGGAGCGGATACAAGCCGACGGTTATGACGAGAATCAGGGCAAGCTGACCACCTGGCTCTACCCCTTCCTGCGTGGACGGATGTATCGCTATCTGGAGACGAACCTGGGCGTCATGGCCCTGAGCAAGGACGAAATGGCGCGGGTGCGGCTGGCCCAGCGGCTCTACTATGCAGAGGACAAATCTGTTACGGAGATCGCCGCACAGATGGACATATCCGAAACTGCTGCGGCACGGCTGGTGGGTTACAACACCCATTTTCTCTCTGTCACAGATTTGCAGAAAGACAAAGAGGATGCGCCTCTGGAGCGACTTTTGTCCAACCGGCAGGGGGCGTCTGCGGAGCAGATCGTCTACCGGAAGGTGTGCTTGGAGCTACTGGAACCGCTGTTCCGGTCCCTGAGTGCCAAGGACCGCTCTATCCTGGGCCACACCTTCGGCGTCTACGGCTATGAAAGGCTGTCCGCCGATGAGCTGGGCCTGCGGGAGATACTCTCTCCGGATGGTGTGACCAAGGCGCGAAAGACATCCCTGAAACATCTGCGGCAGAGGTATTCAGGAAGCGAACTGCAATGCTGGAGAGAGGTGTTCCGGTTGGTGAACCGGGCCAAACGCGGGACAGAAGATGATTCGTACTGTTTACTTTATCCCGTATGGCCGAAATCTATATCTGAAAATGTACAAATTTCTAAGGGATCACAAGAACAAGCCACTGTATTCCATTGAAACTACAGTATGTGGAGTTTTACACAGGCAGCACCTCTTAACCATAATGTCAAATGATGTATGCCAAACAATCTTCTTTCCCATTAGGAGATGAGACCAAGAGTCATATCAGGAGGAATCGAGTACATCCCGATCTAAATCCCCCGCAAACTGTCCCCACAGTGTTACCCCGCAGTCGGGAAAGTCCTTCGGATTGTGCTGGTATTGATGTAAGCCCTGCCTTCAGCAAATAAGCAAGGTTACAGCCATACTTGCCAGCACTCAGAAACCATAGTATACTACGGTTAGCGACAACGAACTCTTGGATTGGAGGATAGCATTATGGACATGAAACAACTGGAGATTTTTGTGACTGCCTGTGAGCGGGGCAGTTTTTCACAGGCGGCAGCCTGCATGTATATGACCCAGCCGAATATCAGCAAATCGATCCGAGCCTTGGAACACGAATTAGGGCGGCCCCTCCTGATCCGAAACGCAAAAGGAGTACAGCCCACCACCTACGGGAAGACTGTGCTGGAGCATGCACAGATGATCCTGAAGACGGCCGCCACAATCTCCTCTCTGGCTATCCCAGACGAGCAGGATAATTTGAGCCTGTCCACGTATCCCAGCAATATGGCGGCCCGCCTGTTGGTGGATTTCTATCAGACATGGGGACCCGCCATCCATATTGAGCACCATGAGGGTACGGTCGAGGAGATCACCGACCATGTCCACCAAGGGATCTCCGAGGTTGGCATTGTCTATGTGGCAAAAAAACAGACTGGCACGTTCCAGCATATTCTCTCCCATAAGAAATTGGAATTTATTCCCCAGAGCGAAAAGAGCATTTGCGTCTATGTGGGCCCCAACCATCCGCTCTACCACGCGGACAGCGTGGACTTTTCCGATCTGCCCTGCCTGAAATTCATCCGGGGTGTGCGTGACTTCTTCTCAATGGAGCATCATCTGGAAACGGTGAGCATGGGCGTGATCGATCCCGGCGTCATGAAGCATGTTGTGTACAGCAACAGCGACCATCTGGTCACCAATTTTCTGCTCCATACGGATGTGTGCAGCCTCGGCCTGAACTTTATGTACCGGCCTTATGAGCAGTACGACATCAAGCCCCTGGCCATCAATGGCTGCGAGCCCTTTCTCCAGATCGGCTATGTTCGGACACTTGAGCGCCCGCTCTCACCCCAGGCGCGCTGGCTGACGGACCGCTTTGGTGAGATGCTGCAGGGGGATGAACTCCAGTTATAGCTTTCCATAAAAATTTCGCCTCTGGTAAGTCATGGCTAACCACTGTATACTGATAAAGCGCGGCGGAACCCCGTAACTTTAAAACTGGAGGTATTTATGAAAAGAAAATTGTTAACTGCGCTGCTCTGTGGTGCTTTGATGCTAACGGCCCTGGCTGGATGTGGCCAAGGGGCAGATGACCAGTCTGGCGCTAACGGCGCTTCCGCAGATGGTGAGAATGTTGCCAGGGACGAACTGGTCTTTGTGAACTACCGGGATATCCGGGATCTGAATCCGCATCTGTATGCGGGAGAGATGTATGCTCAAAGCATCCTCTATGATACGCTGGTGAGCAACACCAGTGAGGGCTATGTGGGCTGCTTGGCCGAGGATTGGACGATCAGCGAGGACGGCCGGATCTACACCTTCAACATCCGAGATGGAGTGACCTTCTCCGATGGTACGCCCTGCGACGCCAACGCAATTCTGGCCAACTTCAACGCTATCTTGGAGAACCGGGAGCGCCACACCTGGCTGGAGATGATGACCCTGCTGGTGAGCGTGTCCGCCCCGGACGATGATACCTTTGTTATTGAGATGAGCGAGCCATACTATCCTATGCTCACCGAGTTGGCCTGCATCCGTCCCTTCGCCATGATTTCACCCAACTGCATGATCGACGGCAGCACCAAGGACGGAGTCAACGGCTATATCGGCACCGGTCCCTATGTACTCACGGATTTTGTCACCGACGAGTACGCGGTCTTTGAGCGCAACGAAAACTATTGGGGAGAGAAACCCACCATCCAGAAGATCACTGTCAAAGTTATCCCTGATAACCAGACCCGTATCATGGCGCTGGAGAACGGAGAGATCGATCTGATCTTCGGCAAGAATATGCTGGACGCCGATGCCATCAGCCAGTATGTGGACAGTGACAAGTTCACAGTCGGCCTGTCTGACCCCACCTCCACCCGCCATATCGTCCTCAATACCACCCATGACATTCTGGGGGACAAGGCGGTGCGGCAGGCTCTCCAGCACGCTACCAACCGGCAGGCCATCTCCGAAGGTATCTTCTATGGCTTGGAGCCGGCGGCCGACACCCTCTACTCCACCACTGTACCCTACTGTGACGTGGGCCTGGAACCTTATGCCTACGACATGGACGAGGCCGCCCGCCTGCTGGACGAAGCGGGCTGGACCATGGGGAGTGACGGTATCCGGGCCAAGGATGGTCAGAAACTGGCTCTGGATCTTCTTTATAACAGCGACAGCGTCACCGAAAAGACCATCTCCGAGTACCTACAGAGCGAATACCTGAAACTGGGCATCTCTCTGAACATCCACGGCGAGGAGGAGCAGTCCTACCGTGACAACATGAAGGCCGGCAACTTTGACATGGTGTTCAACATCTGCTGGGGGATGCCCTATGATCCCCAGTCTTCTCTGGCGGCCATGCGTGCCCCGGTGTACGGCGACTACGCCGCACAGCAGGGTCTGGAGGACAAGGCGGAGATCGATCAGGCCATCACCGACATTCTCACCTCCACCGATGAGGCGGAACGCCAGGAACTGTATACCTTCGTGCTCACCCGGCTCCACGAGGACGCCGTCTACATCCCCCTAACCTTCGAGACCAACAAGGCCCTTTATACCTCTGACCTAAAAGGGGTCCACTTCGGCACCGACCAGTATGACGTGGACTTCGCCAGCATGTACTTTGAGTAAACTGTCAGCGAGGGCCGCTTCCTTGGAGGCGGCCCTCATGCTGGTTCTGTGATATGAAGTAGAAAGGGGCATCCATGAAACGCTATGTGATCCGTCGGCTGCTAATGGCGATCCCGCTGTTGCTGGCCATTTCTTTTGTTTGTTTTGTATTCATCAATATCATTCCCTCCAACCCGGCGGAGGTGGCTCTGCGGGTGCAGCAAATGCCTGTCATCACTGAGGAGGCCATCGCCGAGATGGAGAAGATGCTTGGGCTGAACAAGCCCTTCCTGGTACGCTATTTTGACTGGGTGCTCGGCTGCCTGCAGGGGGACTTTGGCATCAGCTATGTCAACCCTGCCCGCACGGTGGCCGGAGAGCTGGCCCGCTGCCTGCCCGCCACCTTACAGCTGGCGGCAGCCTCTTTCGTCATCGTGCTGGTGCTGAGCATTCCTATCGGCTTTCTCTGCGCCGTGTATAAGGACCGGTGGTTCGACAAACTGATGCGGGGGCTGGTCTTTGTCACCACCGCCATGCCCGCCTACTGGGTGGGTCTGCTGCTCATGTGGCTGATCAGCGTTAAGCTGGGCTTGCTGCCCACCAACGGCAGCGGTACGCTGCGTCACCTGATCCTTCCCGCCTTTACTGTGGCACTGAGCTACATTTCCACCTACATCCGGCTCATCCGCAACAATATGCTGGAGAATATGAAGCAGGACTATGTGCTCTACGCCAACGTCCGCGGCCTGCCCCAGCGCTCCATCTGGGTGAAACATGTGCTCAAAAATTCCATGCACACCTGCATCGTGGCCATGGGTATGAGCATCCCCCAGATGATTGCCGGCACTATTGTAGTGGAGAATGTGTTCTCCTGGCCGGGGCTGGGGACCCTGTGCATCAGTTCTATCTTCAACCGGGATCTGCCGGTGATCCAGACCTATGTGCTGTTTATTGGCGTGCTGTTTGTGGTATTCAATCTGGTATTTGACATCCTGCAGACCGTATCCGACCCCCGGCTGAGAAGGGAGGGCTGAATTTTGGGTAAACGCTTTTTACACAACCGCGCTGCGGTCATCACCGTGGCTGTAGTCCTGCTGATCGGGCTGATCGGCATACTCGCCCCCGTTCTGGCCCCCCACGACCCTTATGCTACTGATATCCTCAACAAATTCGCGCCTTACAGCATGGAGTACCCCCTGGGTACCGACCATCTGGGCAGGTGCGTCCTCTCCCGGCTGATCTACGGCATCCGGCCCACGCTTGGCCTGGCGTTGCTGACCATGCTGGGGACTATCGCCCTGGGGGCGGTACTGGGCATCATGGCCGGCTATTTCCGGGGCGTGGTGGAGGAGGTCATCATGCGTGTAGTGGATGTGATGCTCTCCTTTCCCAGCCAGATCATGGTGTTTGCCGTGGTTGGCCTGCTGGGCATCAATGTGCAGAACGTCATCATCGCCAACGTATTTATCAAATGGGCCTGGTACGCCCGTATGATCCGCACCGGCGTCATGCAGTACCGGGAGCGCAACTTCATCCAATTCTCCCGCTGCGTGGGGATGCCGGAGCGGTTTATCCTGTTCCATCATCTGCTGCCCTCTATTACCTCCGATCTGGCAGTGCTTGCCTCCCTGGATGTGGGCTGGGCCATCATCAATATTTCCACCCTGTCCTTTCTGGGATTGGGTGTCCAGGCCCCCACACCGGAGTGGGGAGCCATGCTCAACGAGGCCAAGGAAGTTTTGACCAGCAACCCCACCCAGATGATCGCCCCAGGTATCGCCATCGTAGCCTTGGTGTGCTGCTTTAATCTGATGGGCGACGCCCTCCGGGATGTGCTGGACCCCAAGGAGGTGGATCGATGACCCCGGTTTTGGAATTGAAGGATCTGCATGTGACCCTCCGGCAGCACAGACACGCCACAGAGTTGGTAAAGGGCGTCTCTTTTGCGGTAGAGCCGGGCGAGTGTCTGGGTATTCTGGGAGAGTCGGGCAGCGGGAAATCCATGTCCATGAAGGCGGCTATGGGCCTGCTGGACAAGGGCTTTTCCGTGTCCGGCGTGGCAATGTTTCAGGGAGAGCCTTTGCTGGAGAAAACTGGGGAGGAACTGCGCCGCCTACGGGGCGGTAAGGTGGGCGTCGTGCTACAAAATCCAATGACCTGCTTCGACCCCCTCTACCGTATCGGTGCCCAGATCGCTGAGACCTTTGCCGCCCACAACAACTGGGACGGAGATGAGATTCGCTGCCGCTCCTTGGAACTGCTGAAAAAAATGCGTATCCGCAGTCCGGAGGAAGTATTGGAGAAGTATCCCCACCAACTCTCCGGTGGGATGCTCCAGCGGATCATGATTGGAATTGCCACCGCTATGGAGCCATCCCTTCTGATTGCGGACGAGCCTACCACCGCCATTGACGCCATCACTCAATATGAGATCCTGAATGAGTTTTTGCGGGTCAAGCAGGAAAACCAGACTGCCATGGTATTTATCTCCCACGATTTGAACGCCATCTCCCGGGTAGCGGACCGAATCGTGGTGCTCAACCAGGGCCGTGTGGTGGACGAGGGGGATTTTCAGCACATCCTCCACCACGCGCAGGACCCGTACACCAGGCTGCTGGTGGAAAAGCGGGCGGATGTGATGCGCCGGTACCGGCAGGTACTGGCGGGAAAGGAGCAGTCTTATGCTTGAACTGAAGGATATCTGCGTCAGTTTTCGCAGTGAACGGCAAGACAGGGTATTCGGCCACACCCGCCAGCAGGTGCTGTTCGACGTGTCCCTCTCCGTAAAAAAAGGGACCTGCCTGGGTATTTTGGGAGAGTCGGGCAGCGGGAAGTCCACCATGGGCCGGGTGCTGTGCGGCCTGCTCAGGCCGGACAGCGGCGAGGCCCTTCTGGATGGCATCCCGGTCTACGGCTCCCGTGCCGGGCGTCGGAACCTGCAGAACAAACTCAGCGTAGTTTTCCAAGACTACACCACCTCCGCCAATCCACGTTTCCGGGTCAGGGACGTCATTGGCGAGGGTCTTACTGTCCGGGAACGGCGGGAAAAGCGCCGGTTAGACCGGCCCCGGGAAATTGCCCGGCTGCTGGAGCTGGTGGGCCTGCCCGCTGACTTCGCCGGACGATTTCCCCATGAGCTCTCCGGCGGCCAGCTCCAGCGGGTGTGCATCGCCCGGGCGGTGGCCTGCAGTCCGGAGGTCATCCTCTTTGACGAGGCCATCTCGTCCCTGGACGCCCACACCCAGGTCCAGATCATGGATCTGCTGCGGGAACTGAAAGAGAAACTGGGACTGACCTATGTGTTCATCACCCACGACCTGACCTCCATCACTTATCTTTGCGATGATGTGCTCTTCCTCTACCAGGGCCATGTGACGGAGTATCTCCCGGTAAGCCGCATCAGAGAGGCAAAGGACGAATACGCTAGGCGGCTGTTGGAGTCCATCGTGGTATTCGATACGGAAGAAAGGAAGGATGCAGTATGATTTTCTGCGGAATAGAATTGATGCCGGGACAGAAGGAGAGGGTTCCCCTTCCAGTACCCGGTGCGCAGTCCTTAGATACTGTCTGCCTGTGCGGCACCGCCCTAGGCAAGACATTAGTGGTCACGGCAGGGGTCCACGGCTGCGAATATGTGGGAGTCCAAGCCCTGCGCCGTCTGGCGGCAGAGTTGGACCCGGCGGAGTTGTCCGGGAACGTGATCTTTCTGCCTCTGGCCAATCCTACCGGCTTTTATGCCGGAGCAAAGCGGGTAGTGCCGGAGGACGGGGTCAACCTAAACCGGGCCTTTCCCGGTGATCCGGCGGGCACCCTGTCGGTTCGGCTGGCTCACGCGCTGGAAGCCGCTCTCTATCCGGCGGCCGACTTCTTGGCCGACCTTCACAGCGGGGACTGCAACGAGGCGCTCTATCCGTTGGTGTTCTTCCCAACGGCGGGGACGGAAGCGGTGAATCAGGCCGCCTGTACGGCTGCCCAGGCGCTGACGGTACCCTATCGGGTCCGCTCCACTGCGAAAAATGGCCTTTACAGTTGGGCCGTGCAAAATGATCTCCCCGCCATCCTCATCGAGCGGGGCGGGATGGGAACCTGGTCTGAACCGGAAGTGGATGCCTGCTGCGAGGATGTGCGTTCCCTGCTGCGTCACCTGGCAATCCTGCCTGGCGGGAACCCGACCCGGGAGCAGGAGGAAATCGTGGAGGCCCGCTATGTGGAAGCCCCCTCCAACGGACTATGGCTTCCAACGGTAGGCCTGAACGAGCGCGTCAGGCAAGGCGCGCTCCTGGGGCGGTTGGAGGACTTGGCCGGCCAGTGTATCCGGGAGGTGCGGGCGGAGTTTGACGGGATCGTTCTCTACCACACTGTCGGTCTGGGCGTCGAGGCCGGAGATCCGCTGATCGCCTATGGACATCCGTAAAGAATTTTGGCGGTTGGCATGGCCCGCCGCAGCGGAAGGGCTGTTGCTGATGATGCTCACTGCCGCAGATCTGCTGATGGTCTCATCGCTTGGGACCGCGGCAGTGGCGGCGGTGAGCATTTTCTCCCAGCCCCGTATGGTGATCCTATAGCGGATACATGCAGTCAGGAAATGGAGCATTTCCGCTGTCGTGCTGCCGGAGTCCAGCAGCTTCTCTTCGGAAACCGTCTGCTGGTTGACGATACGGATGCTGGCGTTGATCCCAACCTCCGGGTCCACAATGGGCATCTTGTCCACAGAGATGCGCACATTCTTATCCAGGAACCCGATCACGCTGGGCATGGTATCATCTATGACCATGCCGCAGGCGTTGAGCATCCGGCGCACCACATCAATGGCGTGCTGCGGGGAGGAAAACTTGTCCGGGATTTTGACGCTGCGCCCTCCGGCTTCGATCACCTCAATGGCGTATTTCCGTTTGACGATGTACGGTATCATCAGTTCTTTTAGGAGGGAGGCGGCCCGTTCCGCGTTGCCGTCGCCGGCCTCCGCAATGGTGGACGCATGGTGTTCCGCGAAATACCGCTGCACATCCTCAAGGATCTGTTCATAGGTCAGTTCCTGGTTTGCCGTGGGCGCAAAGAAAATATCGTTGAGATTATTCATCAGCAGATTCCTCCTCTTCTTCGGATCCTTCGTTTTCTTCCGGCTGCTCCAGCGCCTTCAGCACCTTGCTCAGCGAAGCGGTATATCTGGAATTGCAGTATTTGATGGCCTGGAACATCCCGCCCTCGGTGGCGCACCGGTCGATTTCTTTCCCGTATGGGAGAAGCCCGTCCCAGCCGCCGATGATATATCCCATCTCATCCAGCGCATGGAAGGGGCGGGCCATGCCGGCCAGCGACAGGTGCTCGTTATAATGAAAACGCCCGTCAACCAGAAGCGGCTGATGGGCTTTCAGGTAATTCACGCCCTTTAGGTCGGGCGTCAGAATACGGATGACCAGATCCCCCGCCTCAATCGCCGCGGGAGTGAATACATTCGCCATATTGGAACTGCAGTCCAGGATGACGAAATCCACCAGCTTCGCGGCGTTGACCAGCTGGAGCACCATGGCGTATTTGACTTCCGGGTAGCTTAACGGGTTTTCCCCGGCGGCATACCCCATCAGGCCAATAAAGGGGTAGCTCTTGAGCACTGCGACATGGCTTGCGACCAGGGAGGTATCAGCTATAAATCCCAAAAGTGCCTGCGGCAATCGCCGGAAAACTGGGTGGTGGTGAAGGGGACCCATGAACCGATCATTGATCCGGAGGCCTTCCAAAAGGTGCAGCTGCTGGTGAACAGCCGCAAGCACACCCGAAGCCGGACCTATGACTTCTTGCTGAAAGGATTGATCTTCTGCCACGAATGCGGCTACCCCATGGCAGTACTCAACCGCAAGAATGCCGCTGGGGAGGATCGCCTGTTCTTTGGCTGCCGGGCCTATCTGCATCCCGATAAGCTGTGCCCGATTGCGAAAGAAGCCGTGGAGAACGCCAGCAAGGCGGCAAGCTGTGAAGCAGAGATACAGGCACTGCAATCCAAAATCACCGCTCAGACCACCAACCTGGATCAGATGTATACGGACCGGCTGAGCGGTCTGCTCTTGGAAGAGGACTTCCAGCGCATCTATCAGAAGGTCAAAATGGATCGCACGGTTCTGGAAGATCGGCTGAAGAGCTTGCAAAGCAGCCGGTGAACACCGAAGAGAAAGCCAGGGCACTGGTGAAGCAGTTTCTGGACTCGGCACTCACCAGTCGGGAGCTGCTAGTCAGCCTCATCGAACGGGTGGAGCTGACCGAGGAAAAAGAGATCATCATCAAATTCCGCTTCCATGAATTGGAGGCGATTTCATAGGTTACGGCAATTCACTGAAAAATTGCCGTAACCTTTTGGGCCAATCATTTACAATAGGTGTGTCGCGATGTATTATAGGCTGCTATATTAATGACACAGGATGTTTGCCTTAAATACAATTTTACTGAAAGCGCGGATGTCAGTTTTAGCATAGTAAGCAAGTTTTCCATTTACTAATATATATTCAATACAGTGGACACGTGGAAAGATATATCAGGAATGAGCCATATTAACAGGTGTGAGATCATTGGACCAAAGCGTTTTAGAGATGAGATCCAGTCGGAAATAATGAAAGCATATAAAAAATATTGTACATAATACAGTTTTCTGAACATGAGAGGCTT
>ENA-OPBS01002644-OPBS01002644.1-human-gut-metagenome-genome-assembly--contig:-NODE-2644-length-12073-cov-2.295973_pt1 | contig 12073 bp, 8 predicted proteins | sample MGYA00241074_ERZ501463 | MGnify/ENA primary metagenome ERZ501463 (study PRJEB25962, sample SAMEA2042578) | human gut metagenome | biome: human gut; feature: human-associated habitat; material: faeces...
CTGTCCGGCAGTGCCTCCGATCTGACGCTCTACGCCTATGGTGCAGACGGCAAGCTGGAAAAGGTTGGCTCTGAACTGTGGTCGCTCACAGACGAGACCGGAGCAAATGTGACGGAGCTGACAGACGGCGTGCTCTATGAACTGCGCGTGACCGTCTCCGACGGCGGTGATTTCGACCTGAGCGAAACAGAAAAAGAAATCAAGCTATCCGTTGTACTTGGAAAATAAATCAGTTTGAAGATAAATCAGTTTTGAAGACAGCTATCATTTACCGGATTTTTATCTGCTGTAAACTTAGATCGTAGATGCGATGATCTGCATCCTGCCCTGTAATTCTACTTTGCCGTAGCCATCGGGCAGGATCAGATGATCGCCCTTTTTTAAATGCGTACCGTTCAGTGTGCCTTCACCTTCTACCACGCTCATGAGGGCGAAAGGCTTATCCTGCCAGGTCTCCACACGGTGTTCCACATCAATGCGGTATACAGTGTAGTAAGGGCACTGAATCAGCTGCTGTATTGCATCGTCCTTCTTCTCGGTATGCACCACACTGTTGTCCGCGGATTTTGCGGGAACCGTGATCACATCGATACTCTGTACGATGTGCAGCTGTCGGGGCTTGCCGTTGCTCAATCTGTCGTAATCATACACGCGGTAAGTAATGTCGCTGCTCTGCTGGGTCTCAAGAAGCAGTGTACCGCCCTTAATGGCATGTACGGTACCGGGATCGATCTGGATGAAGTCCCCGGGCTTAATAGGGATCTCACGGATGAATTCCTTCCATCTGCCTTCGTGGATCATTTGTTCCAGTTCTTCTTTTGTCTTCGCATTATGGCCGACTACCAGCGTGGCGTTCTCCTTGCAATCCAGGATGAACCAGCACTCGGTCTTACCCAGGGATCCGTTCTCATGAACCTTCGCATACGCATCATCCGGATGTACCTGAATGCTGAGGTCGTCCTTCGCATCAATGATCTTGACCAGCAGAGGAAAACGGTCCATTCCCGTGTCTCCGAACAGCCCGGGGTGCTTCTCCCACAGTTCGGACAGCTTCATTCCCTTATAAGCGCCGCTTGCCACGGTACCATCTCCACTCGGATGAGCGCTGATGCCCCAGCACTCCCCGATGTCATCTCCCTCAATGGGGTAACCGAATTCTCTGTTCAGCCGGGTGCCACCCCAGATGTTGTGAGTACACACCGGATTTAAAAATATAATATCTTTATTCATGCTCCTGTTCCTGCTTTCTTTGAATCTGTCCGTGATACATTTTTATTTATACTAATAACTCACCGTTCCACGGCTGTCAATCACTTTCCGAAATTTTCTTCCTGCATCCCGGACACGATCACCGACACCAGATAGAACTCTGCCTTGTCTTCCGCATGGGTCTCCGTGATCTCCACACGTACCCGGTGTTCCCCATAAGGCAGGTGCTCTGCCACCGTTGTCAGCTGCATTTTGTCTCCCCAGGTCTCATCGAAGGTTCCGTCCAACACGCATGCCGTCTCAGGGTTCTCATCCACCACTGCCGTGGCAATGGGTGCAGGTCCGTCCTTCACTCGGCGGTATTGCACGGCGGCACCGGTTCCCCGAAAAGCGAACTCCAGATAAGCTCCTTTTTCACCGGCACTCCATCCGTTGCGGAAAATATCCGTGATGCCTCTCTGCGGTGTCATATCTTCTTCAAAGCCACTCTTCTCCGGTGTGGAATTAAAATATTGCAGTCTCGCGCAATGCTCATAGGCATTCTCTGTCAGTGATGCCGGGAAAATCTCCTGCTGTTCTTCCGTCTTATCATGGATCACCTTTTCCAGGAAATTCGTGATCACAGCTACCATGAATTCATGCCCAAGATCATTGGGATGGAGAAAATCTGCCGTAATCTTCTCTGCCGGCAGTTTTCCTTCCGCCACAGCGGGATAGATGCTGTTCTGCATGCTGATGCAGGGCAGATCATAATGTCTTCCGATCTGCGCATGATAATATGCCGCACTTTTACCGGTATCATAATAAACGCTGTGCAAAAGTACCATTGCAGGACAGCTTCTGCTGCCGTAAATCTGCCGTATGAGTCCTTCATACGTCTCCATATCATGGGGTGTACAGTGATCATTCACAGAGAATTCCACCATGACCAGATCCGGCAGCCGCTGAAGCAGGTCTTCCTGTACTCTCGCCGCGCCGAACTGGGAATCGGTAGCTCCGATTCCGGCGTTCACATAATCAAATTCCGTATTGGGAAACACTTTCCGAAGCCATGCAACGGTTCTTGCAGCATAGCATTTATCCGGAGCCGTCGCTGCGAATCCCTGCGTAATGGATCCACCGATGAATCCCACTGTCAGTCTCTCCCCTTGGGCTGCCCTGTTCAGGAAGTTCTTCAGCCGCGTCAGATTCCCCCGGTTCAGTATACCTGCCTCTTTATCAATAACATTTCCCGCACTTTTTCGGTTTTCATATATACTGTTATCCACAGTGTAATACCGTTTTGCTTTATTTTTCAGTGTCTTGCCGATCCGGAAGATCTCCTCCGGCCGGTATCCTCTGGATTCCAGGTAATAAATGCCACTGTATAATTTGATGGATACCTCAGGATATTTGTCCCCGATCATGGCTTCGAACATGATCATGATATGCCCGATCTTCTCTGCCGCAGCTTCCACATGATTGTCCAGAAGCAGCAGGAATTCATCCTTCTTCAAATGGCATACCATCTCCTGCCCTTTTAGGTGCTTGTGGATATGGGTTCCCAGATGATAGATCAGGCTTGCTCTCTCTTCATCGCTCATTTTTTCAGAGATTACATCATAATCCCGGATCCCCAGGAACACTTCCGCATATTGTCCGTCCTGCCAGGGCAGGATCTGTTCCAGTTTTGCGGAAAAGCTTTCCGGAGTCTCTGTTCCTGCAATGACCGGTTCCGGCTTCTCTGTATCCTTTTCCTGCTCCCGAACAATTCCTGCTCCTTCTTCACGGTTCAGATAGCTTTCCATCATGCGCGTCATAGTAGACAGAATCTCACTTTCTGCTTCTGTCCACTGACGTCCTTTATAATATTTCTCCAATTCCTGCCAGATGCCGGTCTCCCGGTCTGTTTCCTTCCTGTCTGAGGTATAATCAACATAATTATAGTTCTTGTCGTACACGCTGAATGCATTTTTACCGCTGCGTTTCACCCGGTACAGTACCTGATCCGCTTTTTGATACAACTCCTCATAAGAGGAAGCATCCTCCGGATAACGGGAGATTCCCATACTTAAGGTCACGCGTCTGCCGGACATGTGGATCCGGTCTGCCATACGGGATATCCTCTCCGCCGTCTCCATGGCATGCTGACCCGCATTTTCCCCACGGCAGAATACACAGAATTCGTCACCACCGATACGACCTGCATAATCCTCCATGCCGGCGCTGATCAAAATCGCATTGGCAATTTTGATCAATACTTCATCACCGTATAAATGCCCATATGTGTCATTGATCGATTTAAAGTCATCAATATCAATGATCAGGAATGCTCCCTCCTGCATATCCTCCTGCTGGATATGCTTTTCCACCAGTTTATGCATTTTTGCCTTATTATACAGATCTGTCAGGGAGTCCCTCTCTGCCTTCTGTTCCAGCAGCTCCTGGTTCTTTTTTTCTCCTGTAATATCAAGCGTCTTCCCCATGATCTTATATGGCTTATGATCCTTATCATAGACCGGAATCCCTACATAACGGAACCAGACAAATACCGATTCATCACTGACTTGTCTGACTTCATAGGAAATATGCTCATCACCGCGGTCCATGGCCTCACAGAAGGCATCAAAAACCGACCAGTCATCCGGATGTACAAATCCCCATTTGTGCATCTGCTCCTGATAATTTTCGATGACCATATTGGTTGTGCTCCATTTCCTCCCGAGCTTTCTGGAAAGCACATATTTCTTCGTTGCAATTTCATACTCCCACAGCGCACAGTCGGAATTGTCCTCTGTAATCTTCCTCCTGATACGTTCTTCTGCCAGTTCTTTTTCCAGTTCTTCGATTCTGGCATATAATTCCTCATTTTCCTTCATACGCTGTCTCCATAAGCAAAAAGGACCCGCTTTACGCGGGTCCCGTGATTCTATCTTCTGCCTTCTTCTGTATCGCTTGTTGTGACCACGCTGTGTTCTTTGATATAGTCAACCACTTCATCGATGGTCGTAAACGCCAGTCCTACATAGCTGTCTGCTGCGCCATAGTAAATGGCGATCTTGCCGCTCTCGGAATCATGGATGGTAGCGCAGGGGAAGCATACATTCGGTACAAATCCTCTCTCCTCATACCACTCTTCCGGTGTCAGCAGGAAGTTCTCACAACGATATTTTACGATGGACGGGTTGTCAATATCCAGGATCGCTCCACCAATGGAATAGACATAACCGTTACAGGTTCCGCTGACGCCATGGTAGAATAACAGCCATCCTTCGGAGGTCTCAATAGGTGCCGCTCCGCCACCGATCTTCAGAGATTCCCACCATTCGGAAGATTTTGCCATCACGTGTCTATGTTTGCCCCAGAATACCATATCGGGGCTCTCACTGACGAAAATATCACCGAAGGGCGTATGTCCGCTGTCGGAAGGGCGGGACAGCATCATGAAATTGCCGTGTACTTTTCTGGGGAACAGTACGGCGTTACGGTTAAAAGGAAGGAACGGATTCTCGATTCTGGTAAACGTCTTGAAATCCGTGGTTTTCGCAATACCGATGGCTGCGCCGTAGAAATCCTGACACCAGATGATATAGTAGGTATCTTCTACCTTTACCAGTCTGGGATCATATGCATAAATCGGCATGAAAGGCTCGCCTTCTTCATCTACGAACTGGATCTTATTCTTATCAAAATCCCAGTGAATAGCATCCTTGCTGCGTCCTAAATAAATATAGGGAATACCGTTGACCTGTTCACCGCGGAACACGCCGATGAATTCATCGCCATAGGGCATTACCGCACTGTTGAAGATTCTGGCTACTCCTTCTACAGGATTTCTGCCAATGATAGGATTTTCACTATATCTCCATACCGGTGCTCCGGTATGGCCTTCGGGTTTATTCTGCCAGGGTACATTAGGTACTGCAGGACTGATCATCTTAACTTTGCTCATTCGAGTTACCTCATTTCTGCGTTATTTATCTTGCTTCCTGTTTTAAGAACTCTTCATTTCTGCGGATGAGTTCACATCTCTGTGCCACACACTCCACGCTTCTTCCGGGATCGGAAGGGGTGTGGAATACATAATCCACAAGCTTATCTATAGTAGTCGTTGCCACATGCATGCGAGTATCGCTGGATGCATAGTAGATAAAGACTTCCCCCTTCCCATTTGCGATTGCGCCATTGGTAAATACTACGTTTGAAACATCTCCCACTCTCTCTTCCCCTCTGGGACCGATCAGCAGACCCGAAGGCTCTGCGATCACTTTCTTTTAAGTCCGTGGCAAAAGCATAAATGACGTAACGTAAACCGGCTGCGGTATTACGAACTCCATGTGCGATATGTATCCAACCTCTGTCTGTCTTGATGGGGGTAGCTCCCGCACCGTTTTTGGCCTCGGTGATGGTGTGATATTTCCGCAGGCTGGTCATGCGCTCTTCGTCGATGACTGCATGGGTAATGTCGTCGCACAGTCCGAAACCGATTCCTCCGCCGCTTCCGGTCTCAATGAAACCATCCATCGGTCTGGTGTAGAAAGCATATTTGCCATCCACGAATTCCGGATGCAGCACTACATTTCTCTGCTGGGGAGAACGAAGGGTCTTTAAATTCTCCAGTCTCTCCCAGTGCTTTAAGTCTTTGGTTCTTACAATACCGGCAGCTGCTACTGCTGCGGACAGATCATTTACGGAGGTATCCTTGCTCTCGGAACAGAACACACCGTAGATGTAACCATCTTCATGCTTGGTGAGACGCATGTCGTACACATTGGTCTCTTCCGGACAAGTATCGTCCAACAGGATGGGATAGTCCCAGAAACGGAAACCATCGACACCGTTGTCACTCTCTGCCACACCGAAGAAAGACTTTCTGTCGTTGCCTTCGATACGGGCTACCAGATAATACTTACCGTTTAATTCAATCGCACCGGAATTCATGACCGCATTGATTCCCAGGCGCTCCATGAAATAGGGGTTGGTCTTGGGATTGAGATCATATCTCCAGGTCAGGGGAATATGTTCTCTGGTCAGAACCGGATATTCATAACGGTCATAAATACCGTTGTAGAAATCAGACTTTATGTTTTTACGGGAAAGCAGCTTCTCCTGCTTCTCTTTTTCTATGTAATAACGCTCTAACATCTCTTCATAACCTCCATGCACATTCTGCCGTTATGGTAAGGGCACTTCCAAGGCTCCACGATAGGACGGCCGGGGTACGGATTGCCTTCCGGATCCACTTCCCAGAACCATTCGGAACCGGGTCTCTTATCGATCACATGATCTCTGATAAATGCCCATTCCTTCTCTGCGGCTTCCAGATATTCCGTTTTCTCCGGCTCTTTCTCATAGCCGTTTAAGAAACCGATCACGGTCTCCGCCTGTACCCACCAGACTCTGTGTACATTCACGACACCTCTGTCACATTCATTGGCCAGAGAGTGTCCGTCGAATGCCACCTTATAGATCTGTGCGGTAAGGTCTCTGGTGATGGCATACATCTTCTGCGTCAGTTCCGGATCATCCAGAACCTTGCAACCTCTGTCGATCAGCCATGCCGTCTCGATGTCGTGGCCGTAGGAATGCAGATTCAGAATGGTATTATAATGCTTATCGAAAAATACTTCCTGTCTGTGGAGCTTCGGATTATAAACTTTCTCAGCGAACACATCCATGATCCACAGAAGGCGTCTGCGCACTTTTTCATCCCCGGATACCCGGTACAGCTCCGTATAAGCTTCAAAAACATGAAGCAGGGTATTCATGGTCTTGTCTGCCAGGACACCGTTCTCCGACAGCTTCTCATTGGATTCCGGTTTAAAGTCTCTGGTGAATGCTTCCAGATATCCCACCTCATCCATACACGTAGTCTCAATCAGAGTAAACAGCTTTTTCGCCAGCTCCAGGGCTTCTGCATCCCCGCTGGCCTCATAGTAAGAGGACAGCGCGTAGATGCAGAATGCCTGATTGTAGGTATGTTTTGTGGTATCCTTCGGGGTTCCGTCATAGTTTAGGGACCAGTAGATACCGCCATATTCTTTGTCCAGACAATGGTCTTTCAGGAAATCGTAGCCGTGCTTTGCTTCCTCCAACAGACTCTCGTCTTTTAACAGTGTATATGCGTTGGAGAAGAACCAGGTGATCCTGCTGTTCAGGATACAGCCTTTTTCTGCTTTTTTATCCAGATTCAGATCGTAGTCCAGAAAACCGTAATAACCGCCGAACTCGTCATCCCGCATCCCTTTCCAGAAAGGAATGATTCCTTCGGTCAGATGCTTTTTGATCTCTTCTCTCATTTTCTTTGTTTCCGCATTTTTCATGTTCCACACTCTCCTTTGTATTAACCCTTGACAGCGCCGGAGGTGATTCCACTGTAAATCTGTTTCTGACAGAGCAGGAATACGATCAATGCAGGCAGCAGAGACATCAGTACACCTGCACAGATCAGATTGTATTTGCTTCCAAGAGGTCCGGTGAAGGTATACAGGGAGGTTGCTACCACACCGAGAGTCCTCTTGTCCTGCAGATACAGACTGGCGCAATAATACTCGTTATATACGCCTACTCCCTTAAGCACCATTGAAGTTACGATAGCGGGCTTCAGAAGCGGAAGAATGATCTTCCAGTAAATGGTAAAATAGGAGGCTCCGTCAATAAATGCGGATTCATCCAACGATACCGAAATGTTTTCCATGAACTGGATGAAGATGTAGATGGAGATAACATCCGTACCCATACTCATAATGATATAACCATACAGATGATTGATAAATCCAAGGTTACTCATGATCTGGTACACAGATACCTGCATGGCAATTCCGGGAAGGAGGGTTGCGAACAGGAACAGGCTGCGGATCAGTCCGTTGCCGGGAAACTTGAACCGGTTCAGTACATAAGCGAGCTGTGTTCCCACCAGGACGGAGCCTAACAGTACAAATACCAGGATGATCGCTGAATTCAGATAGGCTCTGCCCATGTTGGCACGGTTAAATGCATCAATAAAGTTCTGGAAGTTCAGCCAGCTTTCCGGCAGGGTCATAACATTGGTGCTCTGATATTCTGCATCGGTCTTGAATGCTGTGATGACACAGGATACAATAGGCAAAAGTGCCACGAAGGAGAAAAATACCAGGCTGAAATATTTAATGATGATCCAGATGACAGCGCCTGCGCTGTAATGTTTGTGGTTAGTTTTCATCTTTGCCATTTTACACTGCCTCCTTCTTCCATCTTCTCTCTCTTCTGAGTCGTTTTCTTCTGGTATATTCTTCATTATCCGCATCGGAGCTTCTAAATACCAGTTTGAAGAAAAGCTTTTGTAAAATTGTTGCTGCAAAAATGATCAGTAACAGTACCACCGCCATAGCAGACGCCAGACCTACCTGCTGGTTGGTATGTGCGATCTTGTCCATCAATACGAAGTAGGTTGCGGTTCCGCCGCCACCCTTGGTGATAACGTAGGGAGGATCGAAAGCACTCAGGGAACCTGTGATAGACAGGATCACGTTCAGCGTAACGATGGTCTTAATGCTGGGTAAGATAATATGTATAAACTGTTGAAATTTATTGGCACCGTCCAGCTCTGCTGCCTCGTACATCTCGGAGTCCACAGACATGATGGCACCGATGAAAAGTACCATGTTGTTGCCGTAATAACGCCATACCGAGGAAGCCACCAAAGAGATATTGTTAACGCTCTTGTCCTTCAGCCAGAACGGAAGACTTTCTAAGTTAAATCCACACCACTGTAATACCGTATCGAATACAAATCCTCTGGTGTAGAAGAATTTGAAGATAAATCCAATGGCAATACCACTGATCAGATAAGGGAAGAACATGAATCCCTTGAACATATTGCCAAACTTGGTCTTAAAGCTAAGGATCGTTGCCAGGTACAACGCAAGTACCAGCTGCACCATTGCGCCTGCCATGTAATAAAGGCTCAGCTTCAAAGCACTGAAGCATTCATCTTTCTTAAATACGTCGATGTAGTTCCGAAATCCTACAAACTGTCTTTTGTCTACCGGGGTAGCATATTTCATTTTATAAAAACTGAATTTTACCATCTCTCCAAAAGGAAGATAGGTGAACACGAACAGCAAAAGCAGGGGAATGATCATGAAGAACAGTATGACGATGGTCTGTTGTCCGTTCCTGCTCTTTACCCATTTTTTCATGCTGAAGGTTTTTTTTGTTTTCTTCATTGTCTCTGCACTCATCGAAATACCTCCATACCCTTCTCTCTTAGATAAGAGGGAACCGGATAAATGGTTCCATCTCACTTCAGAAGATTAAATTAGTTACCTATTAATTACTGGATCTCTACACCACAGCTCTCCTGTGCGGAAGTCCACTCTTCGTTCCACTCATCGATGATCTCATCATAGGTCTTGGAACCATCTGCTGCACACTCTACCAGCTCCTGCATCTTGGTCTCACCGTTGTTGTTGATGTTAAGACCACTTTCAGCGTTCAGCTCGTTTAACAGATCCTCTTCGCCTTCGATCGCAGGCTCATCCACTACGAAGTCGATACCCTTGAATGCTGCATAGAAATCCGGTAATCTGGTATCCTTGATAGCAACGGGAAGTCCGCCACAGTCATAGGAGAATCCGGATTCTTCTGTCATGAACTTAACGAAGCACAGAGCTGCTGCCTGATTGTCTTCGGTGGTGCTGGCATTGATACCAAAGCTGTAGTCAGGGCCTACAGATGCTGCCTGCTTACCGCTGGTCAGGGTAATAGGGAAAGGCATATAAGCGATGTCGTCAGCGTTGTCACCGGCTTCCTTCATCTGAGGAACTGCCCAGGAGCCAAGAACCATGCAAGCGATCTGACCATTGTTGATCATACCCTTACAACCTTCCCAGTCCGTGGTGGAGTAGTCTTCCTCGGTAAGGCCTTCAGCAACTGCATCGTACATTACTTTGTATACGTTGTAAGCGCCTGTTCCGTCGCCGGGATCAGCAAAAGGATTGGCTGTGTGCAGTAACTTCTGGTTCATATAAGTGCTGTCTCCGGTAGCACTGCCGCTGATAGCGGGATCCCACTGGCCGCCCATTGCCCAGCCAGCTGCGTAGTTGGTGTACAGAGGAATGATGGAGCTGTCATACTCTTTGATCTGCTTTAATGCTGCGATGAAATCTTCGGGAGTCTTAGGCATCTCAGTGATTCCTGCTGCTTCGAATACTGCCTTGTTATATACGATACCACCGCTAACACCTGCGGTGTAAGGAACACCGTATACAGTGCCTTCGTACATCTGGTTGTAGTAGTTCAGCTGTCCGTCCATCTCGGTAGTAGTTCCAAGAGGAAGGAAGTATGTGCTTAAGTCAGCCTTGTCAACTGCGGGGATAAACATAACATCGCCCCAGTCACCACCCTGCAGACGAAGCAGCGTATCACTTGCATAGTCGGTGATACCTTCAATATCAACAGTGATGTTGGGATACATCTCGTTGAATGCATCAATGTAAGTCTGGAAAGGAACTGCTGCGCCGTCCTCTAACAGGTCGGTACGGTTAGTCAGGACCTTAATGGTCGTGGTAATGTCGGTGTAATCCTCACCCAAAGTAAGCTCTGCGTAATTCAGGCTGGTAACCTCTGCAGGTGCTGCAGCCTCGCTGGAAGCTTCTGCAGTTGCGGGAGTGGTGCTTGCTACAGAACTCTCAGCGGCGCCGCCGTTGTCTGTGCTTCCACATGCTGCCATAGACAGTGCCATGACTGATGCTGTGGAAAGAGCTAAAAACTTTTTCATCTTCATAAGAAATCCTCCTAGTTTTCCGAAGGAAAATCCGAGTCCTCTGACGAGGAGAGGATTTAGCCTCCTTGTTTTTTGCTACATTTGATAGCGTTTACTGTTTTGTAACTTAATTTAATTATACATAATCATATTAATTAATCATCAACTATTCTTGTTTTTAATCTCTTATTCTTGCTATTTTCGTTATTATCTTCTATTTTCACAAGTTCTATGCCTATGTTTTGTACATATTATACAATTAAAGTAATTAATTTAAATTAAATTAGCTGATTTAATTAACTAATTTTGTTTTCTTTGCATCCTTTGTCATTGAAACAGCTTAAATAATGGCTTATAATGTATTTAAGCTTAATTAATTTTTTCAAAAAAGCATGTTTCTAGTGTGAAAAATAAATTCTTCACATGAAGTTTTGTTCCTGCACAAGCTGCTAAAGCAGCCGAAGTTTGAAGATTGCGGAAAGGCAAGGTTTTTGTATGAACATTTCCACCACTTTTCTCAATGCATTGAGGCACACTTCCTCCGATGTGGAGGGGCAGCGTTCCCCGGAAATCCTGCTGGGGCAGATCTATAAAGTATCCCTGGAAGACAAGAGCTTTTTACTGCCCCTGGCCGGTGGAGAATTCCGGCTCTCGGATCCTTTCTATTATGAATGGAACCCCTTTCCCTCATATCTGCTGCTTTACACCTTAGAGGGCAGTGCCGTCCTTACTACCCGGGGCAGCGAGGTGGTCCTGGATCACGAGCATCTGTTGTTCTTAGATTGCAGCCAGGGGTTCTCTCTCCGGCTGTTGCAGGGAAAGTGGCGTTTTCAGATGTTTTTCTTAAGTGGAGCGGAGCTTTCTTCTTATTATAGCATATTTCAGGCTGCTTTTACCTGTTGTTACCCGATTCCCATCGGCTCCTGCGTTTCACAGCGGATGCAGCAGCTGACCAAATTTTCATTCACCCCGACTCCTGCAGAGCAGATACAGCTTCACCGAGAACTGACCGACATGTTCGCAGAACTGATGCTGTCCGCCCTGTCCGTCTCCCGGGATGTGAAGCCCATTCCTGCTTATCTGCTGTCCATGAAAGCGGATTTTGAGGAAAACTATGCTGAAAATCACTCTTTGGAATAC
>ENA-OPBS01002646-OPBS01002646.1-human-gut-metagenome-genome-assembly--contig:-NODE-2646-length-12069-cov-2.323373_pt1 | contig 12069 bp, 7 predicted proteins | sample MGYA00241074_ERZ501463 | MGnify/ENA primary metagenome ERZ501463 (study PRJEB25962, sample SAMEA2042578) | human gut metagenome | biome: human gut; feature: human-associated habitat; material: faeces...
TTGCTTGCCATGAGCCGCCTGCGGTATCCGTATCGCTTGCAGGAGAAGCACAGGGAGGTCTACCTTGATTATCTGCGGGAGCATTTGCTCTGGGCGGCGGCGTATTTCATGGAGCAGAAGGAGGGGGAAACCCTGCGGCTGTTCGCGGATTGGGGACTGCTGACGGCGGAAACCACACCCGAATTGATTGCCCTTGCGCAGAAAAAGGGGCAGACCGCAGTGCTGAGCTTTTTAATGGATTATCAGCATAGGCATTTTGCCACAACAAGGAAAAAGAAAACATTCGAGTTATGATTTTTTATGGGGTTCCACCCCAAACCCCGGCAGGGGAATGATTCCCCTGCACCCCCATTTGCAGAACCATGAATATGGTTCTGCGGTATCGGGTCGAGGGGGTGCCCCCCTCGTGGGAGTTTGAGGGTGAAACCCTCAAGGTTTTAAGGTTTTAGAAAGAAGGTGAGAAGGCATGAACGAAACACATCAAAACCTCATCCGTATCGGTACGGATATTTTAAGCGCATCGCGTAACGAGCTTTACCTTTCCATGCGCTTTCTTGATTTGGCACTCAGCGGTCTTAGGTACGAAATGAACCTTTCCTCATTGTACGTCGGGACAGACGGCGAAAAGATATTGTTTAACCCGCGCTACCTCGTACAGCGCTATCTGAGCGACCGCGTGCTTGTCAATCGCGCCTATCTGCACATGGTTCTGCATTGCCTGTTCCGCCATCCCTTCCATCTGAACCATCGGGATGAGGAGCTCTGGCACCTCGCCTGCGATATCGCGGTGGAATCTATCGTGGATTCGCTGTCGGTGAAGGCGGTGCGGCTCGTTGTCTCCGATAAACGAAACGAAATGTACGATATGCTCCGCAGAGAATTGAAGGTGCTTTCCGCCGAGGGTATTTATCGCGTGCTGGAAGAAAAAAAGCTTTCCTTGCAGGAATTCGGTAAGCTACAGCTGGAATTTTGGGTAGACGACCATGTTTTCTGGGAGCATCAGAAGGATGACGAGGACGAGAATAACAAGGACGAGGATAACCAAGATAACAGCAATGACCAACAGCAGGAGCAGGAGGAACAGGACGAAAAACAGCAGCAGCTGGAGGAAAAATGGACAGAAATCGGGGAAAAGACCGAAACTAACCTTGAAACCTTCTCCAAGGATATGGGCGCAGAGGCAGGGGAACTTCTGCAATATCTGAAGGTCGAGAACAGGGAACGCTACGATTATCGGCAGTTTTTGCAGAAATTCGTGACGCTCAAGGAGGATATGCGCGTGGATGATGATGCCTTCGATTTTATCTTCTATACCTATGGCTTGCAGATGTACGGCAATCTGCCGTTGATTGAAGCACTGGAATATAAGGAAGTGAAGAAGGTGGAGGAGCTGGTGATTGCCATTGATACCTCCGAATCCTGCGAGGGGGAAACGGTGAAGCGGTTCTTAGAGGAAACCTACGCGATTCTTTCGAGCAGTGAAAGCTTTTTCCATAAAATGAACGTGCATATCATACAGTGCGATGCGGCGGTGCAGATGGATAAAAGGATCACCTCCAAGGAAGAACTGGCGCAGTTTATGGAGGACTTTGAATTAAGGGGGAGCGGCGGTACGGATTTCCGCCCTGTGTTCCAATACGTTGATAAATTGATTGCCGAAAGGGCGTTTCAGAACCTAAAGGGTCTGATTTATTTCACAGACGGCTACGGCACCTTCCCCAAGCGCAGACCGCCTTATGATGCCGCCTTTGTGTTCTATCATGAGGATTATACGGATGTCGGTGTGCCGCCATGGGCGATGAAGCTGATACTGGGGAAAGAGGATTTGTCCTTGGGACTGCCGTCTCATGGGCGTTAGGAGGATAGCATGAATATTAAAAAAGCGAAGGAAGAAATCAAATATGCCATTCAGGCGTATCTGGCGAAGGACGAGTTTGGGGAATACCGTATTCCGGCGGTCAGACAAAGACCCGTTCTGCTGATGGGCGCGCCCGGTATCGGGAAAACCGCTGTGATGGAGCAGGTAGCGAGGGAGTGCGGCGTGGCACTGGTATCCTACAGCATTACGCATCATACGCGTCAGTCTGCCATCGGGCTGCCCTTTATCAGCAAGAAGGAATACGGCGGAAAGGAATACACCGTAACGGAATACACCATGAGCGAAATTATTGCATCGGTTTATGATAAAATGGAGGAAACCGGCTTGCAGGAGGGGATTTTGTTTATTGATGAAATCAACTGTGCCTCCGAAACGCTTGCGCCTGCCATGCTCCAATTTTTGCAGTGCAAAACCTTTGGCGCGCATAAGGTGCCGGAGGGCTGGCTGATTGCCGCGGCAGGCAATCCTCCCGAATACAACAAAAGCGTGCGTGAATTTGACGTGGTAACGCTTGACCGTGTGAAGAAAATCGACGTAGAGCCTGATTTTTCCGTCTGGAAGGAATATGCCTATCAGCAGGGCATCCATGGGGCGATTCTGTCCTATCTGGAAATTCGCAAGGATCATTTTTATGCCATGGAGACAACGGTGGATGGCAAGCGGTTTGTGACGGCGAGAGGGTGGGAGGATCTTTCTACCATCCTGAAGGTGTATGAGGATATGAATCTGCCGGTAGAGGAAGGGCTGATTTATCAGTACTTGCAGCACCGCAGGATTGCAAAGGATTTTGCGAATTATCTGGATTTGTACCGCAAATATCGCACCGATTACCGCGTGGACGATATTTTGCAGGGGAGCTATACCAAGCAGGCGGTGACAAAGCTGCAGGATGCACCGTTTGACGAGCGACTGAGCGTGATGGGACTTTTGCTGAGTAGGCTTTCCGAGGGCTTCCGTGGGGCATACGAGGCGGATTTGACCGTAACGGGACTGCATGGGGCATTGCTGGAGCTGAAGGAGAGGTTCAACAGCCCCTATTGCAAGGAAACGCCTTGGGAGAACCTCTTTACAGGACTGGTGGAGGAAAGAGAAGCCGCCTTTGCGAAGGAACGGAAGGCGGGACTTCTGGAGAAAACGGCGGAGCATGCCTGCATGCGTGAATTGGAGCGGCTGCATTTCTTCCTTGCGGAGGGCAAGCGGAACGGCTGTCGGGAAAAAGAGGATGCGTTTGCGCTGGTGAAGGGACTTTTCGCAAAAGAGGCGGAAGGGCGGGAAAACGCCATTGCGGATGCGTCTGCGATGCTGGACAATGCCTTCGCATTTTTGGAGGAAGCCTTCGGCGCAGGGCAGGAGATGGTTATCTTCATTACGGAGCTGACCACGAACTTCTATAGCGTGAAATTCATCAGCGAGAATGGCTCGGAGAAATATTATCGGTATAACGCGGAGCTGCTGTTTGATGAAAAGCAAAAGACGATTTTGCAGGATATTGAGAAGGCGAAAACGGAATTAAATCTTCTGTTTTAAAGAAAAGAAGAAGTTTAAAGAAAAGAAAAAGGCTGTCATCCCTTTTACTGGAATGACAGCCTTTTTGATTGCTTTCGTTTAATATTTGCTCCAATCCGGCTCTGCGGTCAGTGCTGTCCATGTTTCATACTTGGAATCCTTCTGCTCATAGGTGTGGCTGTTGGTTGCCTCCTGCACAGCCAGATAATACCATGCGCCGGGCTGATTATCGGGCCATTTGGTCATGCTGTCCAAAAGGTCGGCCTTTGTTTCGGGCATACGGCAAAGCACACGGTTAATCAGTGTCATTGCCTCTGCTCTTGTAATCGGGGCATCGGGGTGGAAGCTGCCGTCCGTATAGCCGCTTACCCAGCCAAGGGTGGCGGCACGCTCAATTTCCTTTTCCGCCCAATGACCGGAAATATCCGTAAAGCCGCTGTTTTCCTCTGCCTTACCGCTGTCAAAACGGGCGCAGATGGCGGCAAATTCCGCACGGGTAATGGGTGCCTGCGGTACAAAGCTGTTTGCTGTGCGGCCCTTGAGAATATTCATGCCTGCCATGGTGGAAACTGCTGTATTGTACCAGCTGTCCTCTGTTACATCGGCAAAATCGTTGTGCTTGCTGAGGTTTTCGCTGCGCACCTCCTCCTTCAGCAGGCGGAAGAAGATAGCGGCGGTTTCCGCACGGGTGATGTTGCCCTGCGGCCTTACGTTGCCGTCTTTATAGCCTACAACATAAGCAAAATGATTGCTGCCGTTGAGCAAAGCGGGAACCTTTGTCGGCGTGGTTTCGCCGGTATTGTTGTCTTTGTTATTTTCTTTGTTGTTATCCTTGTCCTTGTTTTCGTCTTTGCTGCTATTGCTGTTGTCATCACTGCTGCTGTGGTGCTTTTTGCCAAAGATATAGGTGTAGGTTACATTGCCGCTGATACCGTTTTCTTCGGTATTTGGTGTCACATCCCAATGACCGGGGGTATTTTCATAGCCTGCGGCAGGAATCATAATGGCGGGAACATGGTTTGCATCCAATGTGCCGCTTGCAGAACCATTTGCCTGCGGATGCAGTACAACGGTAACCGTTTTATCCTCTGCGGTGTTGCCAGACCAATAGCCGTTTACGATTTTGAAGGTGACGGTGGCATTTTTTGCCCAGTGTGCATAAACGGTTGCCGCACCCTTGAAGGTTCTGGTTCTAAAATCAATGGGTTCTCCGGAAGTATTTTCTGCACTGTCATACCATCCAAGGAAGGTGTAGCCTTCCCTTGCGGGGGGACGCAGGGCATCAATATGGTCGCTGTTTGCAGGTACGGGGACGTAGCGTTCGGTAGGTCTGTCCTCCATAAGCTCCCAATCGCCGCCGTTGGCATTAAAGGTAACAATGGGCCACCATTGTGCCACGAAATTCAAGTCAGACTTTATCGTCATATCCTGAATTGCCTTATTGGTGTAGAAGGTGCCTACTGTGGAATCCTCCGAATAGGCTGCAGGCTTGTCCTGTGTATCCTCCTGCTCTCCCTGTGTATCCTCCTGCTCTTCCTCTGTATCCTCCTGCTCTTCCTCTGTATCGAGGAGAGATGTTTTATAATCATCCCTCCAACCCTCGAAGTAGCAGGTGGCAAGCTCTGTGACGGGTGTGGGAACGGTATCCTGTTCCTTGGTAAGTGTAGAGCCGTAAGGAACGGTATAGCTTATTGAGTAATCATCTGTATTAAAATGCCCCTGTGCAGGCTGGAAGTAGTCCGCATAGAAGGTTACGGTGCAGGGGTCATGTGTCCATTTGCCGTAAAGCGTGAGGTTTTTTGTGTCATTTGCGTTGTCTTCAGGGAAGGTATACCTGTCGCTAATTGCTGTGCCGGCTAATGCTTCGTTTGTATACCAACCGCTAAAGCTCCATTTTTTATCAGCAGAGGTTACGGTTGCAATCTCAAAGGTCGGATTTTTGCCGGCACTGCTTTCTTGTTCTGTCTGCTGTGCAGGCAGGCGCACACCCTCAGGTACCTCTGTGCCTACCCAACGATAGGTAATCGTATAGGTATCCGCTTCGGGGAAGGTATAGGTATACGCATAGGTGCCGTCCTCGGTGATGGCATCCGCATTGGTATCGGGGGCGTTGTTCCCCCAAGTGCCGGGTGCTTTGTAGCCTTTTGCGGGTTTCATATCCAGATTATCTACATGAGGAACCAAATCGGGTGTCAGCGTGCCTTTGCCGTTGCGCAGAGGAACCTCAATGGTCAAGGTTTTCGTATCATTCGTTTGGGTTGTGTTTTTGTACCAATTGCTTGCCGCATTCCAACCGCCGTTTACAACGGTAAAGGTAACCTCTTTTGTGCCGATTCTCGTCCAACTGCCGTAAAGGGTGGTATTCTCTGTTAGGTTTTCGCCGTTTTCGCCATAACGCTCTGTGCAGGCGGAATCCTTATACCAGCCGTCAAATTCATACCCCTCTTGGGATGGTACGGCGGGGGTAAAGGAGGCGGTTCCGCTGTCGCTCAGTGGAAGGGAAACGGTGGAAGGCAACTCTGCGCCTTCGGGGATGACAGAGCCAATCCATTGGAAATTTACATCAATGGAAGGAATCCAACGCCCATACAGGGTGAAATCACTGCCGAAGGCATCATATACGGTATCCTGATAGGCAACGTATTTTTTTCCGTCATACGTCCAAGTTTTCTTTCCGTTTCCCTCATGGTCAATGCTGTCATCCCAAAGACGGTACCAACCGTCGAATTTTAATTTCATGGTGTCGAGGGTGGTTTCGTTTTGTTCCGGAGTTGTGGGGCTGTGCTTCACACCACGCGCGGCGTGCTCGTGGTCGGGCGGATTGAAATCCGGTGTCCAACGCCCTGCCCATTTATAGTCCACACAGACGGGATCGGTAATGGTAATGACTGCTTTTACGCCGTAGGCAGTCCCTTCTGTGCCTACAGGGGGAATCGGCTGAAGGCTGAGTGCCGTTTGAATACTGTCGCCACTGCCGATATCGGAAAGGCTCCGCTCGATGCGCAGAAAGGGGGTTGCGGCAAATTGCGGATTGCCGTTTGCATCATACCCCGTAAAGCGGTAATAATCCACAGAGGCAGTTTCGTTGATGGCACTGCTTGTAAGAATATGGTGTTTCCCTTTCAATTCCTTCCAAGTATGAGAGGTATGCGCTGTGGATTTTTCTTGGAAGTTATCCACATTGATATTCAGGCTTTTCGCATTTGGATTGACATTTGCGTCAATCTGAATCAGCAGTTCATTGAGCGCCTCATTAATATCATGCACTTGGCTCAAGCCCTTGAAATAGGGTGTGCCATCCAGTGTGTTGGAATTGCCGCAGATTCCGGTCATGGTTTCATTGAATTGTGTACGCTGATCCTCTGAGGACATTCCGCTTTGCAAGGTCAGCGGACGGAAGTCGCCAAAGCCGAAGATGGTGGCGTTATAATTATTTTTCAATTCCGTTGCCGCTGCCTGTGCCGCCTCAGAGCGGAGACTCTGAACGCCTATGCCGTTCTGATAGGGCAGAGAGCTGGCGGCAACAAAGATGATAAGGTTGCGGTCCTCGCCTTTGTGTTCTTTTGCAATTTCTGCCAACTGCTTTGTGATTTGCAGACCTGCATCCATACGGGAGGCACCTGCGTGCCAGGATACCATTTTATCAACATCAATGACATCCTCTGCCTTGTCAATGCTCATAAAGACGTTATCGTAGCTTTCAGTGGCAAGATAGCCTTCCGGCATCTGCGGCAGGGTTGTTTCGTCGTTATTTGGGATTCTGCTCCATTCTGTCCAACCGCTTTGGGAATGGAATACAGGTGATCCATCTGTGCCATGGGTATAATAGCCTGTGTTCAAGCTGGGGTTTTGGTCTGTAGTTAGCCTTGCGCCGGGGTGCTGACTTTCGATGTATGAATCGGATGAGCCGCTGTTATTGATACGCCCAAAGCCTGCGATTGCCACCCGATGTTCGCCTGTGGTGGGGGCAGGAAGATTTTGCAGCAGATTTTCCATGGACTTGAGAATATCCGCTCGCTCCTGCCCATACTGCGTTGTATCGTTTTGCGTATTCATAAAGGTGGATTGCTCTATCAAGAAGATGATATCGCAGGGCTTAACGGTGCGGGATTGGTTATCCTTATCCGTCAGATAGGCTTCGATTTGCGCTGTAATCTGCCCCGTTTCCGCTCCGCCGCTGTCCAAAGCGTGTTTCACTGTGGCGGTGATGTACGGCGTTGTGGTACTTTCCCCTTCTGCCAATGCGGAAGCAGGCAAAAGGGCGAGTATCATGGAAAACACCAAAAGATAAGAGAGTATGCGTGTTTTCATGAGATTCCTTCCTTTCTGCTATGAATGATTTTCGATAAAATTTGCTGTTTTTTGACAATTTTTATTTTACTGTAAGGGAAATACCCAGTCAAGCGGCTGCAAATAATTTCGAGTGATTTTGCATGGATCGAACAATCGCTATCAGGTTATTCTTCTGCCTAAATAAGTCGAAGGCCTGCTTTCGACTTTATTCAAAATGCTCCGGATGAAGCCCCGACCAGCCTGTCTGGGGCATGGTCAGCAGACGATAGATATCCTCCTGCTCTATTTCGAAATCGAAGATATCGAGGTTTGCCTTCATGCGCTCCGGTGCGGAGGATTTCGGCAGGGGCAGGACGTTATTTTGCAGGCAGAAGCGCAGACAGATTTGCGCCGGACTTTTGCCGTATTTCTTCGCAAGCTCCAGAACCAAAGGGTCCTCCAGAAGCCGCCCTCTGCCAAGGGGACTCCATGCCTCCGCCTGTATGCCGCGGCTCTGGCAGAACTGTAATGTTTCATACTGCGGATAGCCGGGGTGGAATTCAAACTGATCAATCATGGGGGCGGTATTGGCGTTTTTCAGAACGTGCAGGAGGTGCTGCGGCAGGAAATTGCAGACACCGATGGCACGCACGGCCCCTTCATCATAGAGCCTTTCGAGTGCCTTCCAGCTTTCCGTTACCAGCGGCTTCCAATCTGCGCCGGGGAAGGGCAGGGGCCAATGAATGAGGAACAAATCCAGATACTGCACCTGCAAATCTTTGAGGGAGGCTTCAAAGCTTGCCATGGTTTTATCATAGCCCAAGTCCGTTTTCCAGACCTTAGAGGTCAGGAACAGCTCTCTGCGAGGGATGCCGCACTGCCGCAGGGCGTTGCCGACCATTTTTTCGTTTTCGTATCTTCTGGCGGTGTCAATATGGCGGTAGCCGGATGCTAAGGCATCCAGAATGATTTTTTCCTCCTGCACCAGATAGGTGCCAAAGCCCAGAAAGGGCAGCTCCGTCCCGTTTTCCAGAACAAATCCTTTTTCACTAATCATGGCTGTTTCCTCCTTATAATTCTTCCAACAGCGCAAGTGCAAGTGCTGTCAGCGTTTCTTTTGTGTTTTTTTCGGGCGCATGCAGAACGATATCCAGTAGCTCCGCAAGGATAGTGCCTAGGATTTTGCCGTGCGGCGCACCGAGTGCCATCAAGTCCTGCCCCGCTAGGGCAAGCGTTTTCAGAGAAAGACAATCCCCTGCCGCAAGGATTTTTTCCAAGGCGGTTTTTGTCTCGGCGTGGGGAGAGGCAGGGCGCAGGATGCTTTGCAGAAGCAGAAGCTGCTCTGTTGCCTCCTGCCCGATGGTGCTGAGCTTTTTGCGGAGCGGATAGGGCTCTGTCGGCAAATCCGCGGACAGCTCCTCCAGAAGCAGGGAAATCCGCTTGAGGGAGTGGTTATCGAGCCGCATACCTTTTAAAAAGCCCTTCACCTCGCCGATGGGGTAATGCTGCAAAACAATGCACCACCGCAGAATATTATCCTTCGGGCAAAGGGAAATTTCCTCCAAAAGGGTCTGGCTGTTTGCGATAAGGCTTGCGGAAAGGGTCGCATCTATCTGTGCGAGCAGACCGCTTTCCCAGAGCAGGGGCATTTTATTCGCAAAGGGCGCAAGCCAGAGCTTTTGCAGCTCTTCACGAATTCGCTCCGCACTGATTTTCTGAATCAGCGCCGTATTGGCGCAGAGCGCCGCCCATGTTTCGGGGTCAATCGCAAAGCCAAGCTGCGCGGAAAAGCGCACACAGCGCAGCATCCGCAGGGCATCCTCCTGAAAGCGCCTTGCCGGCTCACCTACGCCGCGAATGATGCCTGCGGCAATATCCTCCTGCCCATGGAAGGGGTCGCGAAAGCCCTCCTTGGGGTGATAGGCAATGGCGTTCATGGTAAAATCGCGGCGGAGCAAATCCTCATTCAGCTTTTTGGTGAAGGAGACCTCGTCCGGATGGCGGCAGTCGGCATATTCGCCATCGATGCGATAGGTTGTGACCTCATAATTTTCATGATGCAGGACGACGGTAATGGTGCCATGCTTGATGCCCGTATCAAAGGTATGGTCGAAGATGGTCTTGGTTTCCTCGGGCAGGGCGGAGGTGGTGATATCCCAATCCTGCGGTATGCGCCCCAGAATGGAATCGCGGACACAGCCCCCGACGATATACGCCTCATGACCGCCCTCATTCAGTTTATTCAGAATCCAGACCGCGTCCTGCGGAATGGCAATATTCAGCTTCTGCAAGGCTTCTCCTCCTTTTCGGAATTTTTTATAAATGAATTATATCATAAAATTACTATATGGACAAAAAAAGAACATCTGCGGAGAACAGATGCTCTTTTTTTCTATAGGGGAAATAATACAATGGATTTCGGGAATTATTTCTTATCGTAAGGCTTTACCGTAACCTCTTTTTTATCGAAGTCGATGAAAATCTGATACGCGTAGTTATCCTCGCTGGTATCCCAGACTTCAACGAATTTCGGGGTTACCTCAATGATGATTTCGGAATCCTCGTGGCTGTATTTATTGTAGCTGCCCCAGAGGTGCTTTTTATAAAGGCCTTCAAACACTCTGCCGGGCTCATCTACAACCAGACCGCAGTTTTTCGCAGTCCCTTCCACCTGAATGCCGCCATAGCAGAGGGCAACATTGGGGTTTTCGTAAAGCTGCTTTGTTTTGCGGAAGTCCTTGTCTGTTTTGAAATAGATTTTGTCATTGTAGAACAGGCAGCTGACGTTGCGCACCATAACGTAATCGTTTACGCTGCTGGCAAGCGCCATAATCTTCCAATCGCCCAGCTGTTCAAAGAAAAGGGCTTTTGCCTGTTCAAAGGTAAGGTTTTTGTCTAAGCTGAATTTCATTTCGGTTTCTCCTTTACTTCTCCGTGCTTTTTATACTCAGATTTTTGTTTCGTCAGCTTTCTTTATGGTGCTTGCCTTTTTATTTTTTGCAGAGGCATTGCCGTGGATGATGGGGCTTAAGTGCTTATACAGCAGCATTGCGCCAACGGAGTTGATGCCGCATTTAATCAGGTTGAAGGGCAGAATCCCAAGGATTGCCAGTGTGAATACATTGGAAATCAGAGGGTTGACCTCGGTACACATGGCTACGAAATAGCTCATATCCTGTCCCATCAGTGCCATATAGAAGGGAATGATGATATATAGGTTGGTAAAGATGGCAACGATGCCTGTGAAGACAGAGCTGATTGCCATACCGATGATTGCGGTTCTTTTAGATTTTTTCTGGTGATACATGATAACGGGAGGCAGCACATACGCACAGCTGAGCAGGAAATTCTGCAGCTCGCCCGTAAATGCGGAGGAGGTACCCTCGGTTGCCAGCTTCAGCAGGATTTTTACCAGAATGATGCAGACTGCCTGCAAAGGCCCCATGGCAAAGCCGCCGATGATTTCTACCAGACCTGCCAGATCAAAATTCATGAAGGGGGGCAGGAAGGGAAGCGGGAAATCAATATGCAGCAGGATGCAGCAGATGGCACCCATCATGGCAATCATGGTTAAATCTCTGGTTTTGAATTTCGTTTTCATGTTTCATTCCTCCAATTTTTCTGATTGGATTCTTCTTAAGACTTGCGATTGACACTGCATTTTTGCAATAAAAAAGCCCTCGGAACACATTCCAAGGGGCATTGCATGCGCAAACAAATTTTCATGCGAGAAACGCATGAACAGCATCAAAGTTTCTTCTCTCATCCGGACTGTTACCGTCGGTCATGGAATTGCACCATATCAGCCTTTTGTATCTTTCGGCACTTCGCGCTTTAAGATACTGGAGGGTCGCGGACTTTTACCGCCGGTAGGGAATTGCACCCTTCCCCGAAGAATCACGTTATATTTTTCACATTCCAACCATAACACAAAAGGCTGTTGTGTGCAAGAGGGAAATGTAAAATTTGTGAAAAAATTATTTTTTAAAAAATTTGAAAAATGTTGTTGACAGGAGAACAAGTTCGTGATAATATATCTCTTGCAGTTAGGAATTGCAAAACAAAGCAAACAAACATTATGCGCCTTTAGCTCAGTTGGTAGAGCAACTGACTCTTAATCAGTGGGTCTAGGGTTCGAGTCCCTAAAGGCGCAGCTTGAAAAAAGCGGGATGGATTAACTCAGGGTTGGTTCATTCCGTTTTTATATTTTATAATTTTATATTTTAAAGGATAACAGCCATTCTCGGTACGGTCGGGAATGGTTCTTTTTTTTGCCCTTGCCCCATAGAATGTTTCAGAGACGATGTTCGGTCGCAGTGAAACAGGGGGAGTGAAGTATGGAGGAGATCTATGAAAAAATCATGCGAGAGGGCTACGGCTTGCAGCTGCGCCACGGCACAAGAACGCGGACA
>ENA-OPBS01002649-OPBS01002649.1-human-gut-metagenome-genome-assembly--contig:-NODE-2649-length-12047-cov-9.279686_pt1 | contig 12047 bp, 8 predicted proteins | sample MGYA00241074_ERZ501463 | MGnify/ENA primary metagenome ERZ501463 (study PRJEB25962, sample SAMEA2042578) | human gut metagenome | biome: human gut; feature: human-associated habitat; material: faeces...
CAGTGCACCGATGAATAAGCTTCGTGCAGGGATTCTTGGCGGATGTATCGCAGGATTATTATTCTGTAGTATTTATTTGAATCAGCTGTTTGCGATTAGCGGAATGACAACAAAGTGTATCATGCTTTTTGTTGTATTTGCGATCGCAACAGAGCCGGTACTTCGTTATCTTACGATTCTTCTTGGAAAAGGAAGATTCTATTACAGACGTTTGCGCGGAAAAACGCCGTTAGAGGAAGAAGCATAATGTGCAGTGAAAAATAAAAAACAAATGTAATTATTCAGAACAAAAATAAGATAAAAATTAAGCGGCAGCAGGGAATTATTAATCCTTACTGTCGCTTGATTCTGCTTTACTTTTAATCAAAGAAAGTTTCATGCAGTTTACGTACTGCAAGATCTGCATAGGCTTCATCGATCAGAGCAGTGATGCGAATCTCAGATGTAGTAACCATCTCTGTGTTGACATCAATACTTGCGAGTGCACCGAACATCTTTGCAGCAACACCTGAATGAGAACGAATACCGGCACCAATGACAGAAACTTTGGCAACATTTTCATCAGAATCCAGTTTCTTAATGCCAAGATAGTCTTTGTTTTCATTTAACAGATCCAAAGCACGGAGCATGTCCGATTTTGCAACAGTGAAGGATACAGATTTTGTACCGTCTTTACCAAGAGACTGGATCATGACGTCAATGTTCAGTTTATTCTTATCTAAAAGATTTAAAAGACGGAATGTGCTACTAGGCTCGTTCCCGAGACCGGCAACACGGATTTTGGCTACATTTTTATCGGCTGCCACACCACTGATTAACATTTTTTCCATTTTCGTTTTCTCCCTTACAATTGTTCCTGAATTGTGGTTTAAGCTAGAACATACCAGAAGTTCTACACCGTATTTTTTCGCAATTTCTACACATCTGCTGTGAAGGACTTTCGCACCAAGAGAGGCCATCTCAAGCATCTCATCATAAGTGATCTCCGTCATTTTATGAGCGTTTGGAACAACGCGTGGATCGGCGGTATATACTCCGTCTACATCTGTGTAAATTTCACAGACATCGGCATGGAGTTCAGCAGCAAGAGCAACCGCTGTTGTGTCAGAACCGCCTCTTCCAAGAGTCGTATAATCATCATACTTGTCAACTCCCTGGAAGCCGGTAACTATTACAATCTTTTTGCTGTCCAGCTCTCTTCTGATACGCTCTGTATCAATTCTTTTTAAACGTGCATTTCCATGACTGCTTGTCGTATGCATGGAAACCTGAAAAGCATTCAGGGAAACCGCAGGAACTCCCAGTTTATCCATCGCCATTGCCATCAGTGCAACAGACATCTGTTCTCCGATGGTAAAGAGCATATCCATCTCTCTTTTCGGCGGTTTCTCATTGACATCCCTTGCCATAGTGATCAGTTCATCCGTATATTTCCCCATTGCGGACAGAACGACAACCACGTCATTTCCTTTTCTGTACTCTTCTATACAGCGGTTGGCAACATTAAAGATACGTTCTTTATTTGCAACCGATGTACCGCCAAATTTCTTGACAATCAACATTGTTTTACTTCCTCCATAATAAGTTTACAGGAAAGAGAAGATTCTCATATCTTCCCTTTCCTGTTCTGTTTACAGTAATCACTGTACAAATATTTATCTGAAGTATTGTATCAGTGTCCACCTTATCAGGCACACTATATGATACACGAAATCTGTCAGTTTATCAATCTTTAACTCGAATCTTTGCAAGTACCTGATCTCCGATCTGAGCCAGTTTCTCTTCAAATGCTCCCTGTGTCATTTCATCAGTGATAAATGCACATTCCTGTGGAAGCTGTCCCAGGCTGATGATCTCAACATCACCAAATACCTTCTTCGCTTCTTCTGCTGCTTCTTTTTTGATTCTCACAAAAAATCTTCCTGTCACTTCATCCAGTGGTTTCAGTACTGCCGGAGTGCTGTTCCAGTTTGTCACAATATTAACATGGAGATGTTTTGCGGCATCCACAATATCACCAACTACAGCACTTGCTGTAGGCAGTTTACCTGCACCGCTTCCATAGAACATGGCATCTCCAAGCATATTTCCATGTACAAATACTGCATTAAACACATCATTTACACTGTAAAGAGGGCTGTTCTGGCCGAGCATAAACGGTGCTACCATTGCATAACAGGTTCCGTCTGCCAGTCTGCGGCTGGTTCCAAGAAGTTTGATGGTTCTGCCAAGCTTCGCAGCATACTCCATATCTTCAGGTGTGATCTTTGTAATTCCCTCTGTATAAATATCTTCAAAATCAAAATATCTCTCATAAGCAAGAGAGGAAAGGATTGCGATCTTACGGCATGCATCATATCCTTCCACGTCAGCGGTAGGATCTGCCTCTGCATAACCCTTCTGCTGTGCTTCCTTTAATACAGTGTCAAATTCACAGCCTTCTGTGCTCATCTTATAAAGCATGTAGTTGGTAGTTCCGTTCAGGATACCTGTCACTTCGTCAATCTCATCTCCTGTAAGGGAAGAATTGATGACACGAATGATCGGGATTCCGCCGCCACAGCTTGCTTCAAATAAGAAGTTAATGCTCTTTTCCTTTGCAATATCCATCAGCTCGCGGCCATGCTTTGCAACCAGAGCCTTATTGGAAGTGCAGACATTTTTTCCTGCCAGAAGTGCCTTCTTTACAAAAGTATAAGCAGGCTCCACACCGCCCATAACCTCTACTACAATATCTACTTCCGGATCACTGACGATCTGTTCATAATCATGGACCAGAACCTTCTCTACCGGCTGTCCCGGAAAATCACGAAGATCCAGAACATATTTTACATGAAGTTCCTGTCCCGCACGTCTGGAAATGCTCTCTTTATTTTCATTTAATACTTCAAATACGCCGCTTCCAACTGTGCCATATCCTAAAATTGCTACATTGATCATTTTCTTTTACTCCCTGCCTAATATTTTCAGATAATGAATTCCTTCATTCTGTTCAATCGTCTCTACCATTGCTTCTGCATCCCCCTCGCCCGGAAGAATGTCCACACTCAGAGTAAGTGTGGCAACCCCATTGATAGGAATACTCTGATGAATGGTGAGAATGTTTCCATGAAACCGTGCAATCGTCTGCAGGACAACCGACAAAAGCCCAGGTTCATCATCCATCTGGATAATAAAGGTGATCGTCTTTCCCCTTGTCTCTTCATGAAATGGAAAAATATCATCTTTGTATTTGTAGAAAGAACTTCTGCTGATTCCTGTGCGCTCTGCTGCATCCTGTACAGTGTCCACTTTACCAGAGTCCAGAAGCTTCTTTGCCTCCACAACCTTCAGCAGGACTTCCGGAACCGCACGTTCCCTCACTACAAAATATTTCTTTTTCTCTGTTACTGGTTTCTGCATATCAATTTACCTGTCCGTTCTTTAAAGACATTTGTTTTTACACACTGGATATATTATCACACCACACCAAAATACGCAAGAAATATATTCTGCTGAATCATTGTGTAAAATCATTATACCTCAACACGAAAAAGGCTGTCCTGATTTCAGACAGCCTTTTTTATTCTTTTATTTCTTCAGTGCGATCCATTTCAGATATGCATTGATGAAAATATCAATTCCTCCGTCAAGTACTGCATCCACATTTCCGGTCTCCTCGTTTGTACGATGATCCTTTACCATGGTATATGGCTGCATAACATAAGAACGGATCTGATTTCCCCATCCGATATCTGTCACCTCACCGCGGATACCGGAGAGTTTTTCCTCTGCCTCCTGCTGTTTGAGAAGATACAGCTTGGCTTTCAGCATCTGCATGGCTTTATCTTTATTCATGTGCTGAGAACGTTCATTCTGACACTGTACCACGATTCCGGTAGGATAATGTGTGATACGGATGGCAGATGATGTCTTGTTGATATGCTGACCGCCGGCACCACTGCTTCGATAAGTGTCAATACGGATCTCATCGTCATTGATCTCTACATCCAGATCCTTCTTGATATCCGGCATAACATCACAGGATACAAAAGATGTCTGTCGCTTACCTGCTGCATTGAAAGGAGAAATACGCACCAGACGGTGAACTCCCTTCTCTGATTTCAGATAACCGTAAGCATTTGTTCCGTTTACCTGGAAAGTAACCGATTTGATACCTGCCTCATCGCCGTCCAGATAATCCAACACTTCCAGGGTAAATCCTTTCTTATCTGCCCAGCGGCTGTACATACGGTAAAGCATACCGCACCAGTCACAGGCCTCTGTTCCGCCTGCACCTGCATTCAGCTTAATGATAGCATTCTCACTGTCATATTCTCCGGAAAGAAGTGTCTTGATACGGATATTGTCAAAATCCTTCTGAAACTCATCCAGCATTTCCTGAATCTCAGGAATCAGTGCAGGATCGTTCTCCTCATATCCCATCTCGATCATGGTTTCCATATCTTCCATCTGTGTAACCAGATTCTGATAGGTCTCCATGTCATCTTTCATGTCTTTTAATTCTTTCATTTTCTTCTGGGAAACTTCTGCATCATCCCAGAAATCAGGCGCTTCCATTTCGCGCTCTAATTCTTCGACCTTCTGCTCTTTGTTAGCCAGGTCAAAGTGAATCCCTCACTTCCACTAATGGTTCTGTATAAGTCGCAAGAATGCTCTTGAACTGGTCTAATTCAACCACAGCTTCACCCACTTTCTTATTATAAATATTCTCTGTCGGACTCCCTGTGGATAACCGACTGAATTGCTATAGATTATAGCAGTCCTGATAAATAATTCGTTTAAAATAATACCATATCTTTAAGCAAATTACAAACAAAGAATTACCCACAGCGTGAAATGATCATTTATCATAACAATCATTTCACACTGTGGGTAATCATACTTTACACTGAATTACGCATAAAGTCTGTGTAATTTATGAGAAGAAGCTCTCTGCAACACTTATATCTGCAATATATCCCACTGTTCCTGTCATATAGATGGTTCCGTCCTCTTCCATATCGATCTGTATCATTCCGCCTGGCTGATTTACATTAATACGGGATTCTACCAGCCCCAGCTTATAGGCTGCCGCTGCCGCCGCACAGCTTCCTGTTCCGGAAGCCTTTGTATATCCGGAGCCTCTTTCCCAGATTTCAATCTCCAGATTTCCCTTGTCGACCTGACGGCAGATCTGCAGGTTCATTCTCTCCGGAAATTCATCTGCATTTTCCACATAAGGTCCCAGATTCTTTACAGCTTCTGCACTTACATTGTCTGTAAAAATAATGCAGTGTGGATTACCAACTGTCAGGCAGGTAGCCTTGTATTCTTTTCCATGGAATACGAAATTCTCCTTAATTACTTCACGAACTTCACCGGAAACAGGGATATCGCTGGAGATAAAAGATGGTTTTCCTATGTTTACTTTAAATTCCGTTGCCCGGCTGTTCAGGCATTCCACATGAATCGTGCCTGACATAGCTTCAATGTCAAATTTTTTCTCAGTAATATATCCATTGTCCATCAGATATTTGGCAAAAATACGCACGCCGTTTCCACTGATGGCAGATTCACTTCCGTCTGCATTAAAAATACGCACACCCAATTTCCCATCAATTTCTACCGGTCCATAGAGCACACCGTCAGCACCAAGCCCAAATCCTCTCTGGCAGAGAAGTGCAATCTTCTTTCCCTGAAGCTGTACCTGATTTTTCTTCGGATCAAGAATCAGATAATCGTTTCCAAGTCCCTGATATTTACTCATAATAATTGTATTTGCCATAACCATATCTCTCCTTCTGATTTATAATCCCGGATACTTCCCGCTTTTGTATCTGCATCGATAATCAATTGCCGGGCAATCTTTCCAACTCACTTCACCACTTGTCTGAGTCCCCACCCACTGCTTATTGCTCTTCGCAATTGAAGCAGGGGGCTTACTTGATTCGGTTAAATTTTGTGTCAGGTAATTTTCTCATATCACATCCTGACTTTATATTCATTATATTTTATTGTTTTTACCATGTATATAGAGTAAAATGCTTAAAACATTGCAAAAAATGCTCTGTAGGTATTACAAAAAAGACCATTATATCAGTTCTCTGATATAACAGCCTTACAGCAGCATCGCTCCTCTCTGTTCAGTTTTCTATTTCTTTACCCTATTTCGAAATAGTTACAAAGTTTTTACGATTACTTTGTAATTGTATGATACTATTATCGTGTAATAATGTCAATATCTTTGTAGCATATTTTCTCAGAAATTATAAAATATATTCGTTACTATTTGTTACATTCTTAGTAATAATTGTACATTTGCGCATTAAATGATATGATTATACCATGAATCAAACTTTTCCCTCCGCTTATTGCTTTCCACTGCTTATTTCTTTTCACAATCTCCACAGAGGACTTGCTTGATTCGATTAAATAATCATTGCAGATATCGGAGGCAGATATGTTATTATCAGAACAGTTCTATCAGACAGAAAAAACAGGATACCTGAACGAACAATTCCGACTTTTTCATCTTAAAGACCAGACCAGAAAGGAATTCTCTTACCATTATCATGATTTTCACAAGGTAGTTATCTTCATCTCCGGCAAGGCTGCTTATCATATAGAAGGAAAAGCTTATCAACTGAAACCATGGGACATTCTTCTGGTAAACCGCCATGCCATCCACCGCCCGGAGATTGATCCATCTGTTCCATATGAACGTTTTATTCTCTGGATCCAAAACGATATTCCCTGGCAGGAACTGCTGAAATGCTTCCAGAAAGCAAATGACCGAAGCTATAATCTGGTACGTCTGCACTCTGCTCTTCAGGAAAAGATGAAAGACATCCTGTTTGAACTGGAAAATTCTGCAAAATCCGATGAATATGGAAGAGAAATCCTGACACAGTCACTTTTTCTTCAGTTTATGGTTTATCTGAACCGTATCTTTCTGGAAAAGCAGTACATTTTTGATAAAAAATCCTACACCTTTGACTCGCAGATTGCCAGTATCCTTCAGTATATCAACCACAATCTGAAAGAAGATCTATCTGTAGAAACGCTTTCTGCCAGATATTATGTAAGCAAGTACCATCTGATGCGGAAGTTCAAACAAGAAACCGGCTATACCCTTCATAATTATATTGTAAACAAGCGGCTTCTTATGGCACGTACTCTGATTTCAAATGGAATGCCTGTGACAAAAGCAGCACAGGAAAGCGGGTTCGCAGAATACAGCACTTTTTCCCGGGCATACCGTAAACAGTTCAAAACCAACCCCAGCGAAGAACTGCCTCATTATAGCAATCCTCTAAAATAATGCATCCACTACCTTTACACAACAATTCCATAACACAAAAAAGATGTAACCATGTCTGAAAGAATCTTTCTTCTCAGACATAATTACATCTTTTATTGTTCTCAGGTCGGGCAGATATTCGCGCTCCGCTTACTGTTTCACTTTCTTCTTCGCTGTCGCACAGTAGAATACGAATCCCAGCAGTACCAGTGCCACGATCATCCATCCGGCCAGTGCTGCTGTTCCCAGACCTGCAAATTTATCATAGTAACCTTTCAGATAGATCACAATGATAATCGCCGGAATTCCATAGGCAACATAATTTTTCAGACATTTCGGGAATTTCATACCTGTACCGGCATTCACCTCTGCAATGAAATTGTCCCATCCCCATCCGTTCTTTCTGGTACAAAACAGAAGGTAACCAAGACTTCCAAGAGGAAGAAGGTTATTAGAAACAATAAAGTCTTCCAGATCCATGATGTTGCTTCCATCTCCGAATGGCTGGAATCCGGAAAGTACATTGAATCCAAGCACACATGGAATGCTTAAGATCACAACAAGAACTGCGCAGACAACAACACTCTTTTTACGGTTCCAGCCAAACAGTTCCATATTAAACACGATCAGGTTCTCAAATACAGCAATGATCGTTGAAACCGCAGCAAATGTCAGAAACAGGAAGAACAGACTTCCCCACAAAGCCCCTCCGCTCATCTTTGCAAAAATATTGGGCAGAGTGATAAAGATAAGGCTTGGACCTGCATCCGGCTGAATTCCATAGGAGAAGCATGCCGGAATAATGATAAATCCTGCTGTCAGCGCAACAAAAGTATCGAGTACGGTGATGCTTACCGCCTCTCCGGTAAGGCTTCTGGATTTGTCCAGATAACTTCCGAAGATCAGCATGGCACCAATACCAATGGATAATGTAAAGAATGACTGACTCAATGCCGCAAATACTACATTACCAACTCCTGCTTCCTTAATCTTCTGAAAATCAGGAATCAGATAGAAGCGGATTCCTTCTCCCGCGCCTTCCATCATTACTGAATGAACCGCAAGGATCACCATAATGATAAGCAGTGCACTCATCATTACTTTGGAGATTTTTTCAATACCATTCTGCAATCCCATGAAACAGACTGCAAATCCGATCAGACAGATGATCACCATCCATAACATCATCGTCGGTGCATTTCCCAGCATATCGGAAAAAGACTGTGTTACTGCTTCCGGAGTCGCTCCAACGAAATCTCCCCGCAGACTCTTCACACAATAGTAGATCATCCATCCTCCTACTGTTGTGTAAAACATCATCAGCATATAACATCCAATAATACCAATAAATTTCAATGGCTTCCAGCAGCTTCCTGCAGGTGCCAGTTTGTCAAAACATTTCGCAACACTTGTGTGGCTTCCCCGTCCTACCGCAAATTCTGCTACCAGAACCGGAATACCGAGAATAACCAGAAAACATAAGTAGATCAGGATAAAGGCCGCGCCTCCATATGCCCCGCAGATATACGGAAACTTCCACACGTTTCCAATACCGATGGCACATCCTGCTGACACCAGGATAAAACCAAGGCGTGAGCCGAAAGACTCTCTTTTCATACTGTTTTTCCCCCTTTATGGAATTGTTATGTGACTGTTCATCAATCATAATCACATAGCTGTGGATGTACTGAACAGTTCAGACAGATATTCACAATCTGCCAATTCAACGCGCTAACGTGTTTTTGCGCACGATAAAAGGGCCTCATGATTCAGCCCTTTTATTTTGCAGCAGACATGATCTGCTCACAATGTTCTGTTTACAAAATCATTACTGCCCGCTCTGTAGTAATGAACTCACCACTTACAGAAATGGGAATCTTCTCAACTGAGATAAACGAGTCAGGCCTTATTCTTACGTCCACAGCACTGTTTGTATTTCTTACCGCTTCCACATGGGCAGGGATCGTTCGGATATACTTTGATTTCTTTTCTCTGAACCGGTTTCTTAGGACCGGCACTGTCATCCTTGTTTGTTCCGGTAACTTTAGCTACCTGTTCACGCTCAATCTTCTGCTCTACATGTACATGGTACAGCATACGAAGAGTATCTTCCTGAATGGATGTGATCATCTCGTTGAACATATCAAATGCACTCATTTTATATTCAACAACCGGATCTCTCTGTCCATAAGCAGCAAGTCCGATACCCTGACGAAGGATTTCCATATCATCAATGTGATCCATCCACTTGCTGTCAATGCATTTCAGAAGTACAACTCGCTCTAATTCACGAAGCTGCTCCGGTTCCGGGAACTCTGCTTCTTTTTCTTCATAGAGCTTCACTGCCTCTTCTTTCAGTTCATGTCTGATCTCATCGCGTTTCTTGCCTTTTACACTCTCAGCTGTAAGCGGTCTGATCGGAATGATCGGAGTAAGAACACCGTTAAATTCATTCAGATCCCACTCTTCAGAATCTACATCATCAGAGAAACACATATCAACATAAGTATCCACTGTATCCTGGATCATCTTATAGATTGCTTCACGCATATTCTCACCGTCGAGAACCTGACGACGTTCTTTGTAGATGATCTCACGCTGTTCATTGTTTACCTGGTCATAATCAAGAAGATTCTTACGGATACCAAAGTTGTTAAACTCAATCTTCTCCTGAGCTTTCTCAATTGCATTGGAAAGCATCTTGTGCTCAATCTGTTCATTCTCTGCAACACCAAGAGATGTAAAGATCTTCATCAGTCTCTCAGAACCGAACAGACGCATCAGGTCATCTTCCAGGGAAATATAGAAACGGGATTCACCCGGATCTCCCTGACGTCCGGAACGTCCGCGAAGCTGATTATCAATACGTCTGGACTCATGACGTTCTGTACCGATGATCATCAGACCACCTGCATTTCTTGCCACATCATCCAGCTTGATATCTGTACCACGACCAGCCATGTTAGTGGCGATCGTAACTGCTCCTGCCTGACCTGCCTGTGAAACAATCTCTGCCTCAAGTTCATGGAACTTGGCATTCAATACATTATGTTTGATTCCCTGTCTCTTCAGCATACGGCTGAGAAGCTCGGAAGTTTCAATCGTAATGGTACCGACCAGTACAGGCTGCTGTTTCGCATGAGCTTCCACTACAGCATTGACAACTGCGTTGAATTTCTCTTTCTTTGTCATATAAACAGCATCTTCATGGTCAACTCGGATAACCGGTCTGTTAGTCGGGATTTCTACAACGTCCATTGCATAGATATCACGGAATTCTTTCTCCTCTGTGACAGCTGTACCGGTCATACCGCCCTTCTTATCATATTTATTAAAGAAGTTCTGGAAAGTGATGGTTGCCAGAGTCTTGCTCTCACGTTTGATCTTAACATGCTCTTTCGCTTCGATTGCCTGATGAAGACCATCTGAGTAACGGCGTCCCGGCATGATACGTCCGGTGAATTCATCAACAATAAGGATTTCATCATCTTTAACTACATAATCCTGATCCTTATGCATCAGGTTATGGGCACGAAGTGCAAGTGTAATATTATGCTGAATCTCCAAATTCTCCGGATCTGCCAGGTTTTCAATATGGAAAAATTTCTCAACCTTATGAACGCCCTGCTCTGTAAGGTTTACGATCTTATCTTTTTCATTTACAACGAAGTCACCTGTCTCGATAACTTCTTCACCCATGATGGCTGCCATCTTGGTCATCTCATGGCTGGCTTCACCGCGCTCTAACTGCTGAGCAAGGATATCGCAGGCCTCGTATAACTTGGTTGACTTACCGCTCTGTCCGGAAATGATCAGAGGGGTACGTGCCTCGTCGATGAGAATGGAGTCGACCTCATCGATGATACAGTAGTGCAGATCTCTCTGTACCAGCTGTTCTTTATAGATGACCATGTTGTCACGCAGATAATCGAAACCGAGTTCGTTGTTCGTAACATAGGTAACATCACAGTTGTATGCAGCACGACGTTCATCCTGCTTCATATCATTTAAAACAACACCGACTGTCAGGCCAAGAAACTCATGGATCTTTCCCATTTCTTCCGCATCTCGTTTAGCCAGGTAATCGTTGACTGTTACGACATGCACACCTTTGCCTTCCAGTGCATTTAAATATGACGGAAGTGTGGCGACAAGTGTTTTACCTTCACCTGTTCTCATCTCTGCGATACGTCCCTGATGGAGAATGATACCACCGATAAGCTGCACACGGAAATGTTCCATTCCAAGAACACGCTTGCCTGCTTCACGTACAACCGCAAATGCCTCAGGAAGCAGATCATCCAGTGTCTCTCCCTCTTCAAGACGTTTCTTAAATTCTCTTGTTTTTCCTCTGAGTTCTTCGTCGCTTAACTTCTGCATGTCCGGGCGCAGGCTCTCAATTTTCTCAACCAGAGGCATGATACGCTTAACCTCTCGCTGGCTGCGGGTCCCGAATACTTTTGAAAACATATTCATATTAGGTTTTACTCCTGTTTATTTCTTTTTTATACAAGCATTGCTGCCATATAACAATTGCTACTGTGCGGAATAATTTCTGTTCACTCCGTCCACAGCAGACATGTCAGCAGCATGCGAACATTACAAACGCTTACTATAATACACAATACTTGTATATTCTAACACTTTCCGTTATGGAAAACAATGAATTTTTCATGAACAAACCAAGAAAATTACGGAGTCACCAAAATTTACGTTACTGTTCACTCCGTTCACAGTAACGTAGCCAAAATTCATTCCAGATTGC
>ENA-OPBS01002653-OPBS01002653.1-human-gut-metagenome-genome-assembly--contig:-NODE-2653-length-12027-cov-18.395506_pt1 | contig 12027 bp, 11 predicted proteins | sample MGYA00241074_ERZ501463 | MGnify/ENA primary metagenome ERZ501463 (study PRJEB25962, sample SAMEA2042578) | human gut metagenome | biome: human gut; feature: human-associated habitat; material: faeces...
CGTGCTTACAGCGTATAGCTGCTTAGCACATTATTGAATTATTAACGAACTATTGATTATAAAAAGAGATTATTATTTACTGCTAAAGCCTAATATGACTGAATAAACGCACCGAGACGACTGGGTAAGTAACGAAAGGCGTTTAATCAGATTCAATGAACTAATATATTAAGTATACGAAGCCTGTTTCTAGAAGATTCCGACTGCTGAGCCTAGTGGCAACCCTCTTTAGTTGTACGACTATGTACCAACTTTTAGGTCGAACCATGAAGCGAATAAGTTTACGGCAAGACATCCGCAGCAAAAAATTGTGGCAGACCCAACAATGACTCGAAGTAATACAAATAAGAAAGAATAAAATGAAAAAGTCCGTGAGCAAATGAATGTCCACGGACTTTTTAAATTATCTTATTCTTATAAATGTCTTATGCCTTGAAGCTCTCCAAGTCTTCTGCCTTGAAGTTCTGGATGTATGCTGAATGACCGAGAACTTCTTCCTCTGCCATGCGAACATAAACATTGGCACTCTTCTGGAACAGCTCTGGTGCCTTGGTAGCATCGTCGAGGATGAGGAGAGACATTACGATGTCGCCAGTCATATTGTAGAGACGGCGAGCCAGGAAGTCGTGAACTGCCTGATCGTTTGCCTCCTTCACCTTGTTGATGGCTGCCTCGTAAAGATCTACGAGCTTGGCTACACGCTCCTTCAATGCCTTCAAATCATCTGATACCTCGTTCTCCAACATCTCCTTGATGATGCTGAGATAAGTACCGTTGGTGATGTAGCGGATAGCTGCTACTACCTGAAGCTGGGTGGTTCCCTCGTAGATAGAGAAGATGCGGGCGTCACGGAACAGGCGCTGGCACTTGTACTCCATGATGAAACCAGAACCACCGTGGATGCTGATGGCATCGTATGCATTCTGGTTGGCATACTCTGAGTTCATACCCTTTGCCAATGGAGTAAACGCATCAGCCAAGCGGGTGTATTTCTTCATCTCCTGACGCTCCTCTGGAGTGAGCTTAGTGTCGCGGGCGATATCCTCCAAAGCCTTGTAGATATCTACGTAGCGAGCGCAGCAGTAGAGGAGTGAACGGCCTGCATCCAACTTAGCCTTCATTCTTGAAAGCATGTCGTATACAGCTGGGAAGTTGATGATCTTCTCACCAAACTGAGCACGCTCCTTGGCATAGGCCAACCCCTCGTTGTAAGCCTCCTGCTCAACACCTACACTCTGAGCTGCAATACCCAGACGGGCACCGTTCATCAAAGCCATCACGTACTTAATCAAACCGAGACGGGTGTTACCGCAAAGCTCTGCCTTGGCATTCTTGTAAACCAACTCGCAGGTAGGAGAACCGTGAATACCCAACTTGTGCTCGATGTGACGGACTGTTACGCCACCATCACGCTTGTCGTAGATGAACATGGAAAGACCACGACCGTCCTTGGTGCCTTCTTCAGAACGAGCCAGAACCAGGTGGATGTCTGAGTCACCATTGGTGATGAAACGCTTCACACCGTTCAGACGCCATGTGCCGTCCTCATCCTGTGTAGCCTTCAGCATTACGCGCTGCAAGTCAGAACCTGCATCAGGCTCTGTCAAGTCCATACTCATGGTCTCGCCTGCGCAGATGCGAGGGATGTACTTCTGGCGCTGCTCCTCAGAACCGAACTCATAGAGTGTATCGATACAGCTCTGGAGCGACCAGATGTTCTGGAAACCGGCATCGGCAGCAGCAATGATTTCTGAAGCCATAGAGAAGATGGCGTTAGGCAGGTTCAAGCCGCCGTAACGACGAGGCATTGACAAGCCCCAGAGGCCAGCCTTGCGGGTAGCATCGAGGTTCTCGAATGTCTTGCTGGCATAGATCATGCGGCCATTCTCCAGGTGTGGACCTTCGAGGTCAACATCCTCAGAGTTTGGTTCGATGATGTTAGCAGCTACATCGCCGGTAATATCCAGCAATCGCTTGTAGTTCTCGATGGCATCCTCGTAGTTGACAGGAGCATCTTCAAACTGGTCTTTTTCTGCGTAGTTGCGCTCCTTCAAGTCAACAACACGCTTCATCAATGGGTGATTGAGATGAAATTCAATCTCAGGGTGATCACTATAGTAATTAGCCATTTTGCTTTTCTTATTTAAATAATGTGTAATGCAGATTACTTGGAATTCTGCTTGTAGTACTTGATGAGCTTAGGAACCACATCCTCAACATTGCCGTTGATAACGTAGTCGGCAATCTTGTTGATTGGAGCATCAGGATCGTTGTTTACAGAGATGATGATGCCTGAATCCTGCATACCGGCGATGTGCTGAATCTGACCAGAGATTCCGCAAGCGATATATACCTTAGGATGAACGGTAACACCAGTCTGACCAATCTGACGGTCGTGATCTACCCAACCTGCATCTACGGCAGCACGGGAAGCACCTACCTCGCCATGAAGGAGATGAGCCAACTCGAAGAGCTGGTCGAAGCCTTCCTTGCTTCCTACACCATAACCACCGGCTACAACGATGGCAGAACCCTTCAGGTTGTGCTTGGCAGCCTCTACGTGGTGGTCGAGTACCTTTACTACGAAGTCCTCAGCAGGAACATACTTGCTTACCTCTGGATAAACCACTTCCTTCTTGCACTCACCCTCGTAGATGCTCTTCTGCATCACGCCAGAGCGGACAGTAGCCATCTGAGGACGGTGCTCTGGGTTTACGATGGTAGCCACGATGTTACCACCGAAGGCTGGACGAATCTGATAGAGCAGACCATCATAGTGCTTGCCGCTCTTCTTATCGTCGTAATCACCAATCTCGAGCTCAGTACAGTCTGCAGTCAAACCGCTGGTCAATGAAGAAGAAACACGAGGACCGAGGTCGCGACCGATAACGGTAGCACCCATCAATGCAATCTGAGGCTTCTCCTCCTTGAAGAGGTTGACGAGAATGTCTGTATGAGGAGCTGAAGTATATGGGAACAAACCCTCAGCATCGAAAACAAATAATTTATCTACACCATAAGGGAGAATCTGATCCTCTACCTGACCCTTGATGCCGGTACCAGCCACGATGGCATGGAGCTCCACGCCCTGCTGGTTAGCGAGCTTACGACCCTTGGTGAGCAATTCCTGAGATACTTCGGCAACGGTTGTGCCTTCTACCTCGCAATATACAAATACGTTGTTCATTGTCTTTTTTAATAAAGCATTTTTAAATGAATCGGAGTCTGAATCATCCTTCGATGATTATCCGATAATACTTTCGTTCAACAATTCCTTCATCAGTCCGTCGATGTCTTCATCGCTGCTGGTCAAGGTCTTGCTTTCCTTAGCCTGGAACACGATGTTCTTCACGGCCTTCACCTTGGTAGGTGAACCGCTCAAACCGCACTGTGCAGGGTCGCCGTCAACATCGGCAACGCTCCACTGGTTCAGGGTGAGGTAAGGGCGCTCCTCATAGAGGTTGGTCCAAGGTTCATCACCCTTGCGCTCCATAGGGCAGGTAGCGTATTTATATTTCATTACGAGCTTCACGTTGCATGGGCGACATGGAGCAGCACTTCCGTTTACGGTAATTACCAATGGCAATGGAGCCTCTACGGTCTCAACACCGCCATCAATGAGGCGACGTATAGTAGCCTTGCCATCCTCTACCTTGAGGATTTCCTCTGCATAAGTAACCTGGTTCAATCCCAGCTTCTGAGCCACCTGAGGACCTACCTGGGCTGTATCACCATCGATAGCCTGGCGACCACCGATTACGATGTCAACGTCACCAATCTTCTGGATACCAGTAGCAAGGGCATAGGAAGTAGCCAATGTGTCTGCACCGGCAAAGAGACGGTCGGTAAGCAACCAACCCGTATCAGCACCACGATAAAGACCCTGGCGGATGATTTCGCCAGCACGTGGAGGACCCATAGTCAAAATACCAACTGTAGAACCTGGATTCTGCTCTTTCAATCGGAGAGCCTGCTCCAATGCGTTCAAATCTTCAGGATTGAAGATTGCAGGAAGGGCAGCGCGATTTACTGTGCCTTCGGCGGTCATCGCATCCTTACCCACATTTCTTGTGTCAGGTACTTGCTTGGCAAGTACTACGATTTTTAAACTCATATTTTTAAAAATGGTTATTGTTATAATTTCCTAAGTTTGTTAGTGCTCAGTACTCAAGTTGTACGTCGTCTAGTGCGATTGTCAGACTTGCTATCGTCCAATAAGTTACTGTCCAATGTTCAATTTGGGACAAAACACGGGGGCAAAAGTAACACTTTTTTATGGCTTACGCAAATATTTTATAAAAAAAATGCCCATTTAGTCTTGCTTTGTGCGCAAAACGCAAGAAATGTGCAAGTTTTTTAGAACGTCCGTACTTAACTTTGCTGGCTTATTCAAAGCTCTTGAGTCGAGCGATATATTTGCCCAGAATGTCGAATTCGATATTCACTACCGTTCCCACTTCGATGTCGCAGAAGTTGGTATTCTCTCTGGTATAAGGAATGATGGCAACGGTAAATGTGTTGTCTGTAGGATCACAGACGGTGAGCGAAACGCCGTTAACGGTAACGCTGCCCTTGTCGACCGTGAAATAGCCTTTTCTTGCCATTTCCTTATTGAGCTCATATTCGAAAGTAAAATAAGTAGAGCCATCAGCGTCTTTCATTGCGATACATTTGGCAGTCTCGTCCACGTGTCCCTGTACGATATGACCATCCAGACGGCCGTTCATCACCATCGAACGTTCCACGTTCACCTTGTTGCCTACCTTGAGCAGACCCAGATTACTGCGGTCCAGGGTTTCCTTCATGGCGGTAACGGTATAAGTACCGTCCTTGATTTCCACCACAGTGAGGCAGACGCCGTTATGCGCCACGCTCTGGTCGATGCCGAGTTCATCAACAAAAGAGCATCTCAATGTGAAGTCGATGTTCTCCTTATCATGTCTGATAGCCACAACGGTGGCCATTTCTTCTACGATTCCACTAAACATATATTCTATTTTTATTTGGTTTCATTATTATTTAGAATGCAAAGATATTGCATTAGCTAGAAACAGCCAAATTATTTAAGTTCTTTTGATAAAATAAGCAAGATATATTTGTTTAATTGCCATATTTTTTATATTTTTGCACATCATAATATATGCACATGATAAATGTGATATACATGTCTTTTCAAAACTCCACCGAATATGAAGAATAATGAAGACTATATAATAAGGTATAGGAGCAGCAAAATTAGATAACACAGTTTAGGTAACAATAAAAACATTTGAAGACAATGGAAATCAAGGAAGGTTATATGCCCTTCATGGGCTATCAAACATATTATCGTATCGTAGGTAAAACAGAGGAGGGCAAGAGCCCTATCATCCTCTTGCATGGTGGACCAGGCAGTACCCACAACTATTTCGAGCTATTGGATAGGGTAGCGGAATCAGGTAGAGCTGTCATCATGTACGACCAGTTGGGCTGTGGCAACTCATTTGTGGAGGGACATCCCGAACTCTGGACTCCTGAGACTTGGCTCAACGAACTCTGTGCGCTCATCGACTATCTCCACATCGACCATTTTCATCTCTTGGGACAATCGTGGGGTGGCATGCTCGCCATCATCTATCTGATAGAGAAGCAAGCAAAGGGCGTGAAGTCAGCCATCCTCAGCAGCACTCTTTCGAGCAGCAAGCTTTGGGCAAGTGAGCAACATCGCATGATTAAGTTTATGTCGGAGGAAGACCAGCGTGCCATCGCTGAGGCTGAGGCGAAGGATGATTTTTCGAGCGAGGCGTATGCCAAGGCGAATGAACACTTCATGCTCCTGCATTGTGCCGGTGAGGTGACGGAGGATAGTCCAGAGTGTCTTCGCCGGAAGAAGCGTGCTGGTGCTGAGGCTTATCTCTATGGTTGGGGACAAATGAATACACTCCTACTGGTACGCTCCGTGATTATGATTACACCGACCGCTTGGGCGAAATCCAAGTGCCTTGCTTGGTGATGAGTGGCACCAACGACCTCTGTACTCCATTGGTAGCAAAGACGCTCTACGATGGTATCCAAGATTCCAAGTGGCATCTCTTCGTAGGAGCCCGACACATGCCATTTGCCGAGCAAAACGATGAATATTGCAAGGTGTTGGAAGAATGGATGGAGGAGAAAGAGGGAAAGTGATTTGGCACTTTCCCCTTTTATTTCATGATTCCATTGTCAGTATCAGAGAGGTTGACTCTCTTTTTGTCCAATTGATTGGATAAAATAAGCATAAAACCGTCCAATTGATTGGATGAAATCAATGGAAAAAGTGCTGATAGTGGTGCCAAAAGTCGATTTTTTTTAGGACTTTTGGCACCACTCGGCATTTTTTAGTAAACTGAATACGATACGAAAGCCTCTAATTGCTTCTCTATTTCAGCGAAAGGTACATTGAGGTCAAGAGTGCGGAAGTATATGGTATTGCCATCCGCAAGCTTCATACTTCCATTGGGTGTGATGTCTTCGTCTGTTTTAGCATAAAGCAACATGCCATCCACTTTGCCCGAATGCAGTTTGTCCTTATTCATGACATATGTATGAATTTGGTACAAGTTGTTAGAATGTATTGTCGCTTTGTCAAATTGCACTTGCATGGTATGTCCATAAAACTTAGTGTCAATGATGAGTGTTCGGTCATTGAGAGTAAGTAATATGTCTGTTTGCATGATAGGAAGAATATGAGTGGAAGATACATCTCGGTCGATGTTCCAATCTATTTGTGCAGCTTGAGCCTTGTATTCAGGATGTTTAGACCTATAGTATTCTAAGACAAACTTCTCGAAAAGGCGACAAAGATGTTCATCAGTAAATGACTTCATCTTGTATTTCCCCTTTTCTGTTGTCATCAGAATATCCTCGGTAAGGAAATAACAGATATAAAGTAGCATTTGATAGGATTTGTTGTTTCTGTCAAATGTCAGTATATTCCATTTTATCGTGCTTAGTTCGATGATGTCGATGCCTGAAAAGAACAGCATGAGATTCTTTAGCTTGGTCTTTTGATCTTTTTTGATGTTTCCGTGCTTGAGAAGACCAAAGACAGTTGCTTTTATAATCTGATTGAAGATGTTGTTTTCCGATAACTCATCATATTCACAACCGATTTCTTGCTTTCTGCATAACTTGTTTTGAATGGTAGCGTTCAAGTCAAGTTTTCCGCGAAGGGTAGGGAGTGAGTCTTTGCGAATGATATATTGCTTGAAAATACCTTGTTTCAGTTGGCATGAGATGCCCTTGATGAGAATTTCGGCAAACAATTGTTGTATGTTGTCGAAATTCTCACCAGCAATCTCTTCATAGTTGTTCTGCTTTAGCTCACGAAAAGCATAAGTGAGCATATAGTAGATGTTGAGTATGAATATGTTCTTGTCTTTCGTCATTTGAGTGCGTCTAATAGTTTTTCTACAGCCGTTTGATACTTCGAATCGTTGTCAAACCAATATTCTCTAAGCGTTGGCTTGATGTCGTATTCCACGATATTTTCCAACCACAAATCGTTGATGTCATTTGGCTTGGAAGAGCAGAAGTAACTGTGACCGATACAGAATCCCGAACCAAGTGAATCGTCATTGATAATGTCATGGTTGAGTGAAACTATGGCATTGACAACTTTATCAAACTTATCATTTCCTATGGACTCTTGGTACTTCTTGAAACCTTCAGTGTCAAATCCAGGAGTCATTTCATAGAAACTAAATCGACGGCGCAAGGCATAGTCTATCATGGCAAGACTTCTGTCTGCTGTATTCATCATACCTATTATATATAGGTTGCTTGGCACACAGAACATTTCGCCATTATAAGCCAATTTAATTTCTGTGTCTCGATAGTCTTTTTCTATTAGCATTAACAATTCACCAAATATCTTGCTCAGGTTTCCACGATTTATTTCATCTATAATGAAGTAGTAATCTTTGTCCGGATTACTTTGGGCTCTTTTACAGAAGTTATAGAAAACTCCCTTTTTGAGTTCGAATCCACCATCTTCGTTAGGTCGATACCCCATCATGAAATCCTCATAGCTATAATTTTGGTGGAATTGGATGAATTCGATTCTCGATTCGTCTATATCCCCCATCATAGAGTAAGCTAATCTCTTAGCGGAGAATGTCTTACCTACGCCAGGTGCTCCTTGCAAGATGATGTTCTTCTTGTTTTGCAAGAGCAAGCGCAGCTTGGTATAGTCTTCTTCGCTCATATATACCTCATTGAGAAAATTCTCTTGTGTATAGGGTTTCAGCTGTTTGTTTTCTTCTTTTGGATTGGATTCTCTGATGAGATCAATCAGGTACTCATATTCGTCAGGGGCAACTTTGAATAGTGAGCCATTCTTGTTTTGAATGAATTCCATGCTTTTTAGCTCTGGTGCATCCTTGAATGAGGCGTAGTCGATAGGGTATTGCAGGGATTCAACTTTTTTGAAACAAATATGCTGCCCATCTGATGGCGTGTCGATTTCGGCAATGGCAACGATTTGTTTCACAGGGTTGGCCTCATATCCTATGACAATATCCCCTTTCTTGGCATTCACGAAGTTCTGAAAGATTCTTCGTGGATTGCCATTCTCATTATAAAGAGTATAGTCTTGGATTTCACCGACCTTCATCTTGGAGAAACTCCAAATCTTAGGACTGGCTACGAGCCACCAATATTGCTTGTCTATATTGTAATTTGTTTCTTTTGGGGTATCCATATCTTTTTTTGTAGATTCTTTCTTTAGTTTCTTAAGAATGTTTTGTAGTTCTTCTGTAAATTCAAAAATATCTTTTTGACCTTGTTCTGAAATGATTACAGATTGGAGCTTTGAAATGGATGCTTTATTTGCTTTTTTCATTCCAAAATATTTAGCTAAAGTGACAAGATCTTTCTTCTTGAATATTGGAATGCAGTCTTTCTTTGAATACAAAAATGCAATTTTCCATTTATATTCTTCACCAAGCTCTGTGATTGTATTTATAATTTCAAAATTTCCACTTTGTGCATTAGTCGCAATTGTAATTATGGCTTTTTTTACAACTTCAAATGCTTCAGAGGATGTCGGTTTATTGTATTCGGAGTGCCAAGCGTAGATTCCATCACTTGTTAATCTTTCATCCCAAACCTTTGTCTTACGCTGTTGGTATTTGAATATGCCTAATTTATAAGAGCTACCTCCCCAAATAGAGCCAAGATTGTATGTGCGTGTTTCTATCCAATAGCAAAAGGAATCCTCATTTTTAGTATCAGCGTATTGGTCAAGAGTCATTCCTTTTAGATTTTCAGTAGGAAATGCTAAAAGAAATGATTTCTTAATAAAATGAAGATATGCAATATGATTCTTTGTTTCATTTGTGTTGTTAAATTCAAGGCACAATGCCTTGTACTGATTTTCATTAAGTTTAAAGGATGGCTCTTCTCTAATTTCACCTAATTCCTTGTGTCTTAATAAAAAATCAGTAGCAGTCTTAAGGCTGATATTGAGATTACGTAATGCTTTGTTTAATCTAATACTCATATTTTATTTCTTTTTTAAGAGTGTCATTAATTTTTTTTTACCTTTATCCGTTAGCTTAAATTTCTGAAATCTACTTTTCGGAATCTCAGGAATTGTTAACTCTAGAAATCCATGACTGACAAGTGGCTCAATATGCATCTTGTAGTTTTTGGTCTGGAATGTTAATCCTAAAAAAGTAAGAATTTCTCTTCTCGTTTTTGGGGTCAAGCAATAATCCAAAATCTTTTGAGTGTTTTCTGTGACATAGTTACTGACATGGTTACTGACATAGTTACTGACATAGTTACTTTCTCTGTTAGTAGCTATGTCACTAGCTTTGTCACTATCCAGCCAAAAAGTGACAGTGCTGGTACAGATATCACTCTCAAAAGTTACGTCATTGCCTGTGATTTCTTTCCACTCATTCATCATGTCGAAACCATAACCGATGGTTTCAGATAGGTTTACCAGTCTGAATATCTTGGCGATAATCGGGTTGCGAGGATTAGAATAGAGATGGTTGCCCAGTTGGGATATAGGCACAGGATAGCCACCTGCATTGAAGAACTCGACTCTGTCGGTGTAGATATGGATGCAGGAGTGAATGGTGCTGAAAGGGTCGAAGTGGGAGAGCATATTGACTAATGCTTCTCGCAAAATCTTAAACTGCGAGCGGTCTTCCACATTGAATCCCTCGTCGTTCATCATGAATGGAGTATCCACGATGAGGCGCAATCTCCTAATCATAATCTGAAAAATACTCCCAAAGGTTCTCTTACTCTGGGATGCGATAGGTATAGCGAGTTCGTGCTTCTCTCACGCTTCTGCCAGGAATCTCCACCAAGTCCATCCAAAACGTAGGGACATAGCGGCGAACCCATTCTTCTTTGCCAAAGCACATCAAGCCGCCATAATTCAGATGTCCCTCATTATCGGCGATGCCGATGCGCTTGCAGAAGTCGGCGATGTCATTGCCTATCAGATTGGGACGAGGACTGTATAGCTTGAAGTAATTGCGATAGTCACGAATGGTGTCCTCGTTGAGCATGGAGAGATTGGAGTCTAAGAGTATTTGCTCAGACTTGATGCCGAATGATTGGTTATGAAACATGGCGGTTATCTCACCATTGGTTGCTCGTTGGTCTCCACTGCCAAATCGGATGAATGTATTCTGTGGATTGTTATAGTAGATAGGCTTGTGGGGTGATGATGCAATATGAAATGCCAAGACCCTATGCCCATCTATATGATAGAGCATACTCTTGGCATCGACTGGCTCATTGAACTTTTGGGAACGCAAAGTACCCAAAAAGTCTTGTTCCAACTTCTCTGCATTGTCAACTCCGGAGATTTCAAACTTCTTGCCATTCTGCTTCACTCCAAGCACGATCCATCCGCCGGAAGTGTTGGCGAATGCACTTACGGTTTCCCATATATTCTTAGGGAGTTCGCTCTTGGCCTCCTTAGCCTCGAAGTCCTCCCATTCGATGTCGTTGATTCTGTCTATCAGCTCTTCCTTTGTCATAATAATGATGATTAAATTGAAATATAGAATTTCTTCCTCCCTTCACTTCAAGAAATAGATAGGAGCATGCTGGGTGCCTTCCTTCTCCATGATGCCTTTCTCGCAGAAATGGTTGAGCCACTTCTGTGCCATGTAAGGAGTCAAGCCAAAGAGGATGCGCAGGATGCGAGTGGTGATATAGCGGTTCTCCTGGAGATACTCCTTGATTTTCGCCAATAGCTTTTCCTCGGAGTATTTTGTAGATTGGTTGGAATAGCGGGAGCGGACAAAGTGGACGTTGCGCTGTACCTCCTCCATCAGTTTAGCCTCTGGTCGGAAGTTGATGCCGGTGATGCGTACTTCCTTGCCCGTAATCTTCTTGTCGGGATTTTCTTCAGGCGTCTCCATACTTGCCGACATGGAGAAGTAGCCTATCTCTGGGATGTAAAAGCGGCGTCCCAGTGAGAATTCTTCCACCATAAGGTCATGAAGCTCTGCCAACACCGCAGCCACATCTCCCTTGGTGAGTGAGCAGCGGCTCTGGATTTTCTCTTGCAGTTGCTTCTCGGTCATAGGTTCATGCTGCACGATACGAATGTATTGGCGCTTTTCTCCTGTGCCCTGGGCATTGTTGAGCATGTAAATGTCGTATTTCAGTTCCATATTTCTTGTTGTTTGATGGTTCGTTGTTTTCTATTTTCTTTGTCTTCTATGAAAGATGATGCAAATATATATAATAATGTGATAACTTGTATCTTTTGGTGTAAACTATTAGGTTTATTTAAACATTGGTATATGTCATGTGATTATACGGCATTTGTCATCTGACCGTATGATAAGTGTCCTATAATCACATGACAAATGTCACGCAATCGCTATAATTGCTTTCTTGCATCGTTATAATTGCTTCCTAGCATCGCTATGGTTACTTCCTTGCATCATATAAGTCGCAACATTGTTACCATCCATCTGTACTTCCCTGAAAAAGGTTGTCACTTAGGAACAAACAGAAGTGACAATGAAA
>ENA-OPBS01002657-OPBS01002657.1-human-gut-metagenome-genome-assembly--contig:-NODE-2657-length-12008-cov-7.376056_pt1 | contig 12008 bp, 8 predicted proteins | sample MGYA00241074_ERZ501463 | MGnify/ENA primary metagenome ERZ501463 (study PRJEB25962, sample SAMEA2042578) | human gut metagenome | biome: human gut; feature: human-associated habitat; material: faeces...
TAGCATAACTAATTTGTATAGGATTTTTCTCATGTTTTAAACGAAATGAAATTTGTTCCGGAGACCATTGATATTGAAGAAACAAGAATTGAACAGTTTTATGAATATCAGCATTTAATAACAATGGTTTTCTACCACATTTGCGTCTTCGAATTTCATATTGCTTTTGTGCGTATGATGGCGAGTAAATGCCTTCAGTATTAATTTCACGAGATACCGATGATTTATCTCTCTGCAATTCTTTGGCTATAAAACTAATTGTTTTCTCTTGTGCAAGAAAAAACAGTATCTTTTCTCGTTCTTTTGTGGTAAAATGTTTGTAGTGGCTCATGGGAATCATCCTTTCAATAATAGTCGTTGCAATTCTATTATACTGGATTTTTCCCTTTGAGTCATTATTTTTTTACTTGTTGCACTTATATTGTAAATTCAAGATACAAAAAGCACTCACTGTTCAGCAAGTGCTTGACATTGCATTGTTACCTCATTCATTGTAAGATATTTCTACATTAAAATAGCAGCTGAAAAATCAGCTGCTATTTCTTATTTATTTAACTCTTTGAATTGTAACAGTTTGTTCTGTTTCATTCCACTCAACCGTTGCACCCAGATTTTCCGAGATGAAACGTATCGGTGTATATGTACGGTCGTTTTCAACAAAAGCAGGACTATCGAGTTTAACGTCCTCACCGTTTACTTTTGCATAATCCGAGCCGATTGTGATAAGAATTGTTACATCCTCTTGTTTTTCATTCTTACCTGTGATTGTTACAAGTTGTTTTTCGCCGTCCCATTCAACTGTTGCGCCAAGATTTTCCGCAATAAAACGAGCAGGCAACATTGTACGGTCATTCACAACCTTTGGAGCAACATCATTTGTCTTTGTTGTTCCGTAAACGAGTGCGTCATGTTCATCGATTGTCAAAACTATTGTATCTGAACTTTCTTTATTTTCATTTCCGCTATTATTATTTACGACATCTTCACTTCCGCCGTTTTCCTGTTTCTGTTCAGTCCACTTTGCGTAAAGTGTAAAACTTTTTGTTACTTTTTCCGTAAAATCGTACTTTGTTGTAAGTTCCTTATCAGTATACCATCCCGCAAATTCAAAGTTTTCTTTTATCGGAGCAGTCGGTTCTTTGACTGAATTATCTTTTGCAACAGTCTGACTCGTTATCTTATTACCGCCGTTTGTGTTAAACGAAACTGTATAACGTTTTGTTCTGCCGCTACCGCCACTGCTCTTACTGCCGGTTGCCTCATATACAGCAGTTATTGTCGCAGAGTCTGCCTCATTTGTGACTGTTTGTGCACCGCTTACGGTATAACCGTTTTCTGCAATTCCTTTTACGGTATAATTTACTTTCGGTGTAATTGTTATTGTTGCGGTATAAACCGTACTATATCCGAATTTATCCGTAACTTCCGGTGACCAATCTACCGTTGCTGTATATTCGTCTGTTTCTATTTCTGTCTGCGGTACTTCATTTTTAACAGGTGCAGTCAGTATCATTTCAGAATTTATTGTTTTCGGCAATATTGTAAATAATTTTTCAAGTGTTCCTTCATAATTATTTGAAATCATCTCAACTTTAGCTTTTGCCTCTTCAGATGCTTTTATATTTTTTTCATATGCCACTGTATAATCTGTATCAAGTACAAGAACTTTATCCCCATCTTTGACCTCAATAACAGGTTTAATCTCCTCACCTGTATATGTTTGGTCTGCTATTTTTGTTATGTTGTCATTTGTAAGTATTTTCTTTCCTATTACAAATTCAACTGCGTCACTTTCAAGCCCTGTATACTTATCTGTTTCTTCAACCGTTGCTTTTACATAATATGTTCCCGCATCTGTCGGAACAATGTCGTTATATTCCCCGTCTGCCGCTGTTGAATATGTATATTTTATTGTTCCGTATTTTACCGACGCTGTCGGTGCATTTGGTGTGTCACCGTATGTCCATCCGACTATTTCAAGCGGTTTGGTAAATTCATTTGTATCAACTGTGTCATCAATACCTGTTGCAGAATACACTGCCGTTACTATAGCAGAATCTGCCTCATTTGTAACTGTTTGTGCACCGTTTACGGTATAACCGTTTTCTGCAATTCCTTTTACAGTATAATTTGTTTTCGGTGTAATTGTTATTGTTGCCGTATAAACGGTATCATATCCGAATTTGTCTTCAACTTCCGGTGACCAAGCTACCGTTGCTGTATATTCGTCTGTTTCTATTTCTGTCTGCGGTACTTCATTTTTAACAGGTGCAGTTAGTTGTGTTATTGCTGTATTTATTGTTTTCGGCAATATTGTAAATTTAACTGCATTACTTTCAAGTCCCGAATAGTCTGCTGTTTCTTCAACCGTTGCTTTTACATAATATGTGCCTGCATTTGTCGGAACTTCTTCGGTGTACGTTCCGTCTGCTGTATTTGAATATGTGTATTTTATTGTTCCGTATTTTGCCACTGCTGTCGGTGTATTTGCTGTTTCGCCGTATGTCCAACCTGTTATTGCAAGCGGTTGTGTAAATTCATTTGTTTCAAAAGTCGATATTTTTTTCCAAACTGCATATAGCGTTGTATTGGAACTTATTGTAATACTGCCACCCGAACTGTATTCTGCTGATGTTGCGTCTTTATTTGTCGACCAACCAAGAAAATCATATCCTGTTCTTGTCGGTACACTGTCACTTATTGTAAAAGTTGCACTGTTGCCCGCAACTATTTCGGCACTGCTACCGTCCGGTGCATTTGTACCGTTGTTTGCGTCATAACCGAGATAAACAGGAAATGTTGTTACTCCGCTTGATGTTTGAGTAAGCTTTATTTTATTATCTTCAAGTTTCAATGCGTAAGAGCTGTTGCTAAGCCTAATCTTTGCCATATCATTGTATGTAAGCACAACACCGTCTGCCGCATCAGCAATAACTCTGCCTTCTGATTCGCCCTCTACCGTAAGTATTAACGGATTTTTTATTGAAGAAGTTATTTCAACATATTTAGTAGCAGAGGTATTTGACATCAAATAAATATCATTTCCTACATTAATATTTGCATTACCGCCTATTTGCAATGTAGCCTCTCCTGTTGTTTTACAACTATGAAAAATTGCAGAACCACTTGGTGAATCGCCTACCGCCGTGTTACCCTTTATCACACCGCCGTTTATTATCGTTGTACCGAATGATGTATTATAGATTGCACCGCCGGAATTTGACGAATTATTTTGTATAAGACCGTCATTTATAATAAGAGTAGCATCTCTTACATAAAACGCTCCTCCACCATATCCGGCATTTGAAAGTGTCGTCTTATTATTTTCAATAATACCGCCGTTCATTTCAAAGCTACCGCCATCTAAATATATAGCACCACCGTAATTTCTGCTTTCGCAACCCGAAATTGTGCCGCCCTTCATTTTAAAATTACCGCCGGCCATATAAACTGCAGGTCCATAACCGCTGGTTCTTTTATGATTTGTAATCTTTGCCCCATCATTCATTATAACAGTACCGTCGGCCATATTAATCGCAGCTACCGCTCCACTGTCAGAAATTATCACGTCGTTACCGTCTATTGTAACATTGCCAAGTGTAAGACTTCCGCTTTCAACTTTTATCAAATTTCCCGATGTACTCATTCTGTTAAGCGTTCCGCCGCCCGTGAATGTAACATCGCCTTTGATAGTAATTGCCGCCGTGATACTGACATCACCGTTTATTGTCACGGTTCCGCCTGATATTGTAACACCGCCTACCGTATCACCGTCATTCCATGTTGTGTCTGCGGAAATTGTTTCTGTAATTTCATCGGCATATACCAAAACGGTACTTGCAGGCAACACAGAGAACATCATTGCCAACGCCAGTATGATTGATAATAATTTTTTAGATTTCATGATTTTTTCCCTCCTAAAATTATATTATTCCCACAAAAATATTTTCTAAAGAATTTATTATATTTATGTATCTGTTCATACTTAAATTATACACCGTACACTGATGTACGATGCAATAATTTTTGAGTATTTTTCTTCCTTTTCGACATTACATTTTTGTTACAGAGCATTGCTGTTTGAACCTGTCAACAAACCACGAAATCACATTTTACAATGTGATTTTTGAGTATTTTCAGAGTAGGCAAACCGATAAATTTCAAAAAAACAGTTGCAAAATTGAAAAAAACGTGTATAATATAAATGAGTGTATCTTCAGGGCAGGGTGTGATTCCCTACCGGTGGTTAAAGTCCACGACCCTACTCAGTACAGTAGGCTGATTTGGTGAAATTCCAAAACCGACGGTTAAAGTCCGGACGGAAGAAGATGTTTTTTTGTGTATGGTTTGCCCTGTAGCTATGCTATGGGGCTTTTTTTATTTCCCGTTCATAGCGTCAAGACAAAATTTATGCGAAGAACTTTTCCTAAAGATACAAAATAAATTTTTAGGAGGCTTTTTAATTATGGAAGCAATCAACAATGTTCAAAACAAAACAAGGTTTACACCGAAATTTATCGCAAGTGTAGGAATACTGTCGGGTATATCTATTGTACTTATGCAGATTTTAGAATTTCCTATCCCGTTTATGCCGCCGTTTCTAAAGTTTGATTTTTCAACTTTACCTGCTTTGATAGGCGGATTTGCATACGGTCCTGTTACGGGTATTGCGATAGCATTCATCAAAGCGGCTCTACACCTGCTAAGAACAGACACAGGCGGTGTCGGTGAACTTGCCGATTTCCTTGCAAGCGGTTCACTTGTACTTGTTTCATCACTTATTTACAAGCGTATCAAAACAAGAAAAGGTGCGGTTTTAGGTCTTGTTCTCGGAGCAATAGCAATGGCAATCGTAGGCGGACTTGCAAACTACTTTATCTTGATACCGTTCTATACAAACGTTATGCCTATGGAGCAAATTATATCGCTTTGCAGCAAGGTTAATCCGCTTATAACAAACACTTTGGGATATGTTTTATACGGTGCAATTCCGTTTAATTTAATAAAAGCACTGTTGTTATCAATCATAACATTCGTACTATACAAACAAATTTCAAAGATTTTACATTAATTTGATATAGTAATAATTGCATTTTAGAAAAATATAGTGTATAATGAATTCTGTAATTTTTATTTTAAGGAGAAGTTTTATGGATTCTATTGTACAATCTATTGTCACAGCACTTTCAGGAAAAATATCAAAGGAATTAATTGTTTTTCTTGTATCAATGGTACCGTTGTTGGAGCTTAGAGGAAGTATTCTTGCGGCAGGACTTATGAAAATGAGTTTCTTCCCATCATACATTGCCGCAGTACTGGGTAATATGCTCCCGATACCGTTCATATTGCTGTTTATTGAAAAGATATTTGCGTGGATGAAAAAAAGTAAACGCTTTCACAAAATTCCCGATTGGCTTGAAAAGAAAGCACTTTCAAAATCGGCTCAAATCGAAAAATACGGCTATCTCGGCTTATTCCTTTTTGTAGCCATTCCGCTGCCGGGTACAGGTGCTTGGACAGGAAGTCTTATCGCAGTATTATTCGGTATGAAACCTAAAAAATCACTTTTGTTTATCTTTTTAGGTGTACTTACTGCAGGACTTATAATGTCGCTTTTATCATTCGGCGTTTTAAAACAACTTATTTCTTAGACATATCAAAAAATCGGACTGACAGTCCGATTTTTTTTGTTCTGTTTTTCCAAACAAAAATGCCCTCCACAACAGATAATGCTGTCGTGAAAGGCATTTATATTAACTTATAACAAGTTTAAATGTTACTTCACCCTCATAAGCAGGTGTATAGTTACTGTAACCGATTCCCTGAACGGATAATACTGAAAGCATTGACGTCAATCTGTCAGAACTCGTTGTGTAAAATTCACCGTCTTCATCGTATGAATATTGTCTTATAACGCTTAACGCCTCGTCTGCGTCTTTTGCGGAAATTACGATTGAACCGATAGGTTTATTTTCTTCGGGGGCTTCAATCGGATTGCCGTCTTTATCCAACTTATAGTATCTGCCGTATGCGATTTGGGCTCCGCCCGCAAGCGAATAATCATCTTCAACACTTGATTTTACTGTTCTTGAATTATTGATATTGTCATCAGTTCCGTCATATACGGAACGATCGTCCGACTGAACATCAATACTTGCAATCGCTATTCCGTCATCTTGTGAATAAGCTTGAATATCGTTTGAATTATCAGCAACCTCAGCAGTTGTTTTCTGCGAAACCGCACCTTCGTCCGACTTTGCAGGTTCTGCAGAAACAGACGGTACCGCATTATTTTGTACCTTTGGACTTACAGACGGAGCAGATGTGGATTTACTGTTATTTGCAACCACACTGCTTTTTACCGAATTTGTACTCACACTTGTTTGCGGCTTTGCCGTTGCAAGCGATGATGTACTTTTCGCTGTTTTATTTTCGGGAATAGTGTTTTCAACCGTTTCTTCAAATACTGTCGGTTGATTTTCTTCCGCATTGTCTTGAGCAGCCACTGCCGGTGCTGTCGTACTTACGGCAGTATTTCCGTCACTGTCAGTCACGACTGTTTCCTCTTGAATAACACCGTCATCATTTCCGTTCATCTTATCGACGAACATATTGCTGTTAGCCGTTACAACAGCTACCAACGCAAAGCAAGCCGCTGCCGCAGTATACTGTTTCCAATTACGGCGAACATTACGCATTACACGTCTTGTTATTCGTGCTTTTTTCTTTTCCTCTTCATCTATGCGGACATTTAATTTCTCCATAAAATCCACAGGAACATTTATGTCAGGGAGAGATTTAGCCGTTGAAATAATTGAACGCATAAATTCAAGTTCACTTTTGCAATTTGCACATTCCAATGCGTGTTTATCCATTTTCTGCTTTGTTTCGTCACTCAAATTTTCATAGTTGTCCAAGCATTCGTTAAATTTATCACAATTCATTTTTACTCCCCCTTTCTTTAAATTTTCATTAATTTCTTTTTACAATATATTAGACGTAAGAAATATCAAAAAAGTTCCCGTTTATTCATTAAATTTTTCTTTAATGCACTTCTCGCACGATTAATTCGCGACTTAACCGTTCCCGACGGTATTCCGAGTACCTCAGCTATGTAATCGTAACTCAATCCCTCAATATCGCATAGTGTTATTACAGTTCTGTATTCTTCTTTGAGTTCGCTTATCGCCTCTCGTACAGCTCTCTGACGTTCCGATATTTCCATATTTTCTTCCGGTGTAGGACTTTCGTCCCTAATATCCATATCTTTCTTTTCGTCAATCGCCTGATTAATACTTATTACACCCGAATGTTTCTGACGTTTTCTCAGAATATCGGAGCAAACATTCGTAGTTATCCTATAAAGCCACGTGGTAAAGGAAGATTGCTCCTTAAATGACTCTATACTTTTATACACCCTTACGAATACCTCCTGTGCCGCGTCATATGCGTCCTCTTGATTTGAAAGCTTTCCGTAAGCGATATTTATAACTTGCTGTTGGTAATTTGAAACTAATATATTAAAAGCTTCTCGGCTACCTTTTTTACACTTTTTAATCAAATCATTTTCGGTCAAAAATCCCTCACCACCTCTCATGGTTTATTTGCCCTACGTTTGATTTTAGAAATTCTTAATTCTGTTCATATATACATCGTAATATGCCTTTACGTCAGCCATACAGTCACCGCTGAATTTATCCAAAAACGCCTTTGCGATTTCAAATGCGATTACCGCCTCAACGACAACCGAACAAGCCGGTACGGCACACACATCGGAACGTTCAACAGTTGCCTTATGCTCCGATTTATCGTCAATATTGACTGTTCTAAGCGGATTATACAAAGTAGGTATCGGTTTCATTGCCGCCTTAACAATAATCGGCTCGCCGTTTGACATACCGCCCTCAATACCGCCGGCATTGTTGGTAAGTCTGTGGAAGTCGTCCGAATATTCGATTTCATCATGTACCTTTGAACCCGGTATTTCGCTCACACCGAAGCCCATACCGATTTCAACGCCCTTGATAGCCTGTACACTCATAACACCGAAAGCAAGGTTTGCGTCAAGTTTTCTGTCGTAATGAACATAACTTCCCAACCCGGCAGGCACACCTTTTACGATAGTTTCCACTATTCCGCCTACGCTTTCACCGCTTGACTTAATTTTGTCTATGTATTCCATAGCATTTTGAGCGGCATTTTCATCACCAAACCCAACAGGTGAATTTTGTACTTTTTCAAAGAAATCTGCCGCAGTAAAATCGGCTGTATCTTCAACTTCGCCTATTCTCTTAACATGGCTTAAAAATTCTATTCCAAACGGTTTTAAAACCTGTCTTACAAGTGCGCCGACAGCCACTCTTGCTGCAGTTTCACGGGCACTTGCTCTTTCAAGCACGTTTCTCAAATCTCTGTGATTGTACTTCATACCTCCGGTAAGGTCAGCGTGTCCCGGTCTTGGGCATTCGACAGACTTTTCATTATTCGCCGTTTCAGTACCCATTATACTTTCCCAATTCGCCCAATCTCTGTTTTCGATTTTAATTGCGATAGGACTTCCGAGAGTCACTCCGCCTCTCACACCCGAAAGAATTTCGGCAGTATCTTTTTCAATCTTCATTCTTCCGCCTCTGCCATAGCCCTGCTGACGCTTTGCAAGCTGTTCGTTTATCTCATCAAGGCTTATCTCAACACCTGACGGCATACCTTCGATTATAACTGTAAGACACTTACCGTGTGTCTCTCCCGCCGTGAAATATCTAAGCATATTTTTATCTCCATTCGTAACTACAATTTGTATTTTTTTTATATATAAACTACAACATAATATATATAATCTATTTTATCACTTTTTCGTTACTTTTGCAAGTTTTAACGACAATTTTACAAAACTCGCTTTGTGTAATTGTAATAAAAAAGATATATTTAAAATAGGAATATTATGATATAATTTGAATATCACTAAAGTCACTGAGCTATTTCATACAGAAAGGAAAGGTAATTTTTATGAAAACTACAATCTGGGGAAATATTCTTCCTGCCGTAACAATCGACCTTGAACAAGGCGAAAGCATTTATACCGAATCGGGCGGTATGACATGGATGTCGGACAAAGTAAAAATGGACACCAATATGAAAGGCGGATTTATGAAAGGTCTTGGACGTATGTTCAGCGGTGAGTCATTGTTTATGGCTACATACACCGCCGAGGCACCGAACCAATCTATCACAATCGCCTCATCTTTTCCCGGAGAAATCAAAGAACTTCACATTTCTTCCGACAAAGAATTTATTTGTCAAAAATCAGCTTTTTTGTGTGCCGAACAAAGTGTTGAACTTTCAACATATGTGACAAGCGGTATAAAGAAAGGCTTATTCGGCGGTGAAGGCTTTGTACTTCAAAAGCTTTCCGGAAACGGTACTGCTTTCATTGAGCTTGACGGTTCAGTAAAAGAAATTGACCTTGCTGCGGGCGAAAAACTTAAAGTCGATACAGGCAGTGTTGCGATTTTTGAATCAACCGTCAAATATGACGTTGAAACAGTAAAAGGCTTTAAAAATATGTTGTTCGGCGGCGAAGGACTGTTCCTTACAACGCTTACCGGTCCGGGTAAGGTATATTTGCAAACAATGAATATGGCTGAATTTGCAAATAAAATTATCCCGTATCTTCCGACACCGTCATCAAAATAGCAAATAGAAATTATAACTAAAGAAGTGGCAAAAATATTTTGCCACTTCTTATTTTTTATCTGGTTAAATAATTATAAATCATAATTATACTTTCCGCTCTTGTCATTTCACGGTTTGGATTGAAATTACCGTTACCGTCACCGCTTAAAACGCCCATAGCCGAAAGCAATGCGATATACCCCTTATTTTCCGTAACATCATTGAACGGTGTAACGTAAATATCATTATATTTTGCATAATTTTCAGCACCGATTGCACGAATCATATACACAGCAGCCACCTCACGAGTTACTTCCGCATCATCATCGCGTTCATCTTCTGAAATAATACTGTTTTGTGCTGAATTTCTGTACACCCAATTTGCCTGTTCTAAATTGTTTTTCAATACGATTATATCGTTACCGTTTATGCTCATCAAAAGTGCAAGAAAATCCTTTTGAGTAATCCTTTCGTCAGGTTTAAATTCGCCGCCCTCAAAGCCTATTCCGTAATAAGCAAGCTCTTTGATATACTTTTCGGCATAGTGACCGTCTATATCCGAATATTCAAGTTTACTGCTTGCATTCTCCGTAATTTCTTTGTTTTGATAGTCAACAAACTTACCTGTAAACGGATTGATATTTTCTGTATCTATTGTGTATACAGGGATAATCTCTCTTGTGTTGTCAGTATAATTCTGCATATATACAATGCTGTAATCCTTTACGTCAAACAAAATATTTTCAGCATCTTCCTTGCTCATTGCATTTTCGATTGACGGAAATTCTGCGTCTGTATAATTCATACTGAAATCAGTAAGTACGCCGTTGTTTGTTGTCACCTTGGCATAGTCGCCTGTTACCTTAATACCGTTTACATATCTGATATACTGATGTGAATTTTCATCATATTTGTATTCTTTTGCCTTATCGCCTGCAAGTGTCTTTAAAGCCGAATCATCATTATTTTTTACCTCACTGTCATCTTCTCCCCAACGTGAATAATACTTTATTTCACCTGTTTTAGCATCAACAGACGTATATATGTTGCACTTGTCATTTGACATTGATACAGAATATGTATATTCATCATCATAATTTTTATATAAAGAAATGCTGTCTGTATTTATATTCTTAGGGATTGACAAAAGCTTGTTCGACTTTAATTTATTTTCCAAAGCGGTTTTTGAAATAAGTCCGTCTATATTGTCAAGTTCTTTTATTTCCTGTTCGGTAAGTCCGCCGTCTGCTGCAGCATTTGCACTTTCAGATTTGTTGCCGGTGAAATATCTGTAATTTGTAACATCAACCGCATCACCCGTAAGTGCATTAATGTATTTGTCGTAGTCGTATTCCTGTGTATATACAGGATAAGCTACCACGTTACCGTCCTCGTCAACATATGTACGGTAAACCAACTCAAGTCCGAGTTTATCACTGTACGCTTTTTTTGCCTCATCAACGCTTATCGCATTATTGATTGACGGAAAATCCGCTTGTACATAGCCCAAATCAAAACCCATTACATATCCGTCTGTACCGTCAATATTAACCGAGCCGTTTCCGTTCGTGAACAATACACCGTTTACATACGTTTTAATATAGAATGTATATCCGTTACCAAAAATACTGCCGTTGCTTCCATAAATTTTTATTTCATACGGAAAATCGGGATTAATTTGTTTTAAGAAGTTTTCCGCCGTCTTTTTTGCATCACTTTCGCTAATTTTCGGTAAATTCGGTGTGTTATTTTTATCATCAGATTTAAAACCGTTAATTGAATAGTTGGTTATAACTCCGTCTGCCGTACAAGTTATATTAACACTCTTGTTTCCGTCTTTTTCATTCCATGTAAAGTTATAAACTTTTTCGCCGTACTGTTCCTCTGTTCTGCTCGAAAATTCACTGCACTCACTCGGAATTTCAACTCTCTGTTTAACGCTTTCCAATATTTTCTGCATATTCTCTCTTGCAGATGTTTCTGTTTGCTGTGTGGCTAAAGTTTCAGCGGCTAAAACTGCCGGTGATACTGCCGATACAGTAAGAGCCAACGCTGACGCTACCGCTAATAATTTTTTCATAACTTTTTCCTCCTTGTTAAATTTATCGGATTATTTTTCCTTTCATATATAATACTTTTCAGCACACCAAAAGGTTGCATTAAATTAAAAAAATTTTTCGATTTTTTAATTAACACAAAAGGGTGTTATATTAACGCCCTTTCAGACTGTCGACAAATTGTCCGGAACGCGCAAAACATTATTTTTTTATATTTACAACTTAATTTATAGCTATAACAAATAACAGGCAAGCCTATCTTCGATATACGGCTTGCCT
>ENA-OPBS01002659-OPBS01002659.1-human-gut-metagenome-genome-assembly--contig:-NODE-2659-length-12006-cov-2.064848_pt1 | contig 12006 bp, 6 predicted proteins | sample MGYA00241074_ERZ501463 | MGnify/ENA primary metagenome ERZ501463 (study PRJEB25962, sample SAMEA2042578) | human gut metagenome | biome: human gut; feature: human-associated habitat; material: faeces...
GATACAATTATCTTTAAAGGTGAGGATAATTTGCATTATGAGAAGTTCCAGGATGGAACTGTGAAATGTATTGAAGATGAGATACCGTTTGAAGTGCCGGAGGGGTGGTGCTGGGCACGATTCTTAGCAATTACGATTAATCGAGATAGTGAACGAAAACCAATATCTGCATCCCAACGTACGGATGTTGAAAAAATTTATGATTACTATGGTGCTTCTGGCAAGATTGACAAAATTGATAAATATATTTTTGACGAAAAACTTTTATTAATAGGTGAAGATGGTGCAAATCTTGTAACACGTAGTAAACCAATTGCTTTTTTTGCAGAAGGAAAATACTGGGTTAACAACCACGCTCATTGTATTGATTCTCCAGACAAATCCATCTTACAGTTTATTTGTTTTTTTATTAATGCAATTAACTTAGAAAAATATGTAACTGGTTCTGCACAGCCTAAAATGACACAAGATAATATGAACTCAATACTTGTTGCTTTACCCCCATATAAAGAGCAACAACTTATAAGTCAGCAGCTAGATATTATATGGGCATCTATAGATAAAATAGAGTTCGAAAAAGAAAATGTTTTAAAACTTGTAGATAATGCAAAATCCAAAATCCTAGACCTTGCCATTCGTGGAAAGCTTGTATCTCAAGACTCAAATGATGAGCCGGCTTCTGTTCTTCTTGAGCGTATCCGTGCTGAAAAAGAAGAACTTATTAAGCAGGGAAAAATCAAGTGTGATAAGAAGGAATCTGTTATTTTTAAAGGTGATGATAACTCTTATTATGAAAGAGTTGGAGATATAATAAGCAATATTGATGATGAAATCCCGTTTGAAGTGCCTCAAAATTGGGAGTGGAGTAGATTACAAACAATCTGTTATCCTATAACTGACGGAACACACAAAACGCCTACCTATTCAGATAGCGGATACATCTTCTTATCAGCAAAGAATATAACTACAGGAAAAATCAATTGGAATGATATCATGTATATCCCAAAATCTTTACATGATGAGTTATATTCAAGAGTATCACCTAAAATGAATGATATTTTGCTTGCCAAAAATGGAACTACAGGAGTTGCGGCAATAGTTGATAGAGAATGTGAGTTTGATATTTATGTAACATTAGCTTTGTTAAGAGTAATAAATAACAATATTTCCTCACAGTACTTGCTGAAAATTATAGCAAGTAATACCATCCAAGACTATTTTAAAAGTTCTCTAAAGGGAATTGGTGTGCCTAATCTTCACCTTGAACATATAAGAACCACACTTATTCCTATTCCACCTATAAATGAACAAAATAAAATAGTCGAAAAGATTTATCAATATTATTCTTTGCTTGATTCCATAGTCCAAAATATAGAATAACATCTAAGCCGCCCTCATCCGAGGACGGCTTAATTTTTACCAGGTTACTATTTTATCTACTAGTTCCTGTTGTTCGCTGGCAGTACGGCGAAGGTAAATGCGTGTTGTTTCAATGCTCTCATGCCCCATAAGGTCAGCAAGCAAAGCAATATCATTGTACTTCTCAAGAAAATTCTTTGCGTATCTGTGACGGAATGAATGTGGGTAAACCACCTTTTTATCAAGTCCGTATTTTTCAGCATAGTTCTTGAGCTGTTGAGAAATTCCCCTTGTTGTAATTCTTTCGCCATATCTATTCAGAAACAAATAGCCGGAGAAACGATGCGTTTCCTCCAGCCATTCAAGAGTTTCTTTCTTTAATTTTTTCGGTATGTATAATCGACGAAGTTTACCACCTTTGGTATATAAGTCAAAATATCCAATTTCAATATGTTCAATCTTAATTTGAATTAGCTCGCTTACTCTTGCCCCTGTAGCCGCTAAATACCAAATCACAAAATACCATTCCATATTGCCATCTTTCTTGAGCTGTTTTTTCAGAAAATTATAATCGGCATTGCTGATAACATTTTCTAAAAAATTCTTTTGTTGTACCTTAACAGCCTTAAGCTGTAATTGCTGTTTGTCTAAATATTCCAAGTACTTGTTTATTGCCTGTATACGCAGATTTACTGTCTTAGGTTTAAAGAATTCCATCAAGTATCCCTTGTATGCAAGCAGATTTTCTTTGCTGACGGCATCGTAATTCTCAGTGTAATAATTCACTGTCCACAGATACGAAGTAATCGTATTCTTTGATAAATTATCCTTCTTCAAGTATTCCTCAAATGTTAATTTTGTCTTCATAAAAAGACACCTCCGATAAAATATTTTGCGAGAATCTCGCTCTAATATTATATCGAAGATGTTTACACTCCTCTTATTATGAGAAGATTGGCAATAAAGTAAATTGCATTGATGAAGAAATTCCGTTTGAAGTGCCAGAATGTTGGGATTTTATTCGTCTAAAGACTGCATGGGAACTCATATCTGGAAGAGATTTGTCTCCATCAGAATATAACGATAAAAATAATGGAATTCCATATATTACAGGTGCAAGCAATTTTGAAAATGGTCATATTAGCTTAGTTCGTTGGACTCCCGTTCCGCAAGTTATTACTCGAAGGGGAGACTTACTTCTGACTTGCAAAGGAACTATCGGGGAAATCGCGTATAATAACTTTGGAGAAGCTCACATTGCACGTCAAATTATGGCTATTCGCAATAACTATAGCCTTAATGTTGATTTTCTGGCATTATGCATTGAATATTCAATGACGAAAATCAAACAAGCTGCCAAAGGACTTATTCCGGGAATATCTCGTGATGATATTCTTAACTTGGTTATACCTATTCCACCAACCAAAGAGCAAGAAATTATTTGCAACAAGCTCAAAATAACTTTTTCAGCAATAGAGCATATTGAGAAGAGCCTCAATTGAGGCTCTTCTCAATTATAGCTAGGCGGCTAAATGCAACATTTATAAATTTATCAATGTGTTTCTGTTCAGATAACGGAGGAACTGCGATGAGCATTTCTTTTAATGTAAGTGGCTTTAATTCCTTTTGGTTTGTTGATCCTTCGCCTTTCTTTTCAAGCTCACTTTGATGTGCCTTAATAAATGCATACAGATATTGTGAGCAGATACAACTAAAACCTCGAATTATCGTTACATGGGAATCAGGGACTATTGAAAGTCCTGTAGTATTATTAAAATCTCTATAAATTCCTACGCGACCTAATGTTCCTGTTCCAGTTGAGTTGATTACAACATCCCCATCTTGCATATATTCATCAGCTGGATAACGATTTAGTGTATTTTCGTCAAGATATTGAGCTAAACTGATATTAATGCCATTGTATTTAGTATTACACTTTTGAGCAAATACAAGAGTATTGCTATTCTCTGTATACTGTGGAGATTTCCCACGACGAATTTCTTTTATACAGCAATTTTCTAATCGCATCCATGACCAAGTATCTGGAATGTCATAAGATATTTCTTCGTCTATACAGAACACCTCATCGTCAATCTTCTCATAATAAGAGTTATCATCACCTCGGAAGATGATGGATTCCTTCTTGTCACGCTTGATTTTGCCCTGCTTTATCAGTTCTTCTTTTTCTGCACGGATACGTTCCAATAGCACAGATGCCGGCTCATCATTCGGATCTTGTGGTACAAGTTTTCCGCGGATAGCTAGGTCGAGAATTTTGGATTTCGATACTGTTACCAAATTAATCAATTCTTCTTCTGTTGTGGAAATAAAATTAGTCTTAGCAAGAAGAACTTTGACATAATCGGAAATCTTAACTTGTTCTCGTATTGGAGGAATAGGCATTAAAAAACGTGACAACCATCCAGTATTAAGATTGGTAAGTACAGCTCCTTTTACATTAACCGAAACTTGATTCCAAAACAAAGAAGAATCCATCCATTCCATGATATATTCAGAAGAAAAATCTTCATATATTTTTCTGAAAAATCCCAAACTTACAAATATACCGAAAGGTTCCTCTATTTCAACAACAGTAGGTTTTCCTAATGTTCCTACGCGTCCAAATAGTATATCTCCTTTTTGTGGTTTTGCTCCGCTTGGAAAATTATCAAATTCTTCTTCTGATATATATTTAGGATTGGAAGTATCTAATCCACCTGATGAAATATCTTTGACCGAATAAAAAGGTACCCCTTTATTTACATAATCAGGTGTATGCGTCAACCCTAAATATATTTGAACAACAGAAGATACGCGTGCCCAAGCCCACCCTTCCGGCACTTCAAACGGTATCTCATCTTCAATACATTTCACAGTTCCATCCTGAAGCTTCTCATAATGCAAATTATCCTCACCTTTAAAGATAATTGTATCATTCTTAATATCCTTTTTCTTGAGCTTACCTTCCTTGAGCATCTGCTGCTTCTGCTCTCTGATGCGTTCCAACAATACCTCTGCTGGTTCATCATTTGGATCCTGTGGAACCAGTTTGCCACGGATAGCAAGATCAAGTATTTTTTGTCTTAATGCTTTTGTATCCATTACTCCTCCACTTCCCCAATCAATTGTTCTAGTTCTGAAACTGCTTTAGCAATATTCTCAGACTTTTCTTTAATCTGATCGAGTAATTCCGCGAGAGTATAATTATCTGTATCAGATTCTGTCTTCATCCATGTAATATCTAGGCTAGTCTTATCTCTTGCAAGGATATCCTGAATTGAGAACTTACGCCATCTTCCATTTGGATTTTCTTCACTATATGTTTCTTTTCGCTTGCTTAAGTCTCCATCTGCATAGCATGCTATAAAGTCATCAAAGTGCTCTGGCTTTAAAGGATTAGTTTTCCCAAATGATGGCATATCATTTCTAAGATCATAAATCCAGACTTCTTTTGTATTTCCCTTATCTGTTTTTCCACGAGTAAAGAAAAGTACATTTGTCTTAACACCCTGTGCATAGAATATTCCTGTAGGAAGACGCAAAATTGTGTGTAGATTACATTTATCTAATAAATCCAATCTAATTTTCTCGCCATCACCATCAGCAAATAACACATTATCAGGCAATACAACAGCAGCTCTTGCTTTTCCGTTGTTTTTTAAACTTCGATAAATATGCTGTAAAAAGTTTAACTGTTTGTTACTTGTAGGATATGTAAAATCATCACGTGTAGCACGTTCTCCTCCTTTCTTAGTTCCAAAAGGTGGATTTGTCAAAACCAGATCGTAATCATGCATTGATTTTCCAATATTTGAAAGTGTATCACCTAATGTAATAGGAGCTTCAATATCATGGAGCATAGCATTCATCAATGCCAACCGATGTGTATCATGTACAAGCTCGCAACCTGTAAATGCTTCCTCCCTCTCAAATCTTGCCAAATCTGCATCTTCAATGTCAAAAAAATTATCTGTATGTTCTGATACATACTGATGAGCAGCAATCATAAAACCAAATGTTCCACATGCAGGGTCGTTACATCTCTCTCCTACTTGCGGTTTCATAAGTTTTGTCATAACATCAATCAAAACACGTGGAGTAAAATACTGACCTGCACCTGATTTCTTTTCATTAGCGTTCTTCTCAAGCAGTCCTTCATATAGATTTCCAAGACCTTCTTCTTTTGCTGAATACCAATCAAGGCTATCTATTGTAGCTATAATCTTCTCAAGATTCTTAGGCTCATCAATATTTGTCGCTGCACCCTGATATATTTCACGAATTCTACCTGTACCATTATCTCCAAGTTCTGATAACAGTTCCTTGTAAAACTTTTTCAGTTCTACTCCACTTTTAGCCTTCAATTCATCCCAACGGTATTTCTCTGGAATCTGTTCTTCTGTTCCAGTTTCCTTAGCCATTTTCAAAAACAAAATATATGTTAACTCTGTAACATACTGATGATATGTGATACCATCATCTCTTAGTACATTACATAGATTCCATAATTTTGATACAATTTCTTGTGTTGTCATGCAACATTTCCTCCGTCATCATACAAATATTCATTCAATTCAAGCACAATGCTTTCAAGGTTATTCTGAAATACTTTATTTATCTTATTGAAGCCTCCATAGCTTGCAAATCTGCTGTCTTCATCAAACACCTTAATATTCATTACAGATTCCCCTAGCAAATATTTTTCAATGCGAGATATCCAGCTCTGTTCCTGCTTTGAAAAATTATGTTTTTTTCTAAGTTTCTCAACAGCTCTGTGAATACGTGCTTCATGACTAACAAGCGTTGAGCCAATTGCATAGCGTCGAATCAAACTTATAATATCTGCCATTATCTCTTCATTAGTCAATTCATAAAGTGCAGTATTCAACTGCTGTGTAGTAAATCCTTCTCTATCGAGTGTTAACCTTAAATCCTTCAAATCTTTTCTTGTCAAATCCTTTGGTCTGGTACAGATAATATTCAATGCCGCAATTTCATTACGATTATTCTGAATATAACGTGAAAATGCATTCAGATAATCTTCTGGTTTTTCTGCATTTCCATATCCACGTGAATGTTCTGTCAATATATCCTCTGCATCAGAAACCACAACAGAACGAGAACCATTTGCTTTCGTTTCTTGCAGCATTTTGAATACATCTCGGTATTTAAGCAGACTATTCTTAGCTTCCTGAACATCTGACTTTTTAATTTCCATAATAAACTGTGATGGGTCTTTTCCATCAGTCATGCTAATAAAATAATCCATCACTTTAGGCGACATATTTCGTTTCTTTCTCTGTAGTTTAGCAATTATCTGATTAATCTGCTGTTCTACCTGTTTATCATCATTTATTTCAGACAGCCCATCCAATAGTTGAGTAAAGCTTGTTGCAGGATTAACCACTACCGGTTTCATAGTATTCACATCATTCAAAGAATCATATACTCCCACAGGATCATATATTTCAAAATGTGTCTTATGAATTTTCTGACATAATCTGGTAGCACGTCCCAACATCTGTTCAAATAAAATACGTGATTTCACCCTACGCATAAACACTAAATTTGTAATTTCAGGCACATCAATTCCTGTAGTCAACAAGTCTACTGTTACTGCAATACTTGGATAATTCTCGTTCTTAAAGCGTTTGATAGCCTCCTGCACTTTCTTAGGATTTCCGCCTCCAACGCTACCTGTTATCTTCATAATAGCCTCATTAGAGACTCCATATTCCGAATAAATATCTCTCAAAATTGATACAATCATATCTGCATGTTGGTCATCAACTGCATATATTAGAGTTTTCCCCTGTTCTTCCGGATTCTCAGGATCAATATCACGAGCAATTTCACTTAAAACTGTCTTATTAAAATTCTCTGTAATAACCTGTCGATTAAATTGTTCAATATCAAAATCTAATTCATCATCCAACAACTCACTATTTGTAATTTCGCCTGTCACAGGATCATAAATCATAACTGTATCACCCAATTTATAGTGAATTCCACCTGTACTAAGTTTTGTTTCCAGATGATGAGGAGCATCATGATCTACTAAATACCCTTCTATGACAGCTTCCCTATATGTATATTTAAACACTGGTTGTCCAAAAATTTCTGTCGTCTGAAGTGCAGGTGTTGCCGTAAGTGCAATCTTCACCGCATCAAAATATTCAATTACACTTCGATATTTACTTTGATAATCTCTCTGGTCACGATACAAAATTTCGGTGTCACCCATTTCCTTATCAAGAATATATCCACGGTGTGCTTCATCAATGATAACCAGATCATAATCTGTAACAGCCGGCATAGTTTCTCCGTCATTATATAAAATACGCTTAACCATACTCTGAACAGTAGCTACCTGTATTCTAGTTTCTTTATCAATATTTTTATCTTCAAGTCCCTTGACATTATATATCTCATCAAGTGTCATTAAGTCTTCCAATTTAACTTCTTTGAATACATCTGATGCCTGTTCTCCAAGGGAAGTCCGATCAACAAGAAACAATATACGCTTGAATCGGTTCGTTTTTAAAAAGCGATAAATCATGCCTAATACTGTACGAGTCTTTCCTGTTCCTGTCGCCATAGCTAAAAGAATATTCTTTTTCCCTTCAATAACTGACTGTTCTGCCGCTTTTATCGCATTTAACTGATATTCACGCAAATTTAGCCCCTTAGGGTCTGTAAGAAAATCATATGGCAATGCCTTCAATGCTGAATTACCCTCTTGAGGATTTTTCTCTAGCAATTCTACCATTCCCATAGGACTAATCCAACCATGAAGAGCTGTCGGATTATTTGCAGGGCTTCTCAAATCTAAAAACCATATACCTGACTTTGTTTCAAGCTGCTTTAGATATGTTCTTCCGTTGGTAGCAAAAGTAAATGGTACTTTGTATTCCCCCCATTCTCCAATCTGATACTCTGAATCTTCCTTACGAATATTACGTGGATATTCTTTCCCCTGATAATCAATAACAGACGGAATATCCTTATGTATTGCTTTTGCCTCAATAACACCTATCAACTTAGTGTCAACAAATAATGCATAGTCTACACGTCCACTCTGTCCTACTGTAGAATTTGTCGGCCATTCAGCAATAGCCATATTATGTCCTTTTGCCGGACGAGTTCCTTTAGAATAACGCAGATTTTCTGTATCTGCCTCCCAGCCTACTTGACGCAATTGTTCATCAATAATATATCTAGTTTCAGCTTCTGATTTAGGTCGCTGACTTGCCATTTTACCAGCCTGCTTCTGACGCTCTGATTTAGAAATAGCTTCTGCTATGCTTGCTTTTTGTTCTGCCTGTTTTGTAAGTTCTTCTGCCTGTCTCTCTTCTGCATCTTTCTCCTCCTGTGTAACCGAAACTCTCTTGTTTTCTAATTCCGGCATAACAAAATCATGATGCTGATAATTCCAATCGCCATAAGTCTGCATAAACCATTCGCATAGACTATGAGCCATTTGAATCAGAATTTTACATTCTGATTCAGAATCATAATTCTCATGCACAGCTTTATTTCTGGCTTTTCTAAGAGCATGTAAAATATCCGTTAAATCTCTTGTTAGCAATCCCTCTCTTTGAAGAGTATCTATTCTTGTAACTGCTGTATTATCATATGGCAATTGGATTCTATCATAAGTAAACATTAAATTAACAATGCTCTCCCCTATCATTCCCAATTTCATAAGGCATGAATTAGGATCAGAAAAGCAATACTTTTCAGCCTGACAACCAAATGTTGCTAAAACCGGAAACTCTGATTGTAAAAAGTCAAAGTTTGAATTCATAAGAGTTACCTCCTCATTCCACCATTTTGTCCACTTAACTTCTCATAATATAATATTATATCATGTATAATAATAATTTTTCAATCTCATCCTGAGTTTCTCAAACACTCTAAAACACTATATCTTATCGAACATTCGCTACACATATAATTAATCACATACCTTGGCAATCCGATTGATTTCGTATTTCCAATCCGACAGATTTCTAATTTTCAATCCGATAGATTTCCAATTTCCAACCCGATTATTTTTTCAACATCATTTCCTTATAGCAAATAGTTTAAAACTCCCAACACATTCCTCTTGACCTAAACCTAACTTTAGGTGCTATGATATAAAATGTATTAAAATATAAGATAAGGAGTATCAGAAAACATGTATATTGAGAATATTAACAGTCCTGCTGATGTGAAGAAATTAAACATTATGCAGCTTAATGTCCTTGCAGAAGAAATGCGTCACGCCCTTCTTACAAGAGCCAGCAAACACGGCGGACATTTTGGTCCTAACTTCGGTATGGTAGAAGCAATCATCGCCATGCATTATGTATTTGATTCGCCTAAAGATAAAATCGTATTTGATGTATCACACCAGTGCTATCCTCACAAAATGCTCACTGGAAGAAAAGATGCATATCTTTATGAGGAGCATTATGATGATGTGTCAGGATACACTAATCCGGACGAAAGCGAACATGATTTCTTTACTGTAGGTCATACTTCAACTTCTATAAGTCTTGCCTGCGGTCTTGCCAAAGCAAGAGATTTAAACGGTGAAGATGGTAATGTAATCGCTGTTATAGGTGATGGTTCTTTAAGCGGCGGCGAGGCTTTGGAAGGTCTTGATTTTGCTTCTGAATTAAATGGCAACATGATTATTGTTGCTAACGATAACGATATGTCTATTGCTGAGAATCACGGTGGTCTTTATGCCAACTTAAAGCTTCTTCGTGAAACAAATGGACAGTCTGAATGTAACCTTTTCAAAGCAATGAACCTTGATTACATCTATGTTGATAAGGGAAATGATATTGCTTCTTTAATTGAAGCATTTGAAAAGGTTAAAGATACTAAAAAAGCTGTTGTTGTCCACATTAATACGCTTAAAGGCAAGGGTTATGCACCTGCTGAACAGAACAAAGAAAAATGGCACTGGCATGCACCTTTTGATATAGCAACCGGCGAATCTCTTTCCAAGGGCGGAGAGCCTGATTTCTCTGACGCTTCTTTAGAATATCTGTTAAAGAAGATGGCCGATGATAAGAGTGTTGTTGCAATCACAGCCGGAACTCCTACTGTTATGGGATTTACTGCTGACATGAGAGCTAAAGCAGGAAAACAGTTTGTTGATGTTGGTATCGCAGAGGAAACTGCTGTTGCGTTGGCTTCCGGTATCGCTGCTAACGGCGGAAAGCCTGTATTTGGTGTTTACAGCTCATTTATACAGAGAGCCTATGACCAGATTACACAAGATGTATGTATCAATGGCAATGCTGTAACATTTACAGTATTTGCAGGTTCTGTGTACGGGATGAATGATGTTACACATCTCGGACTTCAGGATATCCCTATGCTCAACAGCATTCCGGGACTTATATATCTTGCACCTGTTACCAAGGAAGATTATATTGCTATGCTTGACTGGTCTTTAACACAGAATGAGTATCCTGTTGCTATTAAAGTTCCGGGCGGCAGAATGGTATCCACAGGCACACCTGTAACTAAAGATTTCAGCAAGCTTGGCACTTATGAAGTTACTAAGAAAGGAAGCAGAGTTGCTATTCTCGGACTTGGAACTTTCTATGAAACTGCTGTAAAAGCCGCTAATATTCTTAAGACTTCACACGGAATTGACGCAACTGTTATCAATCCTTACTATATCTCAGGTATTGACGCAGACACTCTTAATGAATTAAAGAAAGACCACGCAGTAGTTGCAACTCTTGAGGACGGCTACCTTGAAGGCGGCTTCGGAGCTAAGATTGCAGCATTCTATGGTTCTTCTGATATGAAGGTATTAAACTTCGGTATTAAGAAAGAATTTATTGACAGATACGATGCATCAGAAGTATTAAAGGACAACCACCTTACTCCTGAACAGATTGCAGAAGATATCGCAGCAACATTATAACTATATTGTTTCATTATAATCGAAAAGACATGGCAATCATTTTTATCAATGACTGTCATGTCTTTTTAGAATTTATCCCTGTCTTTAGTTTCCATAATGGCTGTGACATGATTAAATACATGCATATTTGACGTGATACCTATAGATAGTCGCATTAGTCAAGTTCTTATAGGACAATTTCAGCAAATTGCCTGCTAAACCAGCCATTTTATCTCTCAATCCACCTATCAAAAGCTTCCTCGTGCCAGCCTTATAGGTAATTCCGCACCGAAAACACTTTTTCTGTCTGAAAACAGCCTATAAAACCTCTATAAAAAACAATCTTATAGAACGCACCTGCCTGAACGCCGCACCACACTATATCTATCTCACCAACAGTCTCAAGCGCCACGCCTCAGCATGCCTCAACATTCCTTGGCAGCCTCCACAAACTCCACAGCCCAGTGCTTCCACGACCACATATCTTCTGCATACTGAACGCCTCTTGCCACTTTCTCCTTCATAGAACCCACATCATCCACAAGGCTTTTAATCTTCTCTCCAACTTTTTCCACCTCATCAAGAGAATAATATTCAACTCCTGAATCCATAGGAATCTCCCGGCGCATATAAGTACTTCCGTCTGTAATACTCACACAGCCATTCATAAGTGCAAGCGGCGTCCTGTCATGTATTCCTGCCTTAAACCATGGAAGCTGATTAACTGAAAG
>ENA-OPBS01002663-OPBS01002663.1-human-gut-metagenome-genome-assembly--contig:-NODE-2663-length-11998-cov-2.542912_pt1 | contig 11998 bp, 9 predicted proteins | sample MGYA00241074_ERZ501463 | MGnify/ENA primary metagenome ERZ501463 (study PRJEB25962, sample SAMEA2042578) | human gut metagenome | biome: human gut; feature: human-associated habitat; material: faeces...
TGGTTTGCTGGGAGAGAATGGCGCAGGAAAGACAACGCTGATGAGATTGATTTGTGGCATTTTACAGCCTACAAACGGAACGATAACCTGTGACAATATCCGTATAGCGGAAATGGGGGCGGATTATCGCAGGTTATTGGGATATCTTCCACAGGACTTTGGGTATTATGGAGAATTTACTGCAAATCGCTTTTTGAATTATATGGCAGCTCTGAAAGCGCTTCCAGCAGATTATGTCCAAGGCCGAATAGAAGAATTATTGGAACTGGTCGATTTGAAAGATATGAAAAATAGAAAGCTGAAAACATATTCCGGAGGGATGCTTCGCAGAATCGGTATTGCGCAAGCACTCTTAAATGAGCCGGAGATTTTGATTTTGGATGAACCAACTGCGGGGCTTGACCCAAAAGAAAGGGTACGGTTTCGCAATATAATCAGTTCATTGGGAAAAAATAGAATCGTATTGTTTTCCACACACATTGTGTCAGATGTGGAATATATTGCAGATCGTATCTTGATTCTGAAAAGTGGCGGTTTAATCGGACAGGGAACTGAAAGTGAGATCATGAATGATGTGAAAGGTCATGTTTGGCAGTGTGTTGTTCCAGAACGAGAAGTACAGAAAATAAATGAAAAGTATATTGTGAGTAATTTAAGAAACAGTGGAGAAAATGTGGAATTGCGTATTATATCGGAATTTCAGCCGATGAACGAAGCGAAATATGCAGAGGCGACTTTGGAGGATGCATACCTTTATCAGATGGGGAAGACTCCCGCCTCTATAGGTGGTGAGTAAGAAATTAGTATTCGTGGTGGGCGTCAATCCCCTATCTGATAAACGCTCCGCGAGGATACGCAGGGATTCGAAGATGAATGATGTCGGTGAATGCCGACTCGAATCTCGCGCTAAGACTCGCGGGCGAGTCTTGAATGTACACAAAGGGCAGGAGAAAGAAAAAATGCGATTGTATAAGATGGAAGTTTACAAACGATGTCATAAAAAAGTGTTTTTAATGGGCATTTTGGCTGCAATAGGGCTGATGCTGTTATATTTCTGGTTTGCGGAAGTTGGTGGAGAAATAGCAGTAGTAGGGGATAAATCTTATGTGGGATATGAAGCTGTTCAGATAAACAAGGAGATTACAAGTGAGTTTGAAGGGATTATTACGAATGAAAAAATCAGCGAAATTGTTGATAAATACGGCATTCCAACGAAATTGACGGAGAATATGCCAGGCTGGAGAGATGGAAATTATTTAAATGATTTTGTTGTTCGCTATTTTACAAATGGCTGCTGGGAAACTGGAACAATACCTACACAGACGTATACTTTGGAAAAATCAGAAATGTATCAAGTGTGCCAAAGTGAAGGAATTATCCCTGTTTTAGCATATACAAAGGGATGGCAGGTGTTTGTAGAAATGCTGCAATTTGGTCTTATTTTAGGAAGTGTTTTAATTATTTTCAGTATTTCGACAGTGTTTGCGGAAGAAGAACAGATAAAGATGCTGCCAATTATTTTTACAACAGAGGAAGGAAAAAGAAAAGACATTACAGCAAAAATTTTTGCAGCGTTTTCTTTGACAGTTTTTGTTTTCTTGGGTATTGTGTTGTTTGATTTTATACTATGTGGTATTGTTTATGGCTTAAATGGATATGAAAATCTGGCTGGGGTAGTGTTAGGGGACAAAATGCTCAGAGTGGTATATCAACAGGAATTTTTGGAATATTTGCTTAAGCTGCTGCTTTTGAATTTGCAGGGGCTATTATTGTTGTGTGCGGTTACATTATGTGTTTCTGCTGGATGCAGCAGTTCTTTTATAGCAGTGATTATATCGGCAGTATGCTGGGGGATACCTATATTGCTTAGGATGTTCTTAACCGGAATCATTTCAATCATTATATATGCTACGCCGTTATTTTTGGTTATGCGGGAAACAGTAAATGATATGGTTGCTTTTTGGCAGCTTGTCTTATTTATAAGTGTTTTTGCGGGAGTTGTTTGCACAATTATGGGATATCGAAAGTACAAAATAAAAGAGGCCTAGCTGAAGAAATGCGTAGGTTTGGGGAAGACAGAAAAAATTTTAATGGCCAGGGCATTTCCCAAAGATATATTGCCTGCTGAGAGACCTTTCCTTTTTATTTTGAACAGGAAAGAAGTTCTATTCTGTCAGAGCAGATGAAAGAAAAATGTTTTCGGCAGGCTTATCTAAAGGAAACAGGTCTATGGATATAAGGAAAGCATGGAAATTTAGAATTGACAAAGCGACACGCGTGTCTTATAATTATTTTAGCGACATGAATGTCGCAAAATGGAGCGATTACTATGGGAAAAAAAGGAGACGAAACCAAAAGGTTTATTTTAGAAAAGGCATTGTCTTTATTTGCAGAAAAGGGATTTAAAAATGTTACAATGAAAGACATTTGCATGGAAACCGGATTAAGCAGAGGCGGGCTTTACAGACACTACGAAAGTACACATCAAATTTTTTCTGAAATTGTAGATACTCTTATGAGCAGACAAGACAATGAACTTTCTGAAAAAATGAAAAATAAAGTTCCGGCACCTATAATTCTTGATGAAATTCTAGAACGGTACAAAAAAGAAATGTTGGATAGTTCCGGCTCTTTAAGTATAGCAATATTAGAATTTTATAGTGAAAATCAATCGGATAACAATGATAATATGCTTTTTAAACAATATCTCTATTCCAAAGAGATGTGGAAAAATTTCATATCTTACGGAGTGGAACGAGGAGAATTTAAAAAGGTTGACAGTGAAGAAATGATTGACTTAATTATTTTTTCTTATCAAGGGGTGCGGATGTTTGCAACGATACTGCCAATTGATGAACATATACCGGAACGGTTAATCAGCCATGTGAAAAAAGCACTTTTAGGAGGGTGATTATGGTGACTGTTTTTAGAAAGTTCTCACATGAAGAAGCGGCATTTATCAACCCAGAAGATACGACAAGACAAGATCCGAATTTTCCGGAGCTATGCGTATCTACATTTTCTGAGAATATTATAAACAAGTTTGCCTCTATAAAAAATGTAAAAGTGATAGGGTGGCTCTATTCTGCAAATGGGAATATCCCTATTTATGAAATATTGTATAAGAATACCCGGATTGCTTTTTTCTTATCCAGGGTCGGTGCGCCTGCGTGTGCTGCGGGGATAGAAGAAGTCATTGCGTTAGGGACAAAGAAGTTAGTTTTATTTGGGAGTTGTGGAGTATTAAATGAAGAAGCAGCTAATGGAAAAATCATAGTCCCAACAGCAGCCATCCGCGATGAAGGAACAAGCTACCATTATATAGAAGCCGCTGATGAAATTTTAGCTGACAGAAAATCGGTGGATACATTGATTAAGTGTTTAAAAAAATGTGGTTATCCTTATGTAAAAGGAAAAACATGGACGACTGACGCTATTTATAGGGAGACAAAATCCCTAATCAGTGAGCGAAAAGCTGCGGGCTGTGTTGCGGTTGAAATGGAGTGTGCTGCTGCTTTAGCCGTAACTCAATTCCGTAAACTGCCCTTTGCACAGTTTTTATTTGGGGCCGATAATTTGGATACTTCTCAATGGGAACCGCGAGATTTAGTTGAATACGGATTATCAAGCGCAGAAAAATATTTCGCACTGGCATTTGAATGTGTGCTTGAATTATAAATGTAGAGAGGCTGCTGAAATGGGCGGCGAATGGATATGGTGTCTTATATGCAGAAATAAGAAGCGTTTGAAGATCCGGCTGATACAATACTTAGGAATTTTCCTTTATACTGTCCAAAATGCAGGCAGGAGACACAAATCAATGTTTGTAAATTGAATATATCAGTTATCAAAGAGCCAGACGCTAAGACGCAGAGCCGATAATGCAACATTAAAATGTAGCTATGATTCGTTCTTTTTTATGATATAGGAAAGACCTGAAAACTCTTTCTTATAACAAACGCTTTGCGAAGGATGCGCACGCCGCAATGAGGAATTTCACCGCAAAGCGGTGTTGCGGCGGCGCGCAAAGTGAGATTGCGTCCTCAAAGATTGAGGGGAAGGGGAGCTGAAGTGGGCCCGTCCGCTTTGTTCTAGGTACAAGATAAGTATTTGGAGGTGTTTACCGATATGAGATTAAAGATAGTTGGAAGCGGAGGAATGTTTCAGATCCCCAACCCTTTTTGTAAATGTCCAATTTGTGAGGAAGCACGCACAAAAAGAGGAAAGTATGAGCGGTTGGGGCCAAGCATTTATATTGAAGATATACAAATGCTCATTGACACACCGGAAGATATTGGTGTTGCGTGCGATAGACAAGGTATTTCCGAGATAAAATATCTTTCTATATCACATAAAGACCCAGACCATACAAGGGGGATGCGTATTGTAGAGCCTTTAGGCTATGACTGCATAGCCGATAGAGGGACTTCTATACAGTTTATAGCGTTGCCTGAGGTTGTAGATGATATTAACGCATGGAACGGAGACGGATTATATTATTACCAGAATATTCTTCATTGTATTTCCATCACTAAAACGGATTATATCAAAATTGGAAATATCGAAATTCACTTAGTCAATAATAAAACTCACCGTGGAAATATGACCTTTTACGTCATATCAGATAGAAATAAAAAGGCTATATATGCTTGCTGTGATGTAAAGCCATTTGTGCATAATGAATTATACTTTGACGCAGATGTTTTAATTGTTGGCCTTGTTTCTGATGATGGAATATTGAAAGGTGGAAATCTTCTTAAAAATGCTCCATTCAAAGATGATATGTTTACTGTAGATGAAATAATGGAAATCAAACATAAATATAGAATAAAACAAATTATTGTTACGCACATTGATGAATATTGGGGCAAATCATATGCCGACTATCAAAAAGTGGAAGAAACCTTAGAAAATGTTTCTTTTGCCTATGACGGCATGGAGATTGTTTTATAACAGTGTGAGAAAAGTTTATTATAAAAGAACCAGATGCAGAGCCGATAATGCATAAGAGAAGATTCTTGTGGTTATTGGCTCATTTTTTTACATGTTAGGTTGAGAAAGCTGCGCCTATTTTAAAAAAGTTGTTGAAAATCATTTTAATTGCCCTTACGATTGAGTCAGTAATTCTGAATATGGAGGGAGCGCATTTGAAAATTGAAGAATTTAAGGACGTTACGATCGCATATATGCGGAGAACAGGCGACTATGGATTTAAGAATAAAATTCTTATGGAGAATTTCAAGGAACATTTAAGAAAGGAAAATCTTTTAAATTCTAACAGTATTATTTTGGGAATAGCCTTAGACAATCCTGCGGATACCGATCGAGATAAATTGCGGTATGATGTTGGTCTTATAGTCAGTGGGGAACCCAATACAGCATTAGATATTCGGAAAATTCCTGACGGTATGTATGCTGTATTTGAACTTCCACATACAGAACAAGACGTTGCTGCTTTTTGGAGTAATATAGAACAATTAGTTGGGGATTTAACGGTAGACAAAGCAAAACCAATGATTGAGCGGTATTCTGCCGACAAAGTTGCAAAGCATTTGTGCGAATTTTGCATACCCTTGAAAACAGATTAAACAATTCAAGTTGCTGTTTTCTTTATATGAGAAGTCATTGGGCTAATACACGGCGACGAAAAGAAGGAGAAACCGGTATGTGATTGAAATACAAAAACCATTTGCAGAACAAGAGAAATTCCTATGATTGGCTGTTGAAGCTGTCAGAAAGTGAAGACCTTGCAAAGAGTTAAGGAGGAGGCGGATTCTTTATCACCACATCCGCAGTTTGTTATATTAGACTGCCCATTGTATTGAGAAGTACAAAACACAGGGTAAGCGGATGAATCTTGTTATGAACAATACAGGTGTATAACAGCGAGTTGTAAAACTGTAAATAACACATAGTTTTACAGCCAATTTTTCTGATTTTGGACGAAAACTTGTGTTAAATTATGTCGAGATATGACAGTTATAAAGAATATGAAATGTTGTAAAAGCGCTGAATAATCAAGAGAAAACCTACAATCAAAGGAGTTTAAATATATTATTTGTCTGCCACGGCGGTATCTTGAAAAATCCCGGAAAATCAATGGTTTTGCGAAGAGGAAAAGCCACTACTATACCATTTTGAAAGAGTCTTGATGGAACTGGAATTTAAACTTAAGTAATCGAAAATAATCAGAAAATCAATTGTAAAAAAATAAGATTGTTTTTCTGTGCATTTTTTGTGTATAAGACAATTAGGTCTTGTCTTGAAACGGTTTGTTTGTAGTTCAATCTCATCCCTATTACGCTGGAGAAAGGCTCAGGAGATAATAATAGTTGTAAAGCGGAATGTTTTAAGAGGTATTCCGCTTAAATTTTGTCCCAAAACGGCAAAAAATAAAATGATAAAACGATTTTGTGTATCAAAATTGCCGATGATATGGTATACTTAGTGTAGAAATTAAAACAGATTATTTGGTGAGAATGTGAGGTAGGGTAATGATTGAAAACAAACTGGGAATTACAGATTCAGCGGAATTAGCAAGAATAGAAGAAAAAATCAGCAAGCAGAAAGCAGTTGAAATGTTTGAAAGTGGATATTTGGAAAGTTTAGAAGCTGGAACCTTTGAAAGCCTTGCTAAGATTCATAAGTATCTTTTTGATGAAATATATGATTTTGCCGGTGAGGTTCGCAAAGTGAATATTTCAAAAGGGAATTTCCGTTTTGCTCCATTGATGTATCTGGATGCAGCTTTGCAGAGCATTGACAAAATGCCTCAGTCCACATTTGATGAAATTGTCGAAAAATATGTGGAAATGAACGTGGCTCATCCGTTTAGGGAAGGCAACGGCAGAAGCACAAGAATCTGGCTGGATCTGATGCTGAAAAAAGAAATCGGATATGTCGTTGACTGGAGTAAAGTGGATAAGGAAGATTATCTGCTGGCCATGGAGCGCAGCCCGATTAAAGATATAGAAATTAAGTTCCTTTTGAAAAATGCTCTTACAGACAATGTAAGTGATAGAGAAATCTATATGAAGGGCATTGACCACAGCTATTACTATGAAGGCTACTATGTATATAAAACCAAGGAACTGTAAACGAGTTGGAGGATATAAGATTGAGATAGGCGGAGGATATTAGATGCGATACCTTTCTGTTGCAGAGACAGCAAAAAGATGGGATATATCGGAGAGAAGTGTTCGTAATTATTGTGCTCATGGACGTGTTCCAGGGGCGTTTCTTACCGGAAAGACCTGGAATGTACCGGAAGATGCAGCAAAGCCATTACGAGCAAATCAGAAGGAGAATAAGCCGAAAACTTTGCTTTCTATTCTTCAGGAAGAAAAGAAAAGTAAATATTCCGGGGGGATTTATCATAAGACACAGATTGATTTAACCTACAATTCCAATCATATGGAAGGCGGCCGGTTGACTCACGATCAGACAAGATATATTTTTGAGACAAATACCATCGGTGTAGAAAATGAAACATTGAATGTGGATGATGTGATTGAAACAGCCAACCATTTTTGCTGTATTGATATGATTATTGATAATGCAAAATCCACACTGTCTGAGAAGTTCATCAAAGAGTTGCATTTGATTTTGAAATCCGGAACCAGTGATTCACGCTTGGAATGGTTTGCAGTTGGGGATTATAGGAAAAGGCCAAATGAAGTTGGCGGTGTGCCGACAGCAATGCCGGAAGATGTTGCAGACGAGATGAAAAAACTGCTGATAGAATACAATGGGAAAGATACAAAGACTTTCGAGGATATTCTGGACTTCCATGTTAAATTTGAAAAGATACACCCGTTCCAGGACGGCAACGGTCGTGTGGGCAGACTAATTATGTTTGAAGAATGCCTAAAATATAATATTGTCCCGTTTATTATTGATGATAATTTGAAATTGTTCTATTATCGTGGGTTAAAAGAGTGGAGTAACGAAAAAGGATATCTGACCGATACTTGTCTGACAGCACAGGATAAATATAAGGCATATCTTGATTATTTCAGGATTGAGTATGATAAGTAGAATTACTAAAGAGTATGGTTGGAAATAAAGGAGACTAACTGATGATAAACATTCGCAAATTAGAAGCAGAATTATGGGAATCGGCAGACTTGCTGCGTGCAGGCTCAAAGCTGACCTCTAATCAGTACTGTATGCCGGTGCTTGGTTTGATTTTTCTGCGTTATGCGTATAGCAGATATAAAATGGTGGAAACGGAGATTTTGAAAAATCGTCCTTCTCGTGGCGGGCGTGTAATGCCTCTGGAAGCAAGTGACTTTGCAGCGAAAAGTGCACTCTATCTTCCGAAAGAGGCACAGTATGATTATTTGCTGAATCTTCCGGATGATATTGCATCTGCAGCTATTTTGAACAAAGATGGTCACACAATGAACAGTCTGGGTGAAGTTGTTAATAATGCGATGCAGTTGATTGAAGAACAAAGTGAGCAGCTCACCGGTGTCCTTCCGAAAAGTTATACAGATTTTTCTGATGAAATACTGTCAGAGCTTCTTCGTATATTCAATAACAGCGCATTGGACGAAGTGGGCGGCGATATTATCGGCCGTATCTATGAATATTTCCTGAATAAGTTTGCAAAGAATATTGCTTCTGATGACGGTGTGTTCTTTACTCCAAAGTCATTGGTAAAAATGATCGTAAATATTATCGAGCCAAAGAGCGGTATTTTGCTGGATCCTGCTTGTGGTTCAGGTGGTATGTTTATTCAGTCCGGCGATTTTGTAAATCATTCCGGTATGAATGCCAATAATACTATGACGTTCTATGGACAGGAAAAGGTGGAGTACAACGCTCAGCTTTGTTTGATGAATATGGCTGTACACGGCCTCACCGGTGTAATCAAATCCGGCGATGAGGCAAACAGTTTTTATTATGATGCACATAATCTGAACGGTTGCTGTGATTATGTAATGGCAAATCCGCCGTTTAATGTCGATAAAGTAAAAGCGGAGTCGGCTGAAAGTGCAGGCCGTCTCCCATTCGGCACGCCAGCGGTTAATAAAAACAAAGAAATCAGCAATGGTAACTATCTGTGGATTTCCTATTTCTACTCATATCTTAATGAAAACGGTCGTGCAGGCTTTGTTATGGCGTCCTCAGCTACGGACAGCCAGGGCAAAGACAAGGATATCCGTGAAAAACTGGTAAAAACGGGCCATGTGGACGTAATGGTAAGCGTGGGAAATAACTTCTTTTACACAAAATCCCTGCCTTGCTCTCTATGGTTCTTTGACAAAGGAAAATCAGAAGAAACAAAGGACAAAGTGCTGTTTATTGATGCAAGAAACTATTATACAGTGGTAGACCGTACATTGAACGAATGGTCTGAATGGCAGCTGAAAAATCTGAATGCTATTGTATGGCTGTATCGTGGCGAGATTGAAAAATATCATCAGCTTATTGCCGAATATAAAAATGTACTTGGAAAGGCTATATCTTTTGAAGAATCGCTTCACCTTTTGAAAGAAGAACTGAAAGATTTACAGAAGCGGGCAAAAATCGAAATGAAAGCCGCTGGAAGAAATGATAAAAAACGAGTGCAGGTATATTATGACGAACTGATAGCAGCTAAAAATGAAGAAATCATTGTTGCAAAAGAGGCAATATGGCTCTATGAAAAATTCGGAGAAGGTGTGTATACAGATATACTTGGTCTGTGCAAAGCTGCAACTATTGCTGATATTGAAGAAAAAGGCTGGTCTCTGACACCGGGGGCGTATGTAGGTGTAGCACCTTTGGAAGATGACGGCGTAAATTTTGAAGAACGAATGGCAGAAATACATCGTGAACTTTTGTCGTTGCAGGCAGAATCCAATGATTTAATGGATATCATCTCTAAGAATATGAAGGAGATGGGGGTATGAGTTGGGAAAAGGTGAAATTAGGGGATGTGTCTGAATCATGTTTGGGGAAAATGTTGGATAAAAGAAAGAATAAAGGATTCTATAAACCATATCTTGCTAATGTTAATGTGCGTTGGGGAGCTTTTGATTTGGAGAATCTGCAAGAAATGAGATTTGAAGATGATGAAGACGAAAGATATGGGATTAAATATGGTGATTTGATTATATGTGAAGGTGGAGAGCCTGGAAGATGTGCAATTTGGAAAGAAGAACTTCCAAATATGAAAATTCAAAAAGCTCTGCATCGAGTAAGAGTGAAAGAAGAAATGGATTGTAGATATGTCTATTATTGGTTCCTTTTAGCTGGTAAGCAAGGTGCACTCAAGCAATATTATACAGGTGCAACGATAATGCATATGCCAGAGCAAAAACTTAAAGAAGTTATAATAGATAAACCACCATTGGATGTTCAAAGAAAAATTGGCAATTACCTTGAATCTTTTGATAATTTGATTGAAAACAACCAAAAACAAATTAAGCTTCTCGAAGAAGCGGCACAGCGTTTGTATAAAGAATGGTTTGTGGATTTGCGTTTCCCTGGGTATGAAGACACTCCTATTGTAGACGGCGTGCCAGAGGGATGGGCAATGATGCCATTATCAAGTGTCTTTGAATATGTGCGTGGTAAATCATACACTTCAAAAGAGTTGGTTGAAGAAGGTGGAGTTGTAATGATTAACTTGAAAAACATTAGGGCGTTTGGCGGTTATAATCGAAATGCAGAAAAACGATACGAAGGTAAATTCAAAGAGAACCAAGAACTGTTTGCTGGAGATATTGTTATGGGTGTTACTGACATGACCAAAGAAAGAAGATTGGTGGGGCATGTAGCAATTGTGCCAGATTTAGATGAAACAATGACTTTTTCAATGGATTTAGTTAAATTAGTACCATTATGTGTTAAGAAAAGTTTTTTGTATTCAACTATGTTTTATGGTGGCTATAGCAAAAGAATCTCGCCTTTGGCTAATGGTGTAAATGTATTGCATTTAAAACCGGAAACTATGATGAATATGGAAATGTTAGTTCCAACTGAAGAAATAATGGAACAGTATGATATTTTATTTGATATCTATCAAAAAAAAATTGAAACATTACAAAAGCAATGTGATATTGCGACGGAAGCTCGTGAGCGCTTATTACCAAAACTTATGAGCGGAGAAATTGAGGTGTAATATGGATAAGCTTGATATGCTTGATAGAGGATCATTTGTCGAGCAGGTTATCAATTTGATAGAAAATATATCCGACAATCAAGTATCCACTTGTTTTGCTATAAACGGTACATGGGGGACAGGTAAAAGTTTTGTTTTGGACATGATTGAGGAACAACTTGAAACCATTCAATCGCCAGAAACAGTTAGAGAAAAGTATTTTATTGTACGCTATAATTGTTGGAAATATGATTATTACGAAGAACCACTTATAGCTATAGTTTCTGCAATAATATCCGAGATTGAAGAAAAGACAAAAATGTTTCCTGATAGCCAAGCAAAACAAGAAATTCTTGGTATGTTTAGAGCAGCAGGTGTTTCTTTGCTATCGATTGCTAATACTGCTTTTAAGGCTAAAACAGGACTTGATATTCAAAGTGCATATGAAACTGTAATAAAAGGTGAAAAAGAAGGCGCTGAAAAATATGAGAAGGATCATGAATATGATACATATTTAGGACTTAACAAAGTCATAGGTAAGCTATCAAATCTTATTCAAGAAATAGCAAACGATTATACAGTTGTAATTATTGTTGATGAATTAGATAGGTGCATACCTGAATATGCAATAAAAGTGTTGGAACGACTTCACCATTTGACAGAAGAGCAGAGAAATATTATTACCATAATTGCAATTGATAAATCGCAGCTACTGGCAAGTGTAAAGCAGTTGTTTGGATTTGATAACCCTGAGAAATACCTCGAGAAATTTATCAGCTTTGAAATCAAGTTAGATAAAGGTTCTGTATCAGAAATGATAACAGAAAAGTATGCCGATTATATAGAGATGTTCGATAGAAATATTTTTCAATTTGAAGATTCTGTAGAAGAATGTTTACAGGCAAT